>Ga0209633_10001190_pt1 | contig 27752 bp, 27 predicted proteins | sample Cruoilmetagenom1_FD_187290 | JGI IMG/M metagenome (GOLD analysis project Ga0209633, IMG submission 187290) | Oil polluted marine microbial communities from Coal Oil Point, Santa Barbara, California, USA - Sample 1 (SPAdes) (version 2) | ecosystem: Environmental > Aquatic > Marine > Oil seeps ...
GAAATTGACTATGAAATATTTCTCAGCCAGGCATCGGATGATTTTAAATGGTCCCTGCCGAATGATGAATGGGACGCGATTTCCCTCAATTACACATCCGGCACAACCGGCAACCCAAAAGGCGTCGTCTACCACCATCGCGGCGCATATCTCATGGGCTTCGGCAATACTGTCTCCGCCGGTCTCGGCAAACACCCGGTCTATCTCTGGACATTGCCCATGTTCCACTGCAATGGCTGGTGCTTTCCCTGGGCCATATCGGTCGCCGCCGGAACCCATGTCTGCTTGAGATGGGTCCGCGCCAAAGCCATTTTCGATTCCATGGCCGACCATAAAGTGACCCATCTTTGCGGCGCACCCGTCGTCATGTCGGCCCTTTTGAGCGCCCCCGAAGAAGAAAAACGCGAACTCCCTCACCAGGTTGAGTTCATCACCGCCGCCGCACCACCACCCGCAGCCACTCTGGCCGCCATGGCGGAAGCAGGCTTTAACGTCACCCATGTTTACGGCCTTACCGAAAGCTACGGCCCCGCTGTCGTCAATGAATGGAAGGGCGAATGGGACGAGCTTGAGAGCGATGCCCGCGCCGCCAAAAAATCCCGACAGGGTGTGCGCTATCACGCGCTTGAAGACCTCACCATCATGGACCCTGAAACCATGAAACGCGTGCCAGCAGATGGCGAAACCATGGGCGAAGTTATGTTCCGCGGCAATATCGTCATGAAGGGATATTTGCAAAACCCCGAAGCTTCCAAAGAGGCTTTTGCTGGCGGCTGGTTCCATTCAGGCGATCTCGGCGTACTCCATCCGGACGGCTACATCCAGCTCAAAGACCGCTCAAAAGACATCATCATATCGGGCGGCGAAAACATTTCATCCATTGAGGTCGAGGACGCGCTTTACCAGCACCCGGCCGTACAAGCCGTCGCTGTCGTCGCCAAAGAAGATGAGAAATGGGGCGAAACCCCGTGCGCCTTTATCGAGGTAAAACCCGAGGCAGGCACAACCGAAGAGGAGTTTAAGGCCTATTGCAAAGAAAACCTCGCGGGCTTTAAATGCCCAAGGCACTTTGTTCTGGGCGAGCTGCCAAAAACCTCAACTGGCAAAATCCAGAAATTTAAACTGCGCGATAAAGCCAAAGAGGTCTAAGCGGGTAATGACCAAACCCAAAACACCCCGCGCACCCATTGCCCTTGATGCAGCAAGCCAGCCACCGCGCACAAAACCGTCCAACCACCCCGAACCCTTCCGCTCGCAAATGGACGGCCGGATAAAACGACAGCTCGGCGAGCTCTTTGGCCTGAATAATTTCGGGGTAAATCTCACCACGCTAAAGCCCGGCGCAATGTCATCACTCATGCATGCACATACCAAACAGGACGAGTTCATTTATATTATTGTGGGTGAGCCGACGTTAGAGACCGGGCAGGGCAGCATCACTTTAAAACCCGGCATGTGCGCGGGCTTTCCGGCAGGCGGTGATGCTCACCACCTCATCAACAATTCCGACAAAGACGTCACCTATCTCGAAATCGGTGACCGCGCAGAAGGTGATACCGCCCAGTACCCGGAAGATGATATCCGGGCCGAACTCGCGCAAGACTACACCTGGCTATTCAGCCATAAAGACGGCACACTTTATTAACGGGTCGCTAATTCACGCGACCCTACTGCATTCGTTTAATTTCATCTTTGAGTTTTAGTTTTTCCCGCTTGAGTTCCTGAACCTTCAGGTCATCGCCGTGCGGTCGGGACATCTCGGCATCGATTGCCAATTCAAGATTGCGGTGTTTTTCGTTCAATTCGTCAAGATGAGCTTCAACTCCCATTCGTATCCTCCATCAGTATTACTGCGAGAACTTTATTCTGACAGAACAATGACAAATTGTCCAATAATCCACCAATAATAACATGACCAACTGCCAAAAATGTTCAGAGCAACATTAAAAACGAGCCGCCAAGGCCAATAAAATTAACACCAGGCGTCGATGATTTACATTCCGCACTTGAAACATCGGCCTTTCAGGCGCAATACTCTTAAATCTGTTCGGAGTAAGCATCTATCACCGTCAACAGGATCAGACATGCACAGCAAAGAAGCCGTCGAAGAAGCAAAATTGCGGGACTTACTCGAAAAACTGCGTACAGAGCACCGCGAATTTGACGCCCAGATTGCAGCGATTGAAGCGGATGCATCCTCCGATCATCTGGATTTAAAACTGATGAAACGCAAAAAGCTGGTTCTCAAAGACGAGATTATAGCCATCGAAAACAAGCTGCTCCCCGATATAATCGCTTGATAAACCGCCTCTTCGGCGGAAAACTTGGCTCAAGACACTTGCCAATAAGTAACTTGTCCATATAATCGCGCGCTTTCCTGAAAGAGGTTGTGAAAAGATCTCTCGCAACCCAGCCCCGAAAGCAAGATGAGCAGATGAGCAAAAACTCACCCCCCATAGGTGTTATAATGGGCAGCCAGAGCGATTGGCCAACCATGAAGAACGCGACCGACATACTGGACGCGCTTGAAATCTCATATGATGCGCGGATCGTCTCTGCTCACCGCACACCAGACCGCATGTATCAATACGCCAAAGACGCCGAAAAAAATGGCATCCAGGTGATCATCGCAGGTGCCGGCGGTGCAGCACATCTGCCTGGCATGGTGGCAAGCCTCACAACCTTGCCGGTCCTGGGCGTACCCGTAAAAAGCAAGGCACTGTCCGGCAAGGACAGCCTCCTGTCCATCGTTCAGATGCCTGCTGGCGTACCCGTTGGTACACTGGCGATAGGTGATGCAGGAGCCGCCAACGCAGCACTTTTAGCCGCAGGCATTCTCGCACTCAGCAACAATGACATCCGCAAACGGCTCAAAACATGGCGGGAAGCGCGCAGCAATGCAGTCGCCCAGAGACCGGTTGACGAGGGGAAATAGGCCTAAAAATGAGCAATAAACCGCTTGCACCAGGCGCAACCATCGGCATATTGGGAGGCGGTCAACTCGGCCGCATGTTAGCCACAGCAAGCGCCAGCCTTGGCTTCCGCACCCATATTTTTTGCGACCAGGAGAATGAGCCCGCAGCGGAGGTGGCAACCCGCACGACCATTGCTCCTTATGATGATCTCGAAGCGCTTAGAACTTTTTCAAATGACATCGATGTCGCAACCTTTGAATTCGAAAACATTCCCACCGAAGCGCTTGAATACATCTCATCCCACACTCGCCTCGCCCCCGGCGCAAATTCCCTCAAAGCCACGCGCGACCGCCTTGTCGAAAAAGAATTCATTCAAGGACTTGGCATCCCCGTAGCCCCTTTTATTGATATCGAACCAGGGGCTGAACCTGACTTTGACGAAATCGCCAATAAAATAAAATATCCCGCAATTTTGAAAACCCGCAGATTTGGTTATGACGGCAAGGGCCAGATCAAATGCGAAAACGCGGGCGATCTGGCAAATGCAATACAGGCATTTAATGGAACACCGGCAATATTGGAGGAAATGATTCATTACGAGCGAGAACTATCGATCATCGCCACCCGCGAACAGAGCGGCAATATCCAGTTTTACGATCTCACCGAAAATGTTCACACGGGCGGCATTCTCCAAACGTCAACAGTCCCCGCAAATGCTGACCCAAATACCACAATGGCAGCCCAAACCTTTGCCCGGGCAATCTCGGACGAGCTCAATTATGTCGGCACATTCGCCATCGAATATTTCTATTGCGGCGAGAACGAGAACCAATTGCTCATCGTCAATGAAATCGCACCGCGTGTTCACAACTCCGGCCACTGGACATTGGATGCGAGCCTCACCAGCCAGTTTGAGAACCATATCAGAGCCATTGCCCGCTGGCCTCTTGGCACAACGACACGTCATTCAAACGCCGTTATGACCAATCTTATCGGCGATGACGTCCTAAAATGGCCGGAACTCATACAGACCCCAGAAAACGCGATTCATATCTACGGCAAGGAAGAAATCAGGGATGGCCGCAAAATGGCCCATGTCACGAAACTATCTCCAAAAAAAGCTGAATAAAACCCTGCAAATCGCTCTGTCTTTTTCGCTGGCTTCTAGACAGCCATCAACAAATTTGATAAGAACAACCCAATATTTAACGTTGAAGGGCTATTTCTACGCCCACCCAGGAAGCTTTTAAGCAAAGTATTCCACCGGTGGAGCTATGAAAATAGCCATTTTTGGCTTCTGAGAACAAAATCCAGGGGCAGAATTTTCGACAACAGCAAAATAAGGATGAAATACGTGCAGGTTCACGTCCGCGATAACAATGTCGATCAGGCCCTCAAGGCCCTGAAGAAAAAAATGCAACGCGAAGGCATCTTTCGCGAAATGAAGCTTCGTAATTTTTACGAAAAGCCTTCTGAGAAAAAAGCACGCGAAAAAGCTGAAGCAATTCGTCGCGCCCGCAAACTGGCGCGCAAAAAAGCACAGCGCGAAGGTCTCATTCCCCCATCACGTGGTGGAGCAACCACACGCGGTCGGCGCTAAACATACGCCGAATCCAGCAAGTCATTAAAGAGCCTCGCATCCACATGCGGGGCTTTTTTTGTAGCCTAAAGAGCATGGAAAAACTGATCATTCTTTAAAAAGGCCATGGAGATCACCCGATGGTGGAATCGGGTCACAGAGAGAATGAGATAAGAATATCAGATCATTTTCTACGTGACGCAGGAGATAATTCCTATTATTCAAAGGGTAATGGACATCATATGGTCAGTTTTGCGGTCCAGATAACATTTGGGACAAACCGGCAGAACGACTGATTCACTGGTAATTTATAGATATTCGCATAACGGGGCCTAAGCCAACTGAACATCCACCAGACATACAGAATATCCATTCTGCTTCTGACACCAACCCTGTCAGGAATGCTCCTGGCTGGCTGCCAGCAAGCGGGCATTACTCCTGCAGCCCTTGAAGACAGTAAAACCAATACCGCAAATGTGGGCGGCCTTACTGACACCGCACGGGACAACGGCAATCTCGCCTCCCTCACCCAGGTCATCAAAACCAATCCCAATGACGCAGGCGCGCTTAATTTACGCGGCACCGCTTACGGTCGCGCACGATCTTATAAAAAAGCACTCAATGATTTTAATCGCGCACTGGAGATCAATCCCGAATATTATCAGGCCATCGCCAATCGTGCTTTGATTTATGTGAAGATGCGCCAATATCAAAATGCCCAGACCGACTATGACCGCACTCTTAGCCTCAACCCTCAATACGGTATTGCATATATCGGACGCGGCAACCTTCATGCCATCAATAAACGCTATCACCTGGCAGTTGCCGATTTCACCCGCGTTATCAATCTTGAGGGCGGCAACCCGATTGCTTGGTTCTCTCGCGGAAAAACCTATCAACTGCTAGGACAACACCGTTCAGCCTTGCAGGATCTGGAACAGGCCATCGCCCTTAAACCATTATCCAGCGAACCATATTTCCGCCGTGGTCTCAGCAACATGGAACTCGGAAAAATAAACGACGCTTATGAAGATTTTCTGGTTGCCAGCAGGCGCGACACAAAACATTACGCTGCTTGGACTTACCGGGGGCTTGCCGCCGAAAAACTTGGAAAGAAGAAAAAGGCAGCACGCGCTTTTAAACACGCCCTGCGCATAAAATCAGGTTTCAAACCAGCCAAAGACGGACTGCGCCGTGTCGGTAGTGTCTGAGCTCAACGTTCAAAACACCGGTCTCACCTCAGCAGATACTGGCTCTGATAAATATCATCCACCACATCATCTTCAGCAACGCAGCCTATTACCTGCTCGAGCTGCATACCGTGCCCCGAAAGCACGACCTCCCGGTGTGGATAGGGAATTGAAATCCCTGCTTCATCAAAAGCATATTTCACCGCCCGCGTAATATCAAAACGCGCATCCCAATATTGAGTGCGGCGGGCCCAGGCCCGGATCTCCAGATCAACAGAACTCTCTCCAAGCGCCTTCACAACAACCTTGGGTGCCGGGCGTTTCATAACCCGCTTGTCGTTTTCCAAAATACCGGTAAGCACACGAACCGCTTTATCAATATCATCTTCATATGAAATCCCCACAAGAAGATCGATCCGGCGCGTATTGTTCATCGAATAATTGGTAATCGTATCCGAGAAAATTTTTGAATTAGGAACCGAAATCAAGAGCCCCTGTGCCGTCTGCATCCGTGTCATAAAGAGACCGATTTCTTTAACCGTGCCGCCAGCACCCCCAGCCTCAACATAATCGCCAACACGAATAGGACGGATGATAAGCAGCATCATTCCAGCCGCAACATTCTGCAAGGTGCCCTGAAGTGCAAGACCGATCGCCAAACCGGCCGCACCAACAACCGCGATGATGCTGGCCGTCTGAACACCGAATTCGGCCAAAACCAGAATGAATGTGAAAATTAGAATGCCGTAGCGGATCAATTGCGCAACAACCGGTATCAGCGTCGCATCCATACCCTCAATAGCCTCAAGCCGCGAGCGCGCTATACCGGCCAGAAACTTTGAGCCCCAAACACCGGCAATAATAAGCAGCATTGCCGTCAACAGGCTGAGACCATATTCGATCCCAAAATCCATCATAGTGGCTGCTTCCGCCTTCAACACATCAAGATCAGCATATTTCTTCATCATGATAACCGGTACCATCCACTAGAGCATTTTCAGGATAAGTGTGTGCGGGTGACTAGTCACTTATCCGGTTCGAAAATGCGTTATAACAAGGGCTTAGGGTCGTCATTTGATTGAATCAAAAGATGAAAGACCCTAACGAAAAACTCGCCCCGGACAGATGTCAAAACGAGGCATATTGCTTCGCTGATACCATGCGAATCACCCCCTCAAAGTGCGATATCCCAGCCTTTCCACAACTGAGTAGCCATTATCGGAGAGATTGAACAAACGCCCGCACCTCCTCCATCGCGCCATGATCGAATAGGTCTGAATGACCGCCATTGGGAAAAACAATAAATTTCTTTGGCTCAATTGCAGCCTTAAATAGCGCCTTTCCAAGTGAAACCGGAATAACGTCATCTTTCGCACCGTGCATAATCAAAAGCGGCGCATCAATATTCGCAATATGTTGATCAGACTGGTAACGATCCTGGAGCAATAATCGAACCGGCACATAAGGATACGCAATAGAGGCAATATCAACAAATGACGAATAAGGTGCGTCCAGAATGACACCGGCTACATCTCTCTTCGATGCGACCTGCGAGGCCACACCAGTCCCTAGCGACTCCCCGAAAAGGACAATGCTACCCGCACCAGTCCCCTGAACCTTAAGCCAGTCATAGGCATGAAGTGCGTCCCGAATATTCGCCTCCTCAGAAGGCGCTCCGGTGCTACCGCTATAACTCCGGTAGGACATGATAAGAATACCCAGCCCCGCATCCTGGAAATGTTTTATCCGGTCAGTGCGTCCAGCCAAATTACCACCATTGCCGTGATAATAAAGGATAACCGGGCGCCCCTGTTTAGGAATAGAAAACCATGCCAGTACTTCCACACCCGGTTCAGGCCGAAGCGTGATCACAGAAACACCAGTAAGGCCAACCGCCTCAGGTAAAATGCGTTCCGGATTAGGCGCATAGATCAACCGCCGTTGACCAAAATAAAGTGCCAGTACAGCCAGGACATAAAGGCCGCCGGCAATCATCAGGAATTTTGTGAAGAAAGAAATCATCCGCTAATTATAGCGCACAATTTAAAGCGATTTCACGATTTCCTCGGTCATTTTTTTGGCATCACCCAAAATCATCATCGTGTTGTCACGGTAAAAGAGCGGATTATCAACCCCGGCATAACCTGACGACAATGAGCGTTTGTTAAACATCACCGTACCGGCTTTCCATACCTGCAACACAGGCATACCGTAAATCGGTGAAGTCGGATCGTCTTCCGCCGCAGGATTGGTCACGTCATTGGCACCGATAACATAGGCGATATCTGCTTGAGCAAAATCATTATTGATATCTTCCAACTCAAAAACCTCATCATAAGGCACATTGGCCTCAGCGAGCAGAACATTCATGTGACCAGGCATGCGCCCCGCCACTGGATGAATGGCATATGCCACATCAACGCCGGCCTCTTTGAGCTGATCGCCCATTTCCCGCAAAGCGTGCTGCGCCTGCGCAACGGCCATGCCGTAACCAGGCACGATGATAACCTTGGACGCGTTCTTCATAAGGAAAGCCGCATCTTCCGCCGATCCCTGTTTGATCGTTTTGGGCGGTCCACCATCATCAGAACCAGCGATCGCCGTCTCACCACCAAAGCCGCCAAGGATCACGGAAATAAACGATCGGTTCATCCCCTTACACATAATATAAGACAGAATGGCACCCGATGAGCCAACAAGAGCACCGGTGATAATCAGCGCAACATTGCCGAGCGTGAAACCAATGCCCGCCGCGGCCCAGCCTGAATATGAGTTGAGCATAGAGACAACAACCGGCATATCAGCGCCACCAATTGGAATGATGATCAACACACCAAGCGCAAATGAAGCAAGCACAATAAGCCAGAACAGCGTCGTCGTTTGCTCGATGCAGAAGATATAAATAAGGTAGACCAACCCCAAAGCCAGCAAGAGATTGATAATGTGGCGCGCTGGCAGAATAATCGGGGCACCCGACATCCGACCATCAAGCTTGAGAAAAGCGATAACCGAACCGGTAAACGTAATCGCACCAATCGCCGCCCCAAGTGACATCTCCACAAGGCTCGCCGCCGCAATCGTGCCCCGCGACCCGAGGCCAAATGCTTCTGGCGCATAAAGTGCAGCAGCCGCGACAAAAACCGCAGCCAAACCAACCAGACTATGGAACGCCGCGACCAGTTGCGGCATGGATGTCATCGCAATACGTTTCGCGATAACCGCACCCGCAGCACCACCAACGCCGAGACCACCCAGAATATATGCCCAGCTCAAATTATCTATGGGCATCGCAACCCCAAGGGTCGTCAATATGGCAATCGCCATACCGATCATGCCATACATGTTACCCTGACGGGAACTTTCAGGTGACGACAATCCCTTCAATGCCAGAATAAACAAGACACCAGAAGTTAGATAGAGAAGTGCGACAATATCAGCCGACATGCTTTTTAACCCTTATTATTCACCGACACGGAAACCATTGAGGCGGGACGCGCCTACCGGTCCTTCTTTTTGTACATGGCAAGCATGCGTTGAGTAACGAGAAAGCCGCCGAATATATTGACAGAGGCCAAAACGAGAGCGATCAGTCCAAAATTCTTGGCAAGCCCACTGCTCGCCTGATCGACAAAGCCAGTAGCCTGAACCGTGACCGCGAGCAGCGCGCCAACAACGATCACCGATGAGATCGCATTGGTCACCGCCATCAACGGCGTATGCAGCGCAGGTGTCACGCTCCAGACCACAAAATATCCAACAAAAATGGAGATCACGAATATCGAAAACCGATATACAAACGGGCTCACATCGCTCCCGCCCGCAGCATGTGCAAAATCAAAGCTGCCCGTCAGCATAAACAGAGCCAGGAACAATATTGGTAAGATCCGGCCAAAACTAAAATTGGTCATGTGTCTCAATTCCCTATTCCTCAAACAATTCCCTAATTCACAACCCAAATTCTCAATCCAGATTCTGAACCCTAATTCTCAAAATGAGCGTGAACCAGTTTCCCATCCCGCGACAGGCACGTACCCTGAACAATCTCGTCCTCCCAATCAATCTTGAGATCTTTGCTCTCTTTGTCGATCATCAGGTCTAAAAAGTTATAAAGGTTCTTGGCATAAAGCGCCGATGCGTTGGCAGGAATACCGCCCGCAAGATTGAGACGTCCCATAATGGTGACGCCCTCATGCTCGATAACTTCTCCGGGTTTGGAGAGCGCGCAATTGCCGCCCCGCTCCACTGCCATATCAACGATCACCGCACCCGCTGGCATCGTCTCCACCATGGCTTTTGAAATCAGCTCAGGCGCCGGTCGTCCCGGAATAAGAGCGGTTGTTATGACGACATTTTGCGCGGCAATATGTTTCGCAACAAGCTCGGCCTGTTTCTTTTTATATTCATCCGACATCTCCTTGGCGTAACCGCCCGATGTCTCAGCCTGGGCAAATTCCTCATCCTCAACCGCAATGAATTTTGCGCCAAGCGACTGGACCTGTTCTTTAACCGCAGGCCGCACATCGGTCGCCGTAACCACAGCACCAAGACGCCGCGCCGTGGCAATTGCCTGCAAGCCCGCAACACCAACACCCATAATGAATATTTTCGCAGGCGGCACAGTACCCGCCGCCGTCATCATCATCGGCACCGCACTTCCAATTTCTGCCGCTGCATCAATAACGGCCTTATAACCAGCCAGATTGGATTGCGATGACAAAACGTCCATTGATTGCGCCCGCGTGATCCGCGGCATGAATTCCATCGAAAAAGCCGTAACGCCAGTTTTCGCCAAATCATCAAGGCCAGAGCGATCACCAAAAGGATCTAGCATCGCAATAACCAGCGCGTCCTTCGGCAGATCCCCAAGAACCGATGCATCAGGCCGCCGAACACTCAGCACCACATCCGCACCTTTAACGGCCTCTGCCGCAGATGGAACTATCTTGGCACCGCTTTGGGTATATACCTCATCGGAGAAACTTGACCTCGCACCAGCACCACTCACAACCGTGATTTCACAGCCAAGTTTGGAATATTTTTTTATTGTTTCGGGAGAAACCGCAACGCGCGTTTCATCAGCCCCCTCGGCCAATACGGCAATTTTTATCATTACAAATCCCAAAAATACGAAATAAAATTATCACGTAATAAAGAACGACACCCATATGCCGGAATTAATCGGCAAAGCTCAAAATTGTTTTGGTTCAAATCTCGACCAAATAAACTGCCACCGAAAAACCAGTCAGAAAAATCGACATAGTCATCTTTAGACGGTTGTAACAACCACCAACCCGCGCGGCAACAACACTATAGGAGGAAGAAAGCCATTAATGCGAGTATTCCAATAGTGCCCACGGTCCCGACAATGCTCCAGCGAATAAATCCCTGATAGGTTTTTTCGTGCTCCGCGTAATCCATCGCCGGATGGCCTTTAGAAGTATCGATGCTCATTGAATTCCCTTTTTCTAAATTTCTGCCCCAGACAGAAAAAATTTGCGTTACTTTAGAAAGTTTCTACAACACGTCTGCCTAAAAAATCAACACTGCCAAGGCTCTGAGAGCCCCAACTTTCGCCGAAAACCTCATTCACGTCCCAATCCCGTGTCACCACCCATCCAAGAATACAATATATACTGGACCCCGATGCAAAAACACATACGACAAATTTCTCTTCCCCGTTTGCTGATTGCTCTTGGCATGTTCACAATAGTCTGCAGCGCATCAATCGCAAACGCGGCAGATGATGGCGTAAACACAGACGCTGGCGCAAACAACATCGAGCGCGACTGCTTTTGGCAACTGACCAAGGGAAACAGTGACAAAATCAAATGTGATTTTCCGGTCCGCATGACAGCAGAGGAATTGAAGAAAGTTCAGGACATCACGCGCGGCGTGCTCCAGAACGCCCATTGCAATATGACCGTCGACATTGATCGCAAACTGGTCAACGACGCCATGCACAATTCCGATCATATATTTGAAACACCCGAGCAGCCGGTGATCTGTCAAATCATCACCAGCAAAAAAGACTTTTCCCTGAACATGCACTTCAAACCGCGCGTCGTTTTCAAAGACGGCAAAGCGATTAAAGCGACCCCCGGCATGGGGGCAACAACCCGCACCACCCGTGCCATAAGCTGGCCGGTGCGCAAATGGGTCAATACAAGCAATGAGATCGAAGATGCCATGATCCGCATCATCAACGCCTATCTCAAGCAATACCGTAAGTGATCGCTCACCGACTGCCCAAAAAAACATTTAATATTCTGCCCCCGATATGCATACTGGCATCATAAAAAAATACGGGAGGCTATCACATGACAGGTAAAGTAAAATTTGAACTCGGCGAAGAGCGCATTCCAAAGACCTGGTACAATATCGCAGCTGATCTACCAGAACCCCCTTCACCCGTATTACATCCCGGTACCGGACAGCCCATCGGCCCCGACGATTTGGCGCCACTCTTCCCAATGGCCCTGATTGGCCAGGAAGTTTCCACCGAAAAAGAAATCGAAATACCCGATCCCGTCCGCGACATCTATCGGATGTGGCGACCAACACCGTTATTCCGTGCACGACGACTTGAAGCTGCTCTCGGCACACCCGCCAAAATTTATTATAAATACGAAGGCGTCAGCCCCGGCGGCAGCCATAAACCTAACACTGCCGTAGCCCAGGCATTTTACAATAAACAGGAAGGCATCTCCAAAATATCGACCGAAACAGGTGCCGGACAATGGGGCTCCTCAATGGCCATGGCAGGCGCTTTTTTCGACATCGAAGTAAAGGTCTTTATGGTCAAGGTCTCTTTCAATCAAAAGCCCTATCGCCGCGCCCTGATGGAGACATATGGTGCCAAATGCATCGCATCTCCTTCTCCTGAAACCGAAGCAGGCAAGGCCATTCTTGCCCGGCAACCCGATAATCCCGGAAGCCTCGGCATCGCAATTTCCGAAGCAGTAGAAATTGCCGCGACAAATGACGACACCAAATATTCACTGGGCTCTGTACTCAATCACGTTCTCACCCATCAAACAGTAATCGGCCAGGAAGCCATAGAACAGATGGAAATGGCCGGTGACTATCCCGATATCGTCATTGGTTGCGCCGGTGGCGGCTCCAACTTCGCCGGCATAGCCTTTCCCTTTATTGGTGAAAAACTGCGTGGCGGCCGCGACATCAGGGCAATTGCTGTTGAGCCCGCTGCCTGTCCGACATTGACGCGCGGAAAATACGCTTATGATTTTGGGGACACTGCGCACATGACCCCATTGGTCAAAATGCATACTCTGGGCTCATCCTTCATTCCACCCGGATTTCATTCCGGTGGATTGCGCTACCACGGCATGTCACCTCTTGTCAGCCAGCTAAAGGAAGAGGGACTGATCGAAGCGCGCGCCTATCATCAGACAGCCTGTTTTAAAGATGCTGTCCGGTTTGCGAGGTCCGAAGGCATCGTGCCCGCCCCCGAATCGACCCACGCAGTCCATGCCGCTATTGATGAAGCCCTTAAGGCAAAGGAGGAAGGCGTTGCCCGGACCATTCTCTTCAATCTCTCTGGTCATGGGCATTTCGATATGGCCGCCTATACTGATTATTTCGCGGGCAAGCTCGAAGACCGTGATTATGATGAAAACGAATTGGCGCGTTCGCTCGCCGAGCTGCCAACAATCGCAGCCGAGTGAGTTTGCTGGCCGTTACGTAAAGCGGAGCGGCCAATAAATTTTGCGCAGGGGCTGGTGCAAGCGCACCAGTCCAAAGCACCCGCATTAACGGAGGAGTTTTGTGACAGGATCAAGCCAATTTCGGCAGGACGTATGAACAATACGTCCCGAGAATTTGGCGTAGGAACTGGTGCAAAAGAACCCGTTAATCAGGTTTCCATGGCTTCGAGCTCGTCTATCAGTGAACTGATCACGCCAAGCCCCTTCGCCCAGAAATCAGGCTGTGTCGCATCAAGGCCAAATGGTGCCAAAAGCTCCTTGTGATGCTTTGATCCCCCAGCGCGCAGCATATCGAAATATTTCTCGGCAAAACCTTCATCCGTGTTTTCAAACACCGCATAAAGCGAATTCACCAGGCACTCACCAAAGGCATATGCGTAGACGTAAAACGGCGAGTGAATGAAATGCGGCACATAACACCAAAAGGTCCCATAGCCTTCGCCAAGTTTGACCGCCGGCCCAAGACTTTCTGTCTGCACAGAAAGCCAGATATCATTGATTTGATCGGAGGTAAGCTCACCCTCGCGCCGCGCCAGATGCACTTTCCGCTCAAATGAATAAAAGGCAACCTGCCGGACCACCGTATTGATCATGTCCTCAACTTTGGAGGCGATGAGCGCTTTACGCGCGCCCCTGTCAGTGGTCTTTTTGAGAAGCGCCTGAAACGTCAACATCTCGCCAAAAACGCTCGCCGTCTCTGCCAACGTCAATGGTGTCGGCGCCATCAGCGGTCCCTGATCATTGGCAAGCACCTGATGCACACCATGCCCAAGCTCATGAGCCAAAGTCATAACGTCCCGCGGCTTGCCCTGATAATTCAGCATGATATAGGGATGCGCACTCGGCACGGTCGGGTGCGAAAAGGCACCAGGACTTTTGCCCGGCCGTACCGGCGCATCAATCCAGGAATTATCAAAAAACCGACCGGCAATCTCTGCCATGTCTGGTGAGAACTCACCATATGCTTCAAGCACCGTGCCGCGCGCTTCACTCCAGGTGAAACTCCGCTCGGGCAGTTTTGGCAGCGGCGCATTCCGGTCCCAGTGATTGAGCGCATCCATGCCAAACCATTTTGCCTTCAATCCATAATAGCGGTGCGAAATAGATGGGTAATGTTCAACAACAGTTGCAACCAGCGCATCAACAACCTCTCCCTCAACCCGGTTCGCCAGGTGCCGAGATGACGCGACATCTTCAAACCCGCGCCACCGGTCGGAAATCTCCTTATCCTTTGCCAAAGTATTGGTGATCAGCGTAAAGAGCCTGATGTTTTCACCAAACACTTTCGTCAACGCATCCGACCCGGCACGGCGTTTATCCCCATCCCCCGACGCCAGAAAATTAAGCGTTGGCTCAATACTGAGCTCTTCCCCTTCAACCGAAAACCTGAGCGACGTCATCGTCTCGTTAAACAACCGGTTCCACGAACCCCGCCCCGTAACCGACTTCTCATGGAACAACCGCTCCACATCATCAGCCAACTGATAAGGCTTTTCCTTGCGAAGATCCTCAAACCAGGGGCGGTATTTCGAAAGCCCCTGATCTTGAAGTGCGCCCTCAAGCACATCGTCAGCAATATTATTAATCTCAAGCGGAAAAAACAAAATGCTCGACGTAATATCCGTGAGCTTTTGTTGTATATCGCCGTAAAATTTCGAACGCTCAGGGTCCGACGTATCCGCCGCATAAAGAAGACCAGCAAATGATGCAATCCGTCCGAGCGTGTCCTGCAACGCCTCAAAGCGCTTCACGACAACCAAAAGCTGCCCCCCGTCTTTTGCCACCTTTTCAAGTTTGCCCTGATACTCGGTTGCGATATCCAAAGCTTCCTGGGTCGCGGTCGAAAGGTCAGATAAAAGCTCATCAGATGTCGCTGAAGGATAAAGATCACCAAGATCCCATTCCGGCATGTCACCCAGATCGGTTGCCGCTCCCCCCGCACTATCACCACTGCTGTTCCAGTTCACAACGCCCCTATCAATCGTCATAAAACAACCTTTCAATTTATTCCCGGTCCCCGATGCACGAACATCGGACCAAATTATTTTACGCAAATATTATCACCTGCAAACCCTTTATATAAAGGGTTTAACGCCACCGCATAGTGTCGAAATGGTGCGACCTGCCTAAAATTGCACTCTCATAAACGTCTTGTTTACCCTTACCCGTCAGAATTGAAAACAGTTCGAGAGGAAACGTTAATTCCTTCCGGACGGCAAGTAATTGGAACGCTTGTGTAATGCGTTCTTCCTGTTGTGTTTTTTGTTTGAGTGAATTGAGTCCGCGTAATGGCTAAGCGTATACTGGTTGTCGATGACGACCCAACCCAGCGTCGTATCCTGGAAGAGACAATCAAACGTCTCGGATATCAGACAGTAACTGCATCTGACGGTGCAGAGGCACTATCAAAGCTGGAGCAATCCGAGGGATCCCAAATTTCCCTCGTGCTTCTCGACCTGGTCATGCCGGGTGTCGGAGGCCAGGAAGTTCTCGACCATCTCCGCAAATGCCCAAATACTCCCCCCGTCATTGTTCAAACCGCCAATTGCAGCATCGACACGGCCATCAACGCCATGCGATCCGGCGCCGTTGATTTTGTTATCAAACCCGTAAGCTCCGAACGCCTTGATGTCTCCATCAAAAACGCCCTGAAAATCGATATTCTCCAGGACGAAATCGCCCGCATCAAACATAAAACCACTGGGCAGATGACCTTTGATGACATGATTATCCGCGGCGAAGAAATGAACCGTGTGGCAACTCTTGGCAAAAAAGCAGCGGGCTCCAACATCCCTGTTCTTATTGAAGGCGAAAGCGGTGTTGGCAAAGAATTGATCGCCCGCGCCATTCAGGGCGAGAGCGACCGCGCCGGCGCACCATTCATCACCGTCAATTGCGGAGCCATCCCGGAAAATCTCGTCGAAAGCATTTTGTTTGGTCACGAAAAAGGCTCATTCACAGGTGCGATAGACAAGCGTAAAGGCAAGTTCCTTGAAGCCGATGGCGGCACACTCTTCCTCGATGAAGTCGGAGAATTACCGCTCGACGCCCAGGTCAAATTACTGCGCGCATTGCAAGAAGGTGAAGTTGACCCGGTTGGCGGCAAAAAAACCGTCAAGGTCGATTTCCGCCTGATCGCCGCCACCAATCGCGATATGATCGAACTGGTGAAGGAAGGAAAATTCCGTGAAGACCTTTACTACCGCCTGAACGTATTCCCCATTATGGTCCCACCACTGCGCGATCGCACAAGCGACATCAATGAGCTCGCACCCTATTTCGTCACCCGTTTTGCCACAGAAGAGGGCAAGAAAATCGACGGTATCGACGCGGATGCCCAACGCCTCCTGAAAGCCTATAACTGGCCAGGCAATGTCAGACAGCTTGAGAACACAATTTTCCGCGCGGTTGTTCTGGCAGAGAGCTCCATGCTCACTATTGCAGACTTCCCTCAGATCGCCGCTCATGTTGATGGTTTCGATGCAATTGTTCCAGAAGCCCCCGCACCTGCTGCCGACCAGTCTTTTCACGAAGGCCCCGCGATCATCGGCAACGAGACAACCGTCCCCCATACAATTGAAGTATCAACCAGCATGGACGCCAATGTGCTCGGCATACCGGCAATGACAAATGGCGGCGAAATACGTCCCCTTGATGCCATCGAAGCAGACATGATCCGTCTCGCATTGGGCAAATATCGGGGGCACATGACTGAAGTGGCCAAGCGCCTGGGTATCGGCCGCTCAACACTATACCGAAAAATGCGCGAATTCGGACTTGAAGCGCGGCTTAACTGACCGCCAACAAGGATTGCCATGTCCCCCCGACAATCCTTAAGCTTCACCGAAAACGCGCAGGGCTCAGCCTTCGGGCTGAGCCCCCGTACACAACCAGTGGCTGAAACCATATTTACGCCACCATAGAATCGGACTATTGGGTTGCATCGACATCCGGCACATTGCAGAATAGCAACACACTGTTGAAAACTCAGGCGAGTTGATGCCGAAAACCAATTCAATCCTAGCCAGTTCTACGACTCATGGTTAGCGTGCTCAGCTCTATTGGAGGTGCAAAACATGTTGAAAATCGCCTGTACTGCGTCAGCCCTGACGTTGTTTTGTGCGGCCCTGTCTCCGGCCTATGCCATTGAGCCAGATTCCCCCGCTAAACTTTTGGATGTAGAGCAGTCTATTGGACTATCGCTCCGACATAGGCTCGACCTAAGAAAAAAATATACCGATGAGCGCACAAAGGCCGAACACGCGGCACTTGATAGCTTTTATGGTGCCCGCGACAACGCACCTTACTGGACCACTGAAACCGGATTCACGGATGCTGCGCGCAAGATGATTGTTGAGATCGGCCGCGCGGATAATTACGGTCTCGAACCAGAAAAATTCAATCTGAATTCCTTACCCGGTGCCAACACAGAGCTTAATCGCGAGCAACGCATTGAAGTTGAAAAGCAGCTTAGCCTGATCATGCTGAAATATGCACGCTTTGCCAAGGGCGGGCGTTTTGATCCCACGAAACTATCGAGATATATTGATCGCGGTGCCAATTTACCCGATCCCGCCAAGCTTCTGGCAGATTTTGACAAGGCAGGCGACAAGGCAGAATATCTCCGAAGCCTGCACCCCAAACATCCTCAGTTTGAAAAACTGCGTCAGAGATTATTGAGCCTGCGCGCCAAAAACGAAACCCATGACCGTGTCCACATTCCGGTTGGTCCGGTACTCAAACCCGGTCGCGTTCATGCGCATGTTGCATTGCTGCGCAAAAGACTTGGCATAGTACCGCCTCGCGCAGTGGATGGCACCAAAGGGCTCAATCCACGGGAATATGACAGTGTCCTTGAGGACGCGGTTAAAGCATTCCAACGCAAACATAACCTGAGCCCGGACGGTATTGTCGGCTCGGGCACCAAACGCGCCATGAACGTCAACAATGCCAGCCAGGCCCAAATCCTTCTGGTAAATATGGAGCGCTGGCGCTGGATGCCTGATAATCTGGGCAAGACCCATATCCAGATCAATATTCCCGCTTTCCGATATAAGGTGGTCAAGAACGGCAGATCCATTCATACGGAAAAGGTTGTTGTCGGCAAACTCGCCAACAAGACACCGATTTTCTCTGACGAAATGGAACGCATCGTCTTTCATCCATTCTGGAATGTTCCCCCCTCCATTAAATACAAGGAAATTTATCCAAGCCTGCGGCACTCAAACAGCGTGCTTAAACGCCACCATCTCAAGGTGAAATATCGCGGCAGGCCTATTGATCCTTATTATGTAAATTGGAACAATGCCGATCTCAGGCAATACCATTTCTATCAACCACCAAGCCGCAACAATGTTCTTGGCCAGATGAAATTCATGTTCCCAAATGAACACTCGGTTTACATGCATGACACTTCATCCAAGCAATATTTCAAGCAGAATGTACGCACCTATAGCCATGGCTGCATCCGCGTACAAAACCCGCGCAAACTGGCTGATTTACTGTTGAATAATGATAAGGGCTGGTCATCCAAGCGCGTTGGACGCATTCTGGCAAACGGTTCAAATCATAGTGTTGAACTCAATTCAAAAATCCCGGTTCACATTACCTACTTAACCGCAGTGATTGATGACAACGGCAAACTTAAAACTTACCGTGATTACTATGGCCATGACCGTCGTATCTCTGCCGCATTAAACGGCAAGGCGCATTTGATCGCCAGAGAAGCAGAAGCCAGCCGAACCCGCATTGCTCAAAGACGAGTAAAAAAGAAACCGACAAACATATTTGAAGCTATTTTCGGCGATGGATTTTAAGGTCTGAACGAGCATATTACGAACCGAGCTGACAATAACCATAAAAAAATTAGTGTGCAAATAACATCAAAATGTCAGGGCCTTTGCTCTGGCATTTTTTTTTGTGATGTTAACCGCCAAAAAATCCCAAACCAAAAGTTGCCGCGAATCAATGAAAAGTTAATGATTGATTAACTCTTCCGCGCAATCATTGTTTAAGCAATTGGGTTAATCATGAGCCGCCGTCAAATTTGGATCTAATTTATCATTTACGACTAACAAGATAAGTGCTGAGTCCCATCTAACTGACTATCCGCCCGATAAAAATGCCGATTGAGAATTTTGATGACAATCAACAAACGCGACCTCAAGTGTCGAAAAATGGCCAAACGCGCCGTAACTGCCCTGTTTTTTGTAGCACTTGCAACACTCGGCTCATCAAATATCTTTGCCACCTTTGGCGACGCACGCACCCTCTCAATCTACAATATTCATAACAAAGAGACGATAAACATCGTCTACAAACGGCGCGATAAGCTGATCCCCGGAGCCCAGAAAAAACTCAATTGGTTTTTGCGCGATTGGCGCACCAATGATCCCATCGATATGGATCCGAAACTCTTCGATATTCTTTGGGAGATCCATACCGAGCTTGGCTCAAAAAAACCCATACACCTGATATCCGGATATCGTTCACGCAAAACCAACAACAAACTCCGGCGCACCCGCGGCGGTCAAGCAAAAAAGAGCCGACATGTTCTCGGCATGGCAACAGATGTTCATTTCCCTGACATCCCGGCCAAAAAAATCCGTTACTCGGCACTTATCCGCGAGCGTGGCGGCGTTGGCTATTATCCAAACTCAGCGCTCCCCTTTGTCCACATCGACACTGGCCGTGTCCGCCATTGGCCACGCATGCCACGATATGAGCTCGCACTCCTATTCCCTAACGGCAAATCGAAACATGTCCCGACAGGTGGACGTCGCATCAACAAAAAAGACGTCCGCATTGCCCGCACCAAACACAAACAAATGGCGCAACGCATTGCTGCATTTCATCAATTCCGCGCTCAGCCGAAAACCAGCATAATGATCGCGAGCCTCGATCCGATTTCAGCGCTTTTATCATCACCGAAACTTGTCGGCCTGGGCAGCAAGAAACCCGCAAAACAAAGAATTGCGCGCACACTGCAACCACCTCAGCCAAGACTGCTTCACCGCCGAAAAGCCGTTCAAAAACGACCAACCCAAATGGCGTCTCTGGCCCCGGCGTTCATGCCGCCACCAGTGGCCATACCAGCACCCCAAAAAAGAGCGCTAATCAACTCACCTATAGTTGAAAAAATCCTGGCAAAAGCAACCGGCGCCAGCAAAGCCCGAGTGGCAGCATTATCTGATCCGATCAACTGGCCAACCGGATGGGCAGCTTCCCCGGAATTTGATGATGAACATCCAGATGAATTGAGCTATCGCCCATTTGCCGTGGCACCGCTTTTAACCCAAACGGCAAGCATTGATGACCCAACCCTAAGCCATCTCTCTCACCCGGAGAATGACGGCATCATGGACACAATTGCCGAGGGAGACCGGCCAATGCCGCTTAAATTCCAGCCCGGTAAACAATTCGCAGAATTACTATGGGCTGACAGGTTTGCAGGCAACGCGATCGCAGTGAGTAATCTGCTGGGTCAAACCCGTGACCGCGCCGGTCGCCAAATTCAGACCGCACGCCAATAAATCCGCAAACGAGACCGGTCTGGCTTTATTCTTCTTCTCGTGGCGCACCACCGTCGATCATGCCCAGCGCGTGCAGATAAATCTCAAGAACCGCTTCCTGCTCTTCGCGCTCGCTGACATCCTGTTTCCGCATACGGACGACCTGACGCAAAACCTTGGGATCAAATCCGGTTCCCTTCGCCTCCAGGTAAACTTCGCGGATATCTGCAGTGAGTGCAGATTTTTCTTCTTCAAGCCGTTCAATTCGCTCAATAAAAACACGCAGCTGCTGGCGTGCACTTCCCTCAAGAGTTGACATTTTAATACCCTGTGTTTGCTTGTTTTCGACCGCAGGTTACGCCCGGATCATAATCCGCAGCCCTGCCAATACCTATCCCCGGCTATACCCAGCACGGCAAGAAGGGGCAAGTGGCGGAAATAACATTTCCAGAGTTTTCCAAAACTATCAAAACAGCCACGCCAAGAGGCCAAGGGCCGATGGGCATTTGCCCGCACGTCGTATCGCCGTCGGGAACCGATGATTTGCACGTGAGGCAATAAAAGAGTGGCGGATCAACCATATTCAGCTTCTCTCCGCCCGCCCTACCACCCATGCCGCATCATTCAATGGGTGGCTAGGGCGGGCGGAGTGGGTGGCCTGCGCTACAGCGCGGAAATCCTAGGAAAAGAGTGGCGGAAATAACATTTCCAGACAAGTCTGTTCCAGAGATTTCTGGCTAGTGATCCAGCTTCGCCTGTTGCTCGGCAAACTTGGCCAAATCCTCCGCACTCGCCTCTTTGTGATTGGCGGCCTTCCAGTCATCATAAGGCATGCCGTAAATGATTTCCCGCGCGTCACTTTTGCTGAGCTCAATGCCTTGCGCGTCTGCCGCGTCCTTGTACCAGTTCGACAAGCAGTTCCGGCAAAAACCTGCCAGGTTCATCAGATCAATATTCTGAACTTCCGGACGGTCCCGTAAAAACTGAACCAACCGCCGAAACGCTGCCGCCTCAAGTTCCTGTGTTTTTTCGTCACTAATCTCAGTCATTTTCTTGGCCTTACCTAATTAAGATTTTTACTGAATCTAACATATCCCCGTCTAGTAGAAACAGCGATCTTCTCCTCCCTGTTTACCCATGAGTATTATTCCACACACCAAGTGTGCGGGTGGACAGGGAGGGGGAGATCGCGGCCGGGTCACAAAAAAATTAAAGCGTCTGCCTGAAATTCTCGTCATCCATTATATCAGCAATAATCCGCGAGATTCTATCCACCCATTCTCTCTGACCTTCCTCCTGCCCAATAAGGTCCTGCCTGATCTCAATAAGCGCATGAGCAACCCTGCGTCGCGTGCCGTGAGAGTTAAGCGTATCCCCTGCAAGCTCGCCACTATAAGGAACATTATCACCAATGTAATGCCCCTCTTCCGCGCGCATGCCTTTAAGAAGCGGCCGCACCAGCCGGTCATCCCTGTCCCATAAAACAGATGCATGCCAGGGACGAGCCACTCCCTTCCACGCAGGTGTAAAGCTGTGCACCGACAAAAGAACCGGCGCAATATCGTTCCGGACATGATGATCAATCAGCATATCAACCGCATCATGATAGGGCTGAAAGAAATGCTTGACCCGATGTGCCCGCTCTTCAGCATCAACATTAAGGTTTCCCGGCACAACCGCTCCATCCGAAAGCCTCATAATCAGGGTCGGGTCATCTATCCCTCGATTAAGATCAATAAAGAGTCGCGAATATTTACCCATCAATAAAGGCGCACCCAAAGCCGCCGCAATCCCCATAACGACTTCCCGCACCCCGATATCATAGGCAATGTGACGTTTAAACTGATCCGGACCGAGTCCGAGCGAGCCGTAACCCTCCGGCACATTCGCCCCGGCATGGTCAGCCAATAGAATAAGCCCGCACTTAGCCTCACCCGGTATATAATCATAGGAATCATGTTCGGGCAGGCTCATGGACTGCTTGTCAGATAGAGTATGTTTGAGCATTTTCAATATATATAAATCAGCTGTGCAATTAGCCAGCTTTGATTATGAAACAAAACCCGGCGTTAAATGATATAGCATAATAAATGAGTAAAGACGCCGACACATTGACCGAGATCATGCGCGCAGCAATCGCCGCTTGCCAGCCCAAACGGTGTCTGCCAATCCATCTGCCACCAATCCCGGAGAATGGAAGAATTATCGTACTGGGAGCTGGCAAAGCTGCAGCGGAAATGGCGGCAATTACAGAAAAAACATATATTGAGCGCGGACTTGATCCAAATTCAGGCAGATTACTGGGATCCGTCGCAACCCGGCATGGCTACGCAGTCCAGACGGCCATCATAAACGTCGAGGAAGCGGGCCATCCCATACCGGATAATGCAAGTCTGAACGCAGCGAATACCGCGCTTCGCCTGGCCGCGAAAGCCACATCAGATGATCTTGTTCTTGTACTGCTCTCAGGCGGTGCCTCCGCCATCTGGTGCGCACCCGTGCCTTCCGTAACGCTCGAGCAAAAAGGTGACGTCACCAGAAAACTACTCCACGCCGGGGCCAATATCGTTGAAATCAACGCTGTGCGAAAACACCTCTCCTCCATCAAGGGCGGACGCCTGGTCAAAGCCGCAAACGGAGCACACATTTTAACTCTCAGCATATCCGACGTATCTGGTGACATCCAATCCGCAATCGGCTCTGGTCCCACCACAGGCGACGAAACAACCTTGAGAGACGCGCGCGCCGCACTCGACAAATATGAAATCAGCGTAGGCGCCAATATCAAAAATGCGCTCTGCGATGAAGCAAACGAAACCCCAGATCGAAATGACGCGGTTTTTCAAAACACAACTTACAGAATCATAGCCTCAGCCCGACACGCAATGGACGCAGCAGCACACAAGGCAGAGCAACTGGGCTACAAAAACGAGATCCTCGGTGACGCCATAGAGGGAGAGGCGCGCGAGATTGGTCGCGCACATGCACACCTTGCATTGGAGAAATTACACGCGCAATGGCGCGGCGTGCTGATTAGCGGAGGTGAGCTCACAGTGAAAGTAACGGGAGATGGCAGCGGCGGTCCCAATCAGGAATACGCCCTCTCAATGCTCATGGAACTACAGGGCTGCAAGGGAATAACCGCATTAGCCGCTGATTCAGACGGATCGGACGGCGGAAAAGGAGCAAAATATGATCCCGCAGGCGCCTTTATAACGCCTGACACCCTGAATAAAGCAAAAGCACTTAATCTCAATCCGGCCATTTTTCTTGCGAATAACGATTCAAGTAGCTTTTTCTACAAGCTCAATAGACATATAGTCACCGGACCGACTCAGACCAATGTAAATGACATACGTATAATTCTGATTGATCCATAATCCATTTCTTGAGATAACCATATCCACAAAGTATTATCCGACACGATGCAAAACGAAATAATTCATAGCCAGGTGTCAAACATCGCCAGAAATAATCTGCTCAACTTTGCGCAGAATAAAATTCGCCATCTGTCATTTATCTGTATTGTGAGCACACTATCACTCTGCATGGTAGATCAGGCCCGTGCTGATCTCAAACTATGCAACACAACCGCGAGTCGGGTCGGCATCGCCATCGGTTACCGCAATGACAACGGTTGGACAACAGAAGGCTGGTGGAATGTCGCGTCGCAAACTTGCGAAACACTCTTGAAAGGCAATCTTGTTGCCCGCTATTACTATCTACACGCCGTTGATTACGACCGTGGCGGGGCTTGGGCTGGCAAGGCATTTATGTGCACCAAGGACAAAGCCTTCACCATCAAGGGAATTGATGGTTGTGACGATCGCGGCTTCTCAAAAACAGGTTTTTTTGAAGTCGACACGAATGAATCAGATGAATGGACAGTCCGCCTGACCGATCCGGGCGGCGAGGCAAAAACTCAGTGAGCAAAAAATGAGCAGAAAAAGACGGCTTAAGATCGTCGCAACTCTCGGCCCCAAAACATCCAGTGTAGAAATGATTCAACGCCTCCATGAAGCAGGCGCTGATGTCTTTCGCATAAATATGAGCCACACATCCCACGATGATTTTTTAAAGCTCAACCAGGCCATTCGCCAGGTCGAAAACAATATGGCGCGGCCAATCGGCATCCTTGTCGATTTGCAGGGACCTAAATTGCGCATATCCGAAATGCCCGAAGACGGTGTCATGCTAAAAGAAGGTGCCAAATTCACGCTCGACAAATACAATAGACTTGGCGACATAAAGCGCGTGCACCTGCCCCACAGCAAGATATTTGATGCTATAAAAAAAGGTCACAGAATACTACTCGATGACGGTCGCCTGGAGCTCAAAACAACCAAGGTTGGCAAAGACGAAATTATCACCAAAGTTATTGTTGGTGGACCACTTTCCAGCCGCAAAGGCGTTAGTCTGCCTGACACATTGCTCCCCATCAGCGCATTGACCAAAAAAGATCGAAGCGACTTAAAATTCACGATAGAGCACAATATCGACTGGATCGCCCTTTCATTTGTCCAACGCGCTGAGGATATTAAAAAAGCGCGCAAAATGGTCGAAGACAAAGCCGCCATTATGGCAAAAATAGAAAAGCCATCAGCAGTTGAGGAGCTCGATGAAATCATCGAGCTTGCCGACGGCATTATGGTAGCACGCGGCGACCTCGGCGTGGAGCTACCGGTTCAAATGGTCCCGGGCCTGCAAAAGAAAATCACGCGCAAATCCCGTTTGGCTGGCAAACCCGTGGTTATCGCGACCCAAATGCTGGAGTCGATGATAACTTCACCAACGCCCACACGCGCCGAAGTATCCGATGTTGCAACCGCAGTTTTTGACGGTGCCGACGCCGTTATGTTATCGGCGGAGTCTGCCGTCGGCAGCTACCCGACCGAAGCCGTCGCCACAATGGATAAGATTGCGTTTGAAGTGCAGCAGGACAAGGGCTATGAAGCGCTCATGCGCGCCATTCCTACCAAGCCCGAAGAAACCGGTGCTGACGCCATCGCTGCCGCCGCCCATTCTATCGCCAACACTCTAAATCTGGCAGCCATCATCTGTTACACTGCAACAGGATCAACCAGCATGCGCGTTGCCAGAGAACGGCCAAACCAGATCGTGCTTGCATTAACTCCAATAACCGCAACCGCACGGCGTCTCGCGCTCGTCTGGGGGGTCCATTGCGTACTTACCGACAATCCGGTCGACCTAGATGACGTTGTAGATAAGGCGGCACGCATCGCATCCCAGGAAGGTTACGCCAAAAAAGGCGAGCGGATTATAATCACCGCTGGCGTCCCGCTGGGAACTGCCGGGGCAACTAATATGGTCCGTATTGCTCATATCGGCGACCGGTCACATAGCGCCAAAACAAAAAACTAGAATTCAGATTTCCTGACCGTCAACCTCGCGTTGCAGCTCTTCCATGGCTTCCTTGGCACCGGGCCAAAACGGATGCACCTTGATCAAGGTTCGGTAAATCTGCAAGGCGCGCTTTTTATCACCAAGTTCCCGCAATACATTCGCCAAACCGTCAATCGCCTTGAAATGCCGTGGATCGAGCGCCAGCGCCTGCCGCAAATCCTCCAGTGCTTCGCCATATTGTTTCTGCGAGAAATGAACATAAGCCTTACGGTTCCAGCCCTCAGCAAACTTTGGCGCAAGTTCGGTTACTGAGTCGAGAAGCTTCAGCGCCAATTCCGCATCCTGATTATTCACCGCAGTCAAAGAGCGTGTCATAAGGAGGTCAATCGTATCACTGCCCGAACGATGCCACATCATTTCAATAGCACTGCCAAGCATCCCCGCACTTTCAGCATCCTTCACATGCGCAAGCCGGTCATAAAATTTCTTTAAAAGATCGGAGCTATCCCCATCAAACGCATCAATTTTGACCTGTCCCGGTGCGGCCAAATTTGAACCCAGTTCACCAGCGATTGGTGCGGAGGTTGCAGGGGGCTCGCCTGACTTCACAGCCCAGGACGGGCCGGCCAAAATGAAAATCGCCAACACACCAGCAAGCGGTGTAATTATATGGGAAAAGGCTAAGTTCTTGAAAAAACGGCGCATGTAGGGATATTACGCATCAACGCGTCATTCAGTCAAAACAAAAGCCCCATAGCGAAAACATCCGCTAAAGAGCTGTGTCATTTTAGTTCAATGAAAAATTTAATTCGCAGCATGCTTAATCCACAACTCGCATTGGATGTGGAACAAGCGCCAAAAACGCTTTGTTGTAGCGTTTAGCCCTGGCGCGCTTTAAACCGGGGATTGGTTTTATTAATGACATAAAGTCTGCCACGCCGGCGCACCACACGACAATCTCTGTGGCGATTACGAAGTGATTTAATCGAGTTCTTGATTTTCATCGTACTATATCCAAAAATTCCTGAATAACACCGTAACCGGAGCCAGCTAATACCAATACACAATCGTGGAAAAGGCGCAAAATACGTATCCGGCCCCGTCCTGTCAATAACCGAATTGTCACATTCCCAAAAATAACTGGTCCACATTAACAAAACCATAGCGAACCGCGCAACAACGCACTAAAAGTTTGGCAATATTCAATAATGCTATCTCCCCCGTCCTGACCACCCACAAACATCATTCCACACGCAAGCGTTCGGGTGTTTCAAAGTGGGGGGAGAGGTTGGCTTCGCGCTAGGCACGAGTGCCAGCGCCGAACAATATTAAAAAAACTGGCTTGCCGAGCAGAAGCTCAAAGAGTACTAACGAGTTGGCAGGGAATTTCGGGTAGGAGCGGCAAAAATAGCCCTCAAGGGCTATTGACGCGACAAGTCCCCACGGAGGCCCGGCGCAAGATCAGCCTG
>Ga0209633_10001192_pt1 | contig 27689 bp, 24 predicted proteins | sample Cruoilmetagenom1_FD_187290 | JGI IMG/M metagenome (GOLD analysis project Ga0209633, IMG submission 187290) | Oil polluted marine microbial communities from Coal Oil Point, Santa Barbara, California, USA - Sample 1 (SPAdes) (version 2) | ecosystem: Environmental > Aquatic > Marine > Oil seeps ...
CCGCCGGACCGCGTTTCCGATCCGTTTGGTGACCGTGCAGCCGAACCGGCTAAAGTGATCGCCGACTTTTTCCGAAGCTTCTCTCGCCCTCATGGTCAGAATAAAGCTCGGCGACCGCCATTTACGTCCGCTCTGGGTCCGCAGGTAATCCTTACGTTTCTTCAGCCACACGATATCTACACAACTCACGCCGGCCCAGCCAGCGGCCGATTAGGCCGAGAGACGCTTGCGGCCCCTAGCCCGCCGCCGCGCCAGAACCCGCCGGCCACCCCTGGTCGCCTTGCGTGCCCGAAAGCCATGCCGCCTCTTGCGCACGAGTCTGCTCGGCTGGTAGGTGCGTTTCACTGCAGGTCTCCGTAAATCGGCCGCGGGGATTGGGCTGTCCGGGCCGCCCCACCGGGTCGCGGAATGCGCCAGGTGCTCGCCCGGTTTGGGTCGCGCCGCTTATACGAATGGGCCATGGCCAAGTCAATTGATGCAATGGTCGAAGTCCGGTCCCGTCTTTGAGAATCACTTCTTTTGACAAGCCATCACGAAGCCTTGAGAAGCTGTTTCTCATGTGGCTGAGCCGCATATGTTGCAAGCCAACGGGATTTCCATGAAACGGGCTCAGCAAATGACCGCGGCGCCAGTAATGACGACGACCACCAATTGCCCTGCATCATATGGGCGTTATTTGGCAGTTTTCCTGCTGCTGTCTGGCTTGGTTCTGTCCGCGGCCTCGCAGGTCAGGGCGCAAGACATGAAGCAGAGATTTGCTAGCCACGACCCGCAATCCGAGATCAGGGTCGACCATTCGGCGTGGGACGCGCTGCTGCAGAGCTATGTGGTCGAGGGTGCCGATGGACTCAATCGCGTCGACTATGCCCGCTGTAAGAAAGAGGCAAGGCCGCAACTCAAGGCCTATCTCGATCGCCTGCAGGCGGTGAACGTCACGGCACTTAGCCGGCCGGAGCAGTTTGCGTTTTGGGCAAACCTTTACAACGCAAAGACTATCGACGTCGTTCTGGAGCATTATCCGGTTCAGTCGATCCGTGACATAGATATTTCGCCGGGCGTCTTTTCAGACGGTCCTTGGGGCCATAAAGGGCTCAAGGTGCAAGGCGTCGAACTCTCACTGGACGATATTGAGCACGGTATCCTGCGCCCGCTCTGGAAGGATCCGCGCATTCACTACGCGGTGAATTGCGCCTCTGTCGGCTGCCCCAATCTGGGCAAATCGGCCTTCAAGGGCGCGGACCTGGAAGCCATGCTAGACTCGGCGGCCCGCGGCTATATCGGCAGCGCGCGCGGCGTAAAGGTCAAGGACGGTGTTGTGACCGCGTCTTCGATATTCTCGTGGTATGGGGACGACTTCGGGGCAAATCAGGGCGAGATACTCGACCACTTCCGCAAGCATGCCGGTCCCGAGCTTCAGCAGAATCTGAAAGGCGTGCAGGCCATTGCCATGTTCGAATATGATTGGAATCTCAACGACGCCAAATAGCGCCGCCGTTTAGGCGTCGTACCCGCCGATGGGCGCGGGAATGGAGTGCAGGCCATGGAGACCACCAGGGAAACGGATTCGCGAGAGCGGCGCAGCTGGGCGGTCCGCCTTGTGCCCTTGGCGGTGCTGCTGGCCGCGATTGCGCTGGTTTATGGGCTGGGGCTGCAAAACTATCTGACGCTCGAGCAGCTGACCGAGAACCGCGACGCCCTGAAGGCATTCATCTCCGAGAACTTCTTAACCGCGCTTCTGATCTATGCCGGTATCTATATCGCCGTGGTGGCCCTGTCTTTGCCGGGTGGCGCTCTGATGACCGTCTCCGGCGGATTTTTGTTCGGCTGGATTGTCGGTGGGCTCGCCTCGGTGATCGCAGCCACCATTGGCGCGACCGTCATCTTTCTGATCGCCAAGACATCGCTTGGCGAACCTCTCGCGGCAAGAGCAGGCCCATGGCTCGGCAAGCTGCGCGCGGGCTTCCAGGAAAATGCACTGAACTACCTGCTGTTCCTGCGCTTGGTGCCGGTGTTTCCGTTCTGGCTGGTAAATTTGGCGCCCGCCGTGCTCGGCGTGCCGCTCGGTACCTATCTGATTGGCACCTTCGCCGGCATCATTCCGGGAACCTTCGCCTTTGCCTTTGCGGGCGTCGGTTTGGACAGCGTGATCGAGGCACAGCAGAGCTCCTATGAAAACTGCTTGGCCGAGCACGCGGGTGAGGGCGCGAGCCCGTGCGAATTTGCGCTCGATCCCAGCGCGCTGGTAACGCCGCAATTGCTGATCGCCTTTGCCGCGCTCGGCGTAGTTGCGCTGATTCCGGTGGTACTCAAAAAGTTTCGCAAGGAAGCCCCGACCACCTGAAGCCATCCGCAATCGGGGCGGGATCTCGAATTCGAGGAGTTCAATTCCATGGCATCAGCTCTTACCCCCGATATCTGCGTGATCGGAGCAGGTTCCGGCGGGCTGTCGGTCGCAGCCGCCGCAGCCCAGCTCGGTGTCGACGTGGTGCTGATCGAGAAGGGCAAGATGGGGGGAGATTGCCTGAACTATGGCTGCGTTCCCTCCAAAGCCATGATCGCGGCCGGCAAACGCGCCCAAGGCATGCGTGAGGCTGACAAATATGGGATCAGGCCGGTCGAGCCCAAAATCGGCTACGGTCCGCTCAACGACCACATCAAGGGCGTGATCAAGGCGATCGAGCCCAACGATTCGGTGGAACGCTTCACCGGCCTCGGCGTCAACGTGATCAAGGCTGAGGCCCGCTTCAAGGACGCCGAAACGGTTGAAGCCGGCGACCATGAGATTCGCGCCCGGCGCTTCGTCGTAGCGACCGGCTCGTCGCCCGGCCTGCCGCCGATACCGGGCATCGCGGACGTGCCCCACTTCACCAACGAAACGATCTTCAGCAACCGCAGAAAAATCGACCATTTGATCGTGATCGGGGGCGGCCCGATCGGCATGGAGCTTGCCCAAGCCCATCGCCGTCTGGGCAGCGAGGTGACGGTCTTGGAGGCCTTCACGCCGCTCGCAAAGGACGATCCCGAACTCACCAAAGTCGTGCTCGATCGGGTGCGCGGTGAGGGTGTCCAGATTCTCGATGGCATTCGCATCGAGACCCTTGAAGCTGGTGAAGAGGGAGAGGGCGTGCGCGCCAAAATCGGGGCGAACGGCCAGACCCAATGGATCGAGGGCTCGCACCTGTTGGTGGCCGCGGGGCGCCGCGCCAATGTGGACGGACTGGACCTGGAAAATGCCAGAATCGACTACGATTCCAAGGGTATCAAGGTCAACAAAGGCCTTAAAACTACCAATAAGCGAGTCTACGCCATCGGGGACGTCGCGGGCGGATTGCAGTTCACCCACATGGCGAATTATCACGCCGGTTTGGTGATCCGTAACGCGCTGTTCCGGCTTCCGGTCAGGGTCAATACCGGCGCCTTTTCCTGGGTGACCTACACCGATCCGGAATTGGCCCATGTGGGCCTCAGCGAAGAGCAGGCCCGCAAGCGATACAGCAAAATCCGGATCCTGCGCTGGCCCTATGCCGAGAACGACCGGGCGCAGGCCGAACGGGTAACAGAGGGCTTTGTGAAGGTGGTCACCAACAAGCGGGGACGCATTTTGGGCGCGACCATTGTCGGCGACCATGCGGGTGAGCTGATTCAGATGTGGGTGCTTGCGATTTCCAAGGGGCTCAAGATTGGCGCGATGACCGGGATCATCTCGCCCTATCCGACGCTCTCGGAGATCAACAAGCGCGCCGCTATCACATATTATCTGCCGAGCTTGACGAACCCGTTGATCCGCAAGGTCATCGAATTCTTGAGACAGTTTGGCTAAATCCGACGATGGGCGAGGGAGCCGTGGCCCGCAACGACAAGCGATCCAGCAGCAAGACGCCGGTGGAGACCGGCCCTGGCGGCGCGAGCGATATTGGCGCGGCGGGCGCCCGGGCACGGCCTGGACTGGGCCTCTCCGCAAAGCTGCTGATTCTCACCATCGTCTTCGTAATGATCGCCGAAGTGCTGGTGTTCGTGCCTTCGGTCTCGAATTTCCGCCGCAACTGGCTGATGGAGCGCCTGGCTTCGGCCGAGATTGCGGCGCTCGCCGCCCAGGTGGTGCCGGGCAGTGAGCTTCCCAAGTCGGTACGAGACCAGCTCCTTATGAGCGCACAAGTGAAGGCGGTCGCCGTCAAAGGCGAGGGCGCCAGGCGCTTGGTTGTTCAATCGGATATGCCGGAGGTCGTGGCGGACCATTACGATTTACGAGACGCCTCATTTTTCGGCTTGATCGCCGATGCGCTGGCGGTCTATTTCGCGCCGGAGGACAGAGTTATCCGGGTGGTCGGCAGACCGGATATGACTTCCGCCGAATTGGTTGAGATCGTCGTCAATGAGGCGCCGCTGAAGGCCGACATGATCCGCTTCGGCCTCAATATTCTGGTCCTCTCGATCATCATTTCGGTGATCACCGCGGCGCTGGTCTATCTAGCGCTCAACACCATGCTGGTGCGCCCGATCACCGGGCTCACCCGCGATATGGTCCGCTTCAGTGAGGATCCCGAAAACCCGGGCGCCGTCATCACGCCTTCCGCCCGCGGCGACGAAATCGGCACCGCCGAGCGCGAATTGGCGCATATGCAGCGCCAGATTGCCGACATGCTGAAGCAGAAAAATCACTTGGCCGCACTCGGACTGGCGGTCAGCAAGATTAATCACGACCTGCGCAACATGCTTTCGACCGCCCAGCTGGTCTCGGACCGGCTGGGGTCGATCAAGGACCCCAGGGCCGAGCGGTTTGCACCCAAGCTGGTTAATTCACTGGATCGTGCCGTCCGGCTCTGCACCGAGACCCTCAAATACGGCCGCGCCGAGGAGGCGCCGCCCGAGCGTGCCCAATTCGCGCTGTGTCCTCTGGTGGAAGAGGTGGCCGATAGCCTCGGGCGCGGGATCGGCAACGGCGTGAAATGGCAGATCGAGATCGATAAGGCGCTGGAGGTCGACGCCGACCGGGATCAGATTTACCGCGTTTTGAGCAATCTCTGCCGCAACGCGGTGCAGGCGGTGGAGGCGCCACAGCCGCTGGCGGCCGAGCGCCGGGTCGCGGTGAAGGCCGCGCGCAAGGGCTCGGTGGTCACGATCGAGGTGAGCGATAGCGGTCCAGGCATTCCGGATGATACCAAGCCGCACCTGTTCGAAGCCTTCCAAAGCTCCTCGCGCGACGGCGGCTCAGGCCTCGGGCTCGCCATCGCCGCCGAGCTGGTGCGCGCCCATGGCGGCGGCATCGAATTGGTGGAGAGCGCCCGAGACACAACCTTCCGCCTAACCATCCCCGATTCCGTCGTGGAGCTTTCTGCGAAGAGGCGGTCGGCGTAACGCCTGGCACCTTAAGACAGGCCACTAGAAAAATCCGGCGATTCCAGACGGGCTGTTAGAGAACCCTGCGCTCCAAAGGGAGCAGGTCTGAAATGGTCGGGCTAAGATGGGCAACCAATAAGCCTGCCGCTTTTAGACAGACTCCTAAGAAACTTATCTGGTATCGCCGTCTTGTTCGTGGCCCGGCTGACGGTGCCAGGTTTATTAGTAGCCCGTCTGTAATCGCCGGGTGTTCTTGACCGAGCCCGGCTGAAGGCGCCGGGCTAGCCTTGCCTTACGATGGCCTAGCGATTAGGTGTTAGCGCGCTCGGGCACGCCCGCCTTGGGCACAGCCTGTGATCTTACAAATTGGCGCCGGTAGCTCAGCTGGATAGAGCACCAGACTACGAATCTGGGGGTCGGGGGTTCGAATCCCTCCCGGCGCGCCATTATTTCCCTAATGGCCACAACACCAAAAGATCGCCCGGCCAGCCGCATCGGCCTCGAATGCAACAACGCTCAATTGGTGAGCCAGGCCAGCGAGCGCGCGAGAAAGGCGTGACCGTCCGTGCGCTGCCAGTCGCCATGGGCCATGATGACGCGCTCGCAGTTCCAGCCAAGCACCTTGCTGCGCGCCTCGCGGGCCGGGGCGCGGTTGGTGAATGACAGTCGCCATTCCAGCGGCGCGCGGGGATTGGCGGAAGTAATGCCATCCAGCTTCGCGAGCGGGCGCTGCCACCAGCTCCAGTACTCGCGCAGGAATCCTTCGCTGAAGTTTTCGATCAGGTCGGCGAGGATGGCGGCGCGGGAGGCTTTGTGCAGGAACACGATCTCGTCCATGAACCGCGACCCCCGGAACCAGGCTTGATCCAGATCGGATTTCCACTCCGTTGGCACCACGTCGGTCAACGGCTCACGGAAATCGAGGTCTGGGCGCTTCTTAATGGTGGAAGCAGGCCCCCAGAGATTTGCCGCGGGATAAGCCGCTTTCCAATCCTGCAGGAAGAGGTGATGGATCTTGTTGGGGCTGACGAGATGGGCGACGGGCCCGAGCTGATTGACCTCTTGGCGCAGGGCGTCTGAGAGCTTGATCGGCGACCAGATCCAAAGATCATTGTTGGCGAACCGAACCACGACGGAGCGCGTCGGATATGGGAAGCTATAGAAGTTCACCATATCGCCTTCCGCGAGCCAGATCGCGTCGCTGACTTGTTCGAGCAACATCACTGAATGCTTAGACCAATCTCGCGGGTTCCGCGGGTGGATATTCTCGACCTGGAATAGCTAGACCGTGCGGCGGGACGCGCAATGACTCCCCTCAAATCTCATCCCGGAAGCTGGGTTTGCGCTTTTCGCCGAAGGCGGCGATGCCTTCCTTATAGTCTTCCGTCTGGCGCAGCTTCTCATAGGCCTGGCCTTCGAGCTCGTGGCCTACGCTGAGGCTGGTGTCGTAGGTCGTGTTCAGCACCCGTTTGATGGTCCTGAGGGCCAGCGGGGAGAGGGCGCGTAGCTTCTCGGCGCGGTTGAGGATTTCCTTTTCTAACGCGTCAGCGTCCTCGACGACTTGGGTAATGAGCCCCCAGTCCCGGGCCTCTTTTGCCGGAATCCGGCGGCCGAACACGATCATGTCGAAGGCCCGGGTCAGCCCGGCGATGCGCGCCACGCGGTGACTGCCGCCGCTGCCCGGGATTTGGCCAAGCGTCACTTCGGGGAGCGCCACCACCGTCTCAGCCGTTGCAAGGCGGACGTCGCAGGCCATGGCGAGCTCGAAGCCCACGCCCATCGCGTATTTCTCCATGGCGCAGATCACCGGCTTGGGGCAGCGCTCGGGCGCGGCGATGTTGTGCGATAGCTCCGACATCCGGTCGAGCGGGATATCGGGGAACGCCTTGACGTCGCCTCCGGAAGAATAGACGCCATTGGCGCCCCTGATCACCACCACCCGGACGTCATCGTCCTCGGCAAAGGCTTCCATGATAGCCGCGATCTGTGCCCGACCGCGAAACGACACGACATTGAGGGGTGGGCGTTCGAGGATCAGCCAGCCGATCTTGCGCTCCGGGTCCACCTCATAGCGCAGCCCATCAAGGTCGCGAAGAACGGAGGCGCGGAGTTCGGCATAGTCCTTGGGCATGGAGAGTCCTTTCGTCGTAGAGAAATCAATCGGATTTAGGGCTTGGCGGGATCGGCATCGTCTGCCTCGCGCAGCTTGCGCCGCAGCAGCTTGCCTGTGGCCGAGCGAGGTAGCGCGTCGACAGAGATGTATTCACGCGGGCGCTTGAAGCGGGCGAGGCCACTTTTCAGGCAAGCCTGGTCCAATGCTTGGCTGTCGAACTCGGCACCCTTCACAACCTGGATGTGGGCCACGACTTTCTGGCCCAACCGGTCATCGGGCACGCCGACCACCGCCACCGATGAGACAACATCGAGACCTGCCAAGATATCTTCGACCTCTTCGGGGTAGATGTTCTCGCCCGCGGAAATGATCATGTCATCAACGCGGCCCGCCACGTAAAGCTCGCCCTCGTCATCGAAATACCCAAGATCGCCGGTCCGATACCATCCCTTGTGCAGGGCCTTGGCATCGGCGTCCGGGCGCTTCCAATAGCCGCCAAAAGCTTCTGGGCTCGACATGCTGGCGATGATCTCACCGGTTTCGCCGGGCCCCACTGTCGCATCGACATCGTCGGGGGTCGCATTGGGCGAGACCACCCTCAGGGACTGGTTAACACCCGGTCTGCCCGCGCAGCCGGGCTTCCTGTCGAGGTGATCGCATACCGAGAAGGTATAGATTTCGCTGGAGCCGTAGAAGTTGACGAAGAGCTCCGGCGCCAACCGCTCCAGGATTTCTTGCTCCAGCGCCGTGGTCATGGTCATGCCCGCATAGCCCATCCGTTGCAGGCAGGAGAGGTCTGCTCGATCCATCAGCTCGTGAGCCATCACGTCATGGAACATGGTGGGCACCAGGAATAGGCTCGAAATCCGCTCGGCCTCGATCATCCGGATAACGGCCTCGGGCGTGTATTGCGGCAGGCAGACCAGCTTGCCGTTCACCATGGCGCTTGAGAGCATGGTGCGCACGCCCATGGTGTGAAACATAGGCATCACGGCGAGCGCCGACTCACCCGCCCGGTAGCGGTTGTGGATCAGCTGGGAAAGCCCCGCCATGTGCTCGGCGCGATGCGAGCGGGGTACGCCCTTGGGGCGGCCCGTGGTGCCGGACGTATAGAGCATCAGGCAGGTATCGCTCGGCGGTGGCTTGGCCGGTCCGTCGACGGGGATCGCTTGCAGCAGCTTCTCGAAGGCCATGCCTTCGCCTTCGCCGCCCGATGCCACGATGACCCGGTCGGATGGGATCTCGAAGCTGGCGAGAGCCTCGGCCACAGTCCAGCCGGCCCCGTCGTCAAAGGCGATCGCCGCCGCCTCGGCATCTTCCAGGCAGTAGAGCAGTTCGGGCGCGCTGGCACGCCAGGTCACGGGCGTAAAAATCAGCCCCAGCATCTGACACGCCCAATACAGCGTCGCGGTCTCGTAACGGTTGCGCATCACCACCACGAAGTGATCGCCCGCCTTCAGGCCCATGGCGCGCAATCCGGCCGCTACGGCGCGGATTTCGGCGTACCATTGCTCGTAGCTGCGCCGGATATCGCCGTCGACAATGGCCTCGGCGCTGGGGTGGCGCTGGACGGCGAAGTGAAACAGGGTGCCGAGATCCATCTCACTCGTCCTCGGAGTCGGATCCGGCTACTTCAAGGATCGCCTGGACCATGCCGTGATAGTCGGTGCAGCGGCAGAGGTGACCGGAAAGCATCTCGCGAATCTCGGATTCGGTCGGATTCTTATGGGATTCGAGGAAGACACTTGCCGACATCAGAATGCCCGCCGTACAAAACCCGCATTGCAGGGCATGGTGGCGCTTGAAGGCCGCCTGCAGGGCGGTCAGCTCCTGCCCATTGCTGAGGCCTTCGACGGTGCGAATCTCAGCGCCATCGGCCTGGACAGCGTATTGGGTACAGCTTCGCTGGGCGCTGCCGTCCCGAATGATCGTGCACGCCCCGCATACGCCGTGCTCGCAGCCGACATGTACGCCGTAGCAGCCAAGCTCGTGGCGCAGGAAGTCGCTCAGCAGCATGCGCGGTTCGGCATGCCCTACCCGAGCCGTACCATTCACCGTCAATTCGATGCGGTGCCGTTCGCTGCTCTTTCTGTGGAGCACGCTCACGGGGTCACCTGCGCGTCTTTAATGGCGGCGGCCACAGTCCGGCCCGCAAGGTTGCGCGCGAGCATGCGGCGGTGCGCGGCGGACGCCGCCTGATCGGAAAGCGGCTCAACGCCTTGCGAAATGAATTCGGCGAGCTCGACGGGTAGATCGGGATCATCCGGCGGGTCCGAGGAGAATTCGTCGAATTCGAAGACAACCGGACGATCCTCGACGCCGGCCAGTCCCACGGTGATGGCTGCGAGCGCGCCATCCTCGATCCTGGCCCGGCACGCGGAAGCGGCAATTGCAAAATCGCCATGGCGCTGCGCGATTTCTTCGAAAGCAAAGCCTTCGCCGGGCCCGGCCTCCGGCCATTCGAGCGCCACCACCATTTCGTCCGGCCCCCGCGCGGTCGTCAGCATGCCCAGAAAGAAATCGCGGGCCGTAACGCTTCGGCGCCCCCGCCGTGAACGCAGCGCCACCTGGCCATTGAGTGTGGCTAGACATAACGGGATCTCGGCGCTGGGGTCGGCATGGGCAATCGAGCCGCCCAGCGTTCCCCGGTTCCGGGTCTGGACGTGGCCGACCCAGGGCAGCGCCAAGCCTAGAAGCGGCAGCGCGGAGACCAAATCCCGATTTTCCATGGCATCGCTTTGCCGCAACAGCGCACCCGTCGCGACGGTGCCCGCAACTGTGCCGAAGGCTGCCAACCCCGTCACTCCGCCAATGTCGACGACCATCGAGGGTTTCACCAGCCGCAGATTGAGCATGGGCCCGAGCGACATGCCGCCCGCAAGCAGCACCGCGTCGGAGCCATGCTCGGCAAGCAGGTCCAGCGCCTCTTCCTGGGTTTCCGGCCGCGCATAGTCGAAGGCGACGGGCTTCATGACGCGCCTCCGCCCTGCCGGGTCCGGCGGAAACGGCCCCGCATTCGCGCCAACCGGCCCGGCTGGCTTGCGCTCTCGCTGGCGAGCGCGCCAAAAAACCTGGCAATCAAAACATCGGTGACTTTGCCCAGCATGCGCTGGCCGACCGAGGCCACCTTGCCGCCGGCCTGGGCGCGATAGCGGTAGGACAACCGCGTACCGCCATCTTCCAGGGGTTCCAGGGTCACCCAGCCATCGCCGCGGCCAAAGCCGAGATCGCCAGCCGCGGTCCCAACCAGTTGTACGCTCTCGGAGGGTACCGGATCGCGCAAATCGATGGTCGCCGTGAACAGCCCCTTCATGGCGGCGATCCGCAATTCCACGTCTGCCCGGTACCGGGAATCGCCTTCCTTGGTGACTTTGCGGCAACCGGGAATGATGCCTTGCAGCGAGTCCGGGTCGGTCAGTCGCCGCCAGACCTGCTTTGGCGGCATCGGCACAGAGACCTCGCCCTCGCCCGAAAGCTCGCCGGGCCGCGCCTTTGTCTGGGTCGGCGTAGGGGTCTCGTCGGCATCCGGGTTCGCAAGCTGCCAGAGCCTCGACAGCGTCAGCGGCAATTCGACATCGTCACGGCCCAACGCATCGGCAACCGCGTTGGCGATCGCAGTCGGCGTCAGCATCGCGCTGCCGTCGCCCATGCCCTTCGCGCCGGTCCGATTGGCGTTCGAAGGCGTCTCGGTGTGCCCGATCAAAACATCGGGGACCTCCATTGCGGTGGGGCAGAGATAGTCGGCGAAGGTGCCCGACAGGAACTGGCCTTGGGTATCGTAGACCAGCTCCTCCATCAGTGCGGTGCCGAGCCCGTGGAGGAAGCCGCCCCGGACCTGACCCTCCACGATCATCGGATTCAGCTGCGAGCCCACATCATGCACCGAGGCGTAGCGGTCGATCCGGAGCTTGCCCATCTCGCGGTCGATTTCCACCGCGGCGAGGTCGGCGACAAAGCCATAGGTCACCGCGGAAGCAATCCGGTCCTTGGCGTCGGGCGAGCCCAGTACCGGCGGCGACAAAACAATGGTCTCGCTCAAGCCCGGCGGCACGTCGGCGGGCATCCCAGCGGCATTCCAGTGGCTGCCCGCGGCGAGCTTGCGGATGGATATCGCATGTCCCGGAACGCCCTTAATGCGGGCGGCGCCGTCGGCCAGCTCGATGTCTTCCGCCGAGGCCTCCAGCTCATGGGCCGCAATCTTGCGCAGTTTCAGCGCGATTGCGTCCGCGCAATCGCTGATGGCGTCGACGACGATGGAGGAGAACCGGTTGGCGTAATTTCCGGACGCGATCGACCAGTTGCTGGTCAGCGTGTCGATTTGGGTGACCACGTCCACCGCATCTGGATGGAGCCCGAGGGCATCGGCCACGATCTGGGCTGCGACCGTGGCATGGCCCTGGCCGTTCGGCGTGCTGCAGAGCCGCAAGGTTGCTTGGCCAGTCGGATCCATGGTGATGGTCGCGCTGGCGGGAGCGCCGGATTTGGGCGACGATTTGGCGCGCTGCTCAGGGGTTTGAGCCAGCGTGACATAAGCCATGTTGGAGCCAGACGGCTCGATCCCGGTGGCAAAGCCGATCCCAAAGAGCCGCCCCTCGCCACGCGCCTCGTCGCGCCGTTTCACCAGCTCTTGATACTTGGCGAGCCGTAGCAGCTCATCCAGCGCTGCTTCGTAGTCGCCGGCATCGAGCACCGATCCCGCTGGGCAGAGATAGGGAAAGTCCTTCGCGGCAACGAAGTTGCGCCGGCGCAATTCAGCCGGATCGATGTCGTGGCTGCGGGCCGCGAGATCCATCACGCGCTCGAGAGCAAAATAGAATTGCGGGCCGCCATAACCGCGGTTGAGGCCGACCGGTGTCGTGTTGGTGACGACGATGGTGTTGTCGATCTGAATGTTCTTGACGCCATAGGCGCCGTTCGAGGCGCTGTGCATGCGGTAGAGCGAGGCGGGCTCCGGGGGCCGCACATAGGCGCCCATATTGGCGATGTTGTCGAAGTGGAGCGCAATCAGCTCGCCGTCGTCCTTGAAGCCTGCGCGCACGCGTCCGGCCCGATCACTAACGCCGGTGGCCGCCGTTAGATGCTCAGCGCGGTCCTCGATCCATTTCACCGGCACGCCGAGCAGCCGGGCCACCGCGGCGATCAGCACGATATAGGAGGAGACCGCTTGCTTGGTGCCGAAGCTGCCGCCGCTCGATGGCGCGGTGATCAGCCTCAGCCGGTTGCCCGGGATACCCAGGGCCGCGGCCATCAAGGGCTGGATGACGAACGGCCCTTGGAAGTTTGACCAGACGGTATAGCGATCGGGCGCGCTCTCGTGACTGGCGGTCACGCCGAACGTCTCCATCGGAGTGGCGATGTATCGGGGAAAGACATAGTCGAGCTCGAAGACATGCTCGGCGTTGGCGAAGGCAGCGTCGGGGTCTCCGTAGCGGTGCTGGCGGCGGCTGACGACGTTGGATCCAAGGTCCTCATGCAGCACCGGAGCCCCGTCGCCTGCTGCTTCAGCCGGGTCGACGACTGCGGGCAGGGGTTCGTAATCGACCTCGATTTTCTCGAGAGCGTCCTCGGCGAGATAGCGGTTCTCGGCCACCACCACGGCCACCGGCTCGCCGACATAGCGGGCCTTGTCGACGGCGCAGGGATAGAAGGTAATGGGCGCGTGGATTACGCTTGAGATGGGTTGGGTGATAGCGGCGATCTCCGCTCCGGTCGCGATCCCGATCACGCCATGCAAGGCGGCGGCCGCTTCGGTGTCGATGCCCTTGATCAGCGCATGGGCGTGTGGCGAACGCAGGATGGCAGCATGCCGAAGACCCGCCACCGGTTCGAGGTCGTCCATGAACCGGGCGCGGCCCGTCAGCAGTGCCTCGTCCTCTTTGCGCGGGACCGACTGCCCGACCCAGCGAGCGGAGGTATCGGCGCTTGCAGCCCCAGGCGTGCGGTTTTCGGAGCGGTTTTCCGTCATATTGTGGCGAACCCCAATTCACGCCGGAATCGATTCTTGATCTCGACCCCGTCACGGGGCGGCAATACCCGCGGCGCCTCGTCCGCCCGCACAAGGATCGATGCGAATCCCGGTCCCACATTGGCCTGTAGACGCTCGCGAAGCTCTTCCACGTGCTGTTCGCGCGTTACCGAGATGCTCCAGGCGAACCCGGCAGCCTTCGCCATGCCGACGAGATCGACGCCCTTCGCGGTATGGCTGGGTTGCATGCCGGTCTCGCCGAAATGCCTATTGTCGAGCACCAAAAGGCTGAAATTGGCAGGCCCCGCCGCCCCGATCGTGGCGAGCGCACCAAGCCCCATCAGCTGTTCGCCGTCGCCGGTCAGCACCGCGACCCGCTCCTTGGGTCGGGCAAACGCCAGGCCCAGTCCGACCATGGCCGCTCCGCCCATGGCGCCCCAAAGATAGAAATTCCTGGGGTGATCGCCCGCAGCCATCGCGTCATAGGCGGAAGACCCCAATCCCGTCACCACCAGCAAGTCTCCCCGGTCAGCCAATAGGCTTGCCACTACCGCCCGCCGATCGAGCTTGGCCTCGCCCCGGCCATCCTGAAATTTGCGTTTCTCTGCTGTGGCCATCGCGCGCCCCGCCGCTACCATTCTTTGCGGCCGAGGAGCGTCTGCGAGAGCAGAACGGCCACCGCCTGATCGCTAGAGAAGACATCATGGAGTGCGGTATCCACCACCGGCGCGACCTGGTTCGGCTCATCGACACGGCGGACGGAGACGCCCATCAACTCCATCGCTGGCCCGGCCGCGCGGCCCATCGGCACCTGCCAGGGATTGAACTCGCCCCATTCGCCGCGCATGGTCACGATGGTGAGGAATGGAAACCGGCAATTGTTGATCAGGCTTAACATGTTGATACAGTTGCCGACGCCGCTCGACTGCATCAGCAGCACGGATTTCTGACCGCCCAGCCAGGCGCCGCAGGCCGCCGCCACGCCCTCTTCTTCGGTGGTCAGCGGATAGGCCAGCATCGAGGGATCGGCATGGGCGCGCTCGATGATATGGGCATGACCATTATCGGGGACGTAGGGAACTTGTTGAATCTTCTCCCTCAACAGGCACTCGAACAGCTCGTCCTGCCAGCTGGCGGACGTCTCGGCGTCTTGCCCTGCAGCGTCCATAAGCAAATCCCTCGCCCGAGCCCCAAGAGGCGGCTCTACGGCCCAACCCTTCGATCCGTAGTCTAGGCCGGTTTGAGGGTATGAAAAAAATAGTTATTTTTGCCGGGATATTCCCCGAAGCCGCTCGCTGAAACTTGATTGCGCCCAGACCCCGATGATCTCCAACCGAAGCTATCGCTGTGGTAGATCGTTATTGTGGTTACAGGTGAGCGGCAGCCAATGCCCTTAGACGCAACTGAACTGGCGGAACAAATCGAAGGCGAATTCGACGCTATTGTCGTGGGCGCCGGATTTGGCGGGCTCTATGCGCTCTACCGTCTGCGCAAGGATGGCTACCGCGTCAAAGTATTGGAGGCGGCAGCCGATGTCGGCGGCACCTGGTATTTCAACCGCTATCCGGGCGCCCGCTGCGACATCGAGAGCATGAGCTATTCCTACTCCTTCTCCGATGAGCTGCAGCAGGAGTGGGAGTGGAGCGAACGCTACGCTGCCCAGCCCGAGATCCTGAAATACATCAACCACGTCGCGGACCGCTTCGATCTGCGTCCGCATATCCAGTTCGATACCCGGGTGGCGCGGGTGCTCTATGACGACGCCGAAGGCCGTTGGCTGATCGAAACCGAGGCCGGCGAGGTATTTGCCGCGCGGTTCTGCGTGCTGGCGGCAGGCTGTCTTTCGGTGCCGCAGAAACCCGAAGTGAAGGGCCTCGATAGCTTCGAGGGCGACTGGTATCACACCGGCTTCTGGCCCCACGAAAACGTGGATTTCACGGACCAGCGCGTCGGCGTGATCGGCACCGGATCCTCGGGCATCCAAGCAATTCCGATCATCGCGGAACAAGCCCGTCACCTCACCATCTTCCAGCGCACGCCCAACTACTCGATTCCCGCCTGGAATCGGCCATTGGAACCTGAGCTCGTGGCCGAGTGGAAAGAGCGCTACGCGGAAATCCGAGAACGCGCCCGGACCGGCCAGGCAGGCGTCGGCTTTGAACCCCGCGTCTGCGCCGCCATGGAGATTTCGCGCGAGGAGCAACTCCATGAGCTGGAGCGCCGCTGGCAGCATGGCGGGCTGGTGATGTGGGAGACTTTTACCGACGTGCTCTCCGACGAGCGGGCCAACGCGATTGCCGCCGACTTCGTGCGCGAGAAGATCCGCGCCGTGGTCGAGGATGCCAAGATCGCCGACCTGCTTTGCCCCAAGGGCTATCCCTATGGCGCCAAGCGGATTTGCGTCGATACCAATTACTACCGGACCTTCAACCGCGACAATGTTACCCTGGTGGACATCGCCAGCGACCCCATCGAAGAAGTCACACCCACGGGCTTGCGGACGAGCGAGAAGGAATTCGAAATCGATACGCTGGTGTTCGCCACCGGTTTCGACGCTATGACTGGGCCGATCCTCAAGATCGACATCCGCGGCAAGGGCGGCGTCTCCCTGCGCGACAAATGGGCTGCGGGACCGCGCACCTATCTCGGTCTGATGGTGGCGGACTTCCCGAATATGTTCATCGTTGCAGGACCGGGAAGCCCGTCGGTATTGAGCAATATGGTGGTCTCGATCGAGCAGCACGTGGACTGGCTCGCGGACTGCTTGGCGCACCTGAAAGCCCAAGGCCTCGACAGCGTGGAACCGACTCAGGAGGCGGAAAACGAGTGGACCGACCACTGCAACCAGCGCGCCTCCGAGACCCTGTTTCCGCGCGCGAACTCCTGGTATATGGGCGCCAATATTCCAGGTAAACCGCGGGTTTTCATGCCCTATTTGGGGGGTGTGGGCACGTACCGGGAAATCTGCGACGAGGTCGCCCGCAAGGACTATGACGGCCTCGCCATGAGCGCGCAGAGCTAAGGCCCGAAGCGGGGCGGACTGGGACTGAATCGAGAATAAAAGTATATTCGCGTGGCTGAGGGTGCTCCCGGAGCAGGATTCGATGGGCGAAATCGTCGAAAAACCGCGCACCAAGGTCCGGACCAAGACCAAGGCAAAAACCCAACGGCCGCGCCTGCACAAGGTGATCCTGGTCAATGACGACTACACGCCCCGCGAGTTCGTCGTCGTGGTACTGAAGGGCATCTTCCATATGAGCGAGGATCAGGCCTTTCGCGTCATGATCACAGCGCATCAGAAGGGCGTGTGCGTGGTCGCTGTCTATACGCGGGAGATCGCCGAGACCAAGGCGACCGAAGGCACCCAAGCGGGCGAGCGCGCGGGCTTCCCGTTGCACTTCACCACTGAGCCCGAGGAATAGAACCGAGGCCATGATCGGCCCTTTGGCGGATCGGCAAAAGCCACTAAGCTCGCGCCAGGCAGAAAAGCTATTTCTGAGAACCAGGAAGAGGATTGAGCATGTACACGGTTATCGGACATCCCATGAGCCGGGCGACCCGCGTAATTTGGATGCTGGAGGAATTGGGCGAGCCTTACGAGATCAATCCGGCCGGTCCCGGCAGCGATGAGATGAAAAAGGCAAATCCGACGGGCAAGGCGCCCGCCCTGAAGGACGGCGATGACATCATCATCGATTCCGCGGCAATCTGCCAATATCTCGCCGATAAGCACGGCGCGCTCACCCACAAGGCTGGCACTGTCGAGCGCGCGCATCAGGACAGCTTCACCTTCTTCGCCATGGACGACATGGAGTACCCGCTTTGGACCGAGGCCAAGCACCGCTTCCTGCTGCCCGAAGAGTTGCGCGCGCCGAACATAAAAGAAGCTTGCCGCTATGAGTTCGGCAAGGCGATGCAGGCCCTCGAAGAGCGCTTCGGCGCGGGGCCCTTCGTCACCGGCGAGCAATTCACGGTTCCCGATTTGCTGCTGGGTCACTGTGCGGCATGGGCGAAGAACATCGAATTCGAGCTGCCGGGCGGCAAGGTCGGCGATTATTTCGAGCGCGTGCTGTCACGTCCGGCCCGGGCCCGGGCGACTGACCGCGGCAAGGAAGTGCTCGAAGCCGCCTAGAGGGCGCCGACACTTTTTTCAGGCTCTGAGCTGCGAGGACAGGCGTATCGCCCGGCCAAACTCCCGCTTGAAGTGCGCGGACCGCGCGGCCATGATCGCCGCGCGGCTTATGCGCGAATCAAGCGGGGGCGGTTTTGAGCACCAGGGAAGACAAACCAGCGCCGAAAAAGGCCAAGAAGACCACGGCTAAGCCCAAGGCTCCGGCGGCTAAGCCCAAGGCCCCGGCGGCGGAGGACAAGGCGGAAGGCGCTCAGAAGCCGGTCGCCGAGGCCCCCGCCCAACAGCCGCAACAGCAGCCGGTCAAGATCTCCTGCACCCGCGGGTTTGCGGGTTGGCTGCAGCGTAACAAGGTCTCTCTCGCCTTCAGCTCGTATCAGTCGGGCCGGCTCTATCTGGTGGGCGTCGACGAACAGGGTCGGGTCTCGTTCCACGAGCGTTATCTCGCCCGCGCCATGGGGCTGTGGGCCGATCCCCGCCGCTTGCTGCTCTCCACCATCTTCCAGCTTTGGCGCTTCGAGAACGTGCTGGCGCCCGGCCAAGCGCAAGACGACTGCGACTGCTTCTACGTGCCCCGCGTGGCCCACACCACCGGCGACATCGACATCCACGAGATCTCGGTGCTGGAGGATGGCCGCATCATCTTCGTCAACACGCTCTATTCGTGCTTGGCGTTTCTGAGCCCGACCCACTCGTTCCGCCCGTTCTGGACGCCTCCCTTTATCAGCAAACTGGCGGCGGAGGATCGCTGCCACTTGAACGGGCTCGCCATGAAGGACGGCAAGCCCGCCTATGTGACCGCGGTCTCCCAAAGCGACATCGTCAATGGCTGGCGCGACCGGCGCGCCGAGGGCGGCTGCATCATCGACGTCGCGACCAACGAGATCGTCACCGACAAGCTCTCGATGCCCCATTCGCCCCGCTGGCACGACGGCCAGCTCTGGGTGCTGAATTCAGGCACCGGCTATCTCGGAACTGTCGACATCAAGTCCGGCGCCTTCGAGCCCCGCGCCTTCTGTCCGGGCTTCCTGCGGGGCCTGGCGTTTCACAACGGGCACGCGATTGTCGGCCTGTCGCTGCCCCGCGACGGCACCTTTACCGGGCTCGAACTCGACAACGAGTTGAAGAAGCGCGACGCCGACCCCTGGTGCGGGGTTCAGGTGATCGACCTCAAATCCGGCGACATCGTGCAGTGGATCCGCCTCGAAGGCGGCATCAGCGAGCTGTTCGATGTCAGTGCGATTCCAGGCGTCCGCCGCCCGCTGGCGCTGGGTTTCCTGAGCGATGAAATCCACCAGAACGTCACCATCGAACTGGACCAGGCTCAGCCCGCGAAAGCCTCCTAGCTGCCGTACGGCAAGTCCTGCGCCCGCCCGCTATCCGTGCAACAGCCGCGTAGCGCCGGAACCAGGCCGGTGTGGCCATGGCAATGTCTTTGGAGAATCCGGATCTGACGGGCAACGAGCGGCTGGGTATTGCTGCCAATGTCGGCTTCTTCGAAGACAGCACGGCGCTAGGCTTCACCGCGATGGGCGTGGTTTCCCGGAACTTGCTGGGCATGAATGAGCGCATCGCCGTTTCGGGTGGCGTGACCTTCAGTGTCGACGAGTCCAGCTTCAGCGGCAACAACGAAAGCGACAATGTCGGCGGCCGCATCGGCGCACAGATGACCTGGTAAGGCAGCTCACCGCCTTATTTCAGCACTAAGCTAAGCGCCGCCGGTTGTATCGACCGGCGGCGTTTCTCTTTGCGCCATGGGCGTGCCATAGAACGCGAACCGGAACGCAGCATATCTGCTGCAACTCAGATCAGTTGATGCCCCGAGCGGCGAGGCGGATCAGATGGTGAGCATGAGACCGATTCTTGCGATGGCGCTGCTGGCGCTGCTGACCGTCTCCGCGTTGCCTGGTGGCGGGTTTGCCCAGTCGCGCGGCAAGCAGCCGGCCATGCCCGATAACTACAAGATGAACATGATGATCCGCTCGACGGTGATTGCGCTGAACCAGGCCAATCAAACCGGCAATTACACGGTGCTCAGGGATTTGGCCTCGCCCGGCTTTCGCCGCGCCAACGATCCCTCGCGGCTCGCCGAGATCTTCGCCAAGCTCAGGAAACGCAATCTCGATCTGACCCCGGTCATATTCTTCCAGCCAAAACTTCTGCGCCAGCCCGCGATCGACAAGCGCGGCCTGCTGACCTTGGTCGGCTTCTTTCCGTCAAAACCGGAACAAGTCAACTTCCAAATGCTGTTTCAGAACGTAAACGGCCAATGGCTGCTCTACGGCCTCGCCGTAAACACCAGCAAGGCGCCGCCCGCGACGGCACAGGCTGGGAAAAAGAAGCAGCCGGCGGGAAAATCAGGCAAAGCCGACAAGAAGTGATCCTAGGACCGGTGGCCGGGGCTAATGGCTCTAGCCGCCCTCGCCGAACGGCCACCAGCCGGAGTCATCCTGCTTTTCCTTGGCGGCACTGGGTGCCGCCGGCTGCGGTGCTGGAGCTTTAGGCCGCCTGGCGGGCGCGGGAACGGCAGCCCCTGCAGCCTGTTGCGCCGAGTTGGCCGGCTGCGGTTGGGCTGAATTGTTTGGCTGGGGTTGGGCCGGGTTCGCATTGGTCGCCCGTGTAGGAACCGCTGCTGCCGCGCCAGGGGCGGTTGCGGCCTTCGGAACCGAAGTGTCGACCCGCAATCCGAACAGCCGCCAGGCGCCGCCGACCAATTGAAAGGCAAATTCGAAATTCACCTGTTCGGGCCTGGTGGCGAAATAACCCTCCATCAGCAGCAGCCCATTCTTGGCGAGGATGGGTTGTTTGGTCAGCACCGGTTGGAACAGAACGGTGGGCGCCAGATCGATTTTCAGCTCGCGCAGTTTCTGGAAGATTTGCGCCAGGCGCGCCGGATTATTGTTTAGGGCGAAGCCGGGGGCGGCGAGGTCGCGCAATACCGCGTAGTTCCCGGTCAAATTGGCGTTGTTCAACGCGATCAGCGAGTTCTTGATCAGGATCGTGATCTTCAGATTGTCGGGAACCTGGGGCTGGGGCTGTTGCTGTTGCGCTACCGCCCCACCGCCGAGCAGAAGAACCAGCAATGCGCTTATGAACAGACGCTGGATCAAGGAGTTACCGCGCATTGATCGTTGCCTCGTGATCGCGCCACGGCGAGACGGCTGGATCTGTGCCCCTGCAAGAGAAAGGGCAGCGCCCGCAATCTCCGCGGGCACCGCCCTATTTAGCATCAATGGGCGGGCGGCCAAACCGATTTCGCGGGGCGGATCTTGTTAATCGATGCGCTCGATTTGGGCCGCCATACCGGCGATCAGCCGGACCCGGTAGCTGGCATCCTGGCATTGCAGCAGCCATACGGGTTCATCGGGCTTCGAGGCGGCTTGGTCGCGCTGGGCGCTTTGCGGGTCCTTGCAGGGATGGCCCTGGGCCCGGACTTGGGTGGCGACGATCTCCGTAGGCGTCTCCTGGGCGAGGGCCGCCGGCGTCGGTGCTGCGGCCACCATGACTACCGCAAGGCCAGCGATGATAACCGCCGGCTTCACTTCTTTGCTCCAGAGTCGATGACCCTGAAGGCATGACCGGACTGCGCTGCCGTTTTACCGGGATCGGCCTCTGATCCCACCGCCGACAGCAGCTGCTCGAAGTATTGAATGGTTCTCGCGAGCCCGGCGTCGAGCGCCACGTGGGGTTCCCAGTCGAGCAATTGCTTCGCCAGGCCGGTGTCGGGCTTGCGCCGGTAGGGGTCGTCGTGGAGCGCGGGCCGATGCTCGATTTTGGAGTTGCTACCGGTCAGCTCAATGATCGTTTCCGCCAATTGCTTGATCGAGATTTCCGATGGATTGCCGAGATTGACCGGTCCCGGTCGGGGTTCGGAGATCTCCATATAGCGCAGCAGGCCCTCGATCAGATCGTCGACATAGCAGAAGGACCGGGTTTGCGAACCGTCGCCGTGAACTGTGATCGGCTGGCCTTTCAGAGCCTGAATGATGAAGTTGGACACCACCCGGCCGTCGTCCAAATGCATGCGCGGTCCGTAGGTGTTGAAAATCCTCGCCACCCGGACATCCATGCCGTGCTGCCGGTGGTAATCGAAGAACAGGGTTTCGGCGCACCTTTTGCCCTCGTCGTAACAGGCGCGGGGACCGATCGGATTGACGTTTCCAAAGTAATTTTCGGGCTGCGGGTGCACGGCGGGATCGCCGTAAACTTCGCTCGTCGAGGCCTGCAGGATCGGGATCTTCAGGCGTTTCGCCAGGCCCAGCATGTTGATGCTGCCAAGTACCGCGGTCTTGGTGGTGTGAACCGGATCGAATTGGTAGTGAATCGGCGAGGCCGGGCAGGCGAGATTGAAGATGGCGTCGGTCTCGATATAGAGCGGAAAGGTCACGTCGTGGCGCAGCAGCTCGAAATAGGGGTTGGACATCAGATGCAAGATGTTTTGCTTCTGTCCCGTATAGAAATTGTCGATGCAGATGACTTCGTGCCCGCGCTCCAAGAGCCTCTCGCACAGATGGGAGCCCAGGAAGCCCGCGCCGCCCGTGACCGCAAAGCGCCTGGTCCTATTTGCTGACTTAGCTGGCAACGCGCTTATCCCGCCCCGAACCAATCAGTTTATGCAAAAACGCACTCTATCTGACATGGCGGAGGTCCGGTTCCGCCCATTAATGACGTGAACCGTTAATTTGCTAGGGATCGCTTGGCGAGACTAGCGAAAAATCGCTCGCGGTATTGCTCGGCCCACAGGGCCGGCGGAGCTGCGTCGGGTGCGGTAAGGCAGAATTGGCGGGCTAGTGCCGTGTTTGAGCGGAGTGATCGACGCGGCGCTGGAAGGCAAAGTCCGCGCGGGATTGCTCCGAGCGATTGGCCGGAGTGGCGGCCGCCACAGACACTATACCCTTGCGAACGGAATTGCGGGACAGCTCCGAGCATATCGGCCAGACCCTGGCGAAGGAGGAGACGCCATAGAGAACCCGCACCGGTGCTGCTTGCTCGAAGAGGTCGAGGGCGTCGCACTTGCCGGGCTCCCGCTTCATGGTGTCGCCGGTCCAGCACATGGAGCTGCCGAGAACCAACTGCTCATGGGCGTCCAGCATGGGGGTTCCGGCGAACCAACGAATGAAGTTGCCGGTACCTGGCTCGCCCGCAATCCTTGCCAGCGTCTCGATCAATTCGCGGAGCGCTGAAGCCGGCTCCAAATGGGCGAGGATCGCCTTTGCGCGGACGTTCTGCAGCCGGAGCTGCTCGGCCCGGTCGATCAGCGCACGAATGACGGGGGAGGCCGGCGAGCGGGCCATGACGAAGACGTGGGTGTCGGCGGAATTCGGTCTCTCAAGCTCGCTCAGCCAAGCGAGATAGTGATCGAAATACCGCTTCTGACGGGTGAAGGCAGCGGCGGCTGCGTCTTCCTGTGTTTGCGTTCGCTCCGACATCGTTTCCATCTTGGCCCCCAGCATTTGGCGTTTTCGTCTTTGCCTCGTGGCGGCGTCAGGTCTTCCCAAGCGCCGCGTGGTCATGATGGGCGGCAATCGGTTAAGGAAGCCTTGATGGATGTGCCAATTTCATCGCGCGTCTGCTTCTTTGTCCTTTGGGCCAGTTTTACCCGCTGGCTGCGGGCCGTTCGGGCAATAGCGGAGACCTCCTCGGGTGACGGACAATCAGGCAGTTCCGCCATTTGGGCCACGCTTGTCGGGGCCGGGCAGCGCAAGATGATCGTCCTCGCGCGCCTGATATGCGGTGTCGGGCGCGACCGGGTCGCCGGTCTCGCGATAGCCGTCCGGGTCGCCGCCACGGCCGGTTCCGTTGTGTCCACGGCCATTGGCGCCGCGCATGGCGCCGCTCATGTCTTGCGCTTGGCTGCCCAGCACCGCGTCCAGCACCAGTTTGGACCAGGCGCCACGCCGGAATCGATAGAGCCGGAACAGCTGTTCGTCGGCGAAAGGACTGCCCTGCTTGGCGAGCTTGCGACGCACCATAAAGCTTGGCGGCAGCATCGCGCGGTCGACGATGCCCTTGCCCTCCAGGCTGGTGAAGAGATTCACCAGATAACGGGCCTCGCCATGTTTCGAGCTTAGCGGCACCGCCGCGTAATAGTCTCCGACGAAATCGAACACCACGTGTTGCAGCGCCTCGAACTCGCGGGCCAGACCCGAGGCATGGGTATCGTGGAATTTGCCTAGCATTTCGGCCATCGGTGCCTCGCGGGCGTCGCGCATTAGCGAGATAAGCCCCTGAAAGCGGTTGATCGGCCGGTTGACCGAAACCAGCAGGATGCAGAAGTCGACGAAGATGGCGATGAAGAGCGGAATGTAATCGCGCGAGCCGAGGCCGGGCTCTTGCGCTAGAAGCGCAGGGGCGCCAGTGGGACCTTGCCCGGCCGACTGGATCGCCTTGCGCTGCAAGTCCCGCAGCTCGTCCGGGCTGGGCGGCAGCTTGAATTGGATCGCCCCGATTACGGTGGTGGTCAGCCGGCGGAACGCCTCGACAATCGCCTCGGCGCCTTCAACCGCCGCCACTTCCGTGTTCTCGATCTCCGGCAGGCCATCGACCGCCTTGGCGACGCCACGAAGGGCGGTTTGCAGCTGGATATCGGGGCAAGCAAAGGTGCCGCCGCCGCCATCCGGGAACACGGTGCGCTCGGCGCGCGCCGCCAGCATGTCGCGGTGCTCGATCAGCTGAGGATCGGAGCGCAGTGCGTTGAAGCGCGTAATGGTGAGGTCCAGCCGGCGGTTCAGCCCGCTAAGGAAATTATTCCGGGTGCCGGTAGCGTCGAATGTGGTGGGATCCTTGCTCACCACCCGGGCGAGATCGCCATTCAGCGCATCGAAGTCCTTTTCGATGGCTTGCGTTCTGGTGCGGATGAAATCGCCGACAAAGGCGAAGTTGGAGGCGTCGGCATCGCGCAACCGCCGCCTCGGGCCTTCGCCCGGTTTGCTGTTGGGGCAGGTATTGCCCTTCTCGCGCTCGTCGATGGCCTTTTGCTTGGAGACAGCGGTCAGCGTGTCGAGGGTGGTCCCAAGCTGCTCCAAGCGAACTTGGCCCTTCTGCAGGGCGCCCTGCACATGGGTGATGGCCGTTTCAGCCGAGCGCGTGGCTTCGGCTCGGGATTCCAGGAATTTCCAGAAATAGCCGAATCCGAATCCCACCGAGATCAGGGTCAGGAATACGTAGCCGAATATGTAGAGCGTGCGCAGCCACCACGAGACGGGCGAGAACAGCGTGTCGAGGATGTAGATGATCATCAGCATCAGGGTCGCGACCGCGAAGGCGATGGCGATCCGATAGACCAGGTCGATCTCGCCGGTGTTGGCCTTGATCAGTTCCAGCATGCCGGAATAGGTCGCGAACCAGGAGATGGTCGCCAGGCAGACGATCAGGAAGATTTTGACAAAGCCCGGGAACATCGCCTTCAGCCGTTGCCATCGCTGATTGCCCGACGCGATCGCGTTTATGGCGCGGTCAAGCTTCGCGTCCGCATCCGTGGATGGAAACTCGGAAGAATCGGTCATGACATCGGCTCCGGGCTCACTGTGGTTTCAGGTCGGCGCTGCTTTGGGCAACATCGGATGGTTGGGCCGGCGCGGCCTTCACGGACTGGGGCTTTGGCTTGGCAAGCTCGGCCAGGTCTTCCAGCAGGACGCGCAGAACCTGTTCGCTTGCGGTGCCCGCAAACAGATCCCGCGCCCAGGGTTCGCCCGGGCTGCCGGTTCCGATCAAAATGACGTAGGAATAGGCGGGGCCATTGGAGAACTGAATGCCGCCCGCGACCCAAAGGTCGACGGTGTCATGAGCGCTCGGATCACGCGCGCCGGTACCCCGCGTACCGGTCTTGGCGAAGTGAAGCCGCAGGTCGGGCCGGCTGGCGGCGCACCAGTCCGAAACCCGCCGAAGCGTTCCGTGTCGATAGCAGATTGGCGCCGCCAAAATCCCCTCCAAGAACGGCTTGCCGCTGTCCTCGATTAAACGGCCTGGCGCCGCCAAATCCTTCGGAATCATTTGGGTTTCGGGCGCAGCGTTCGTTTCGCCGTCGTCGAAACGCCGGACCAGGCTTGGTTGGGGAGGGGCGGTTTCAGGCTGTGAAAGCGCGTTGAGGACCATGCCCGCCATGCGGTGGACGGTCCGTGGGCTGGCGGCGACGTGGCCCACGACCAAAGCCTTGGCGAGCGGCGTGGAGGCATCGGGGAGCGCTAGCTCGAAGCCCTCGGCGATCCGCCGGAGTTCGTGCGGTTTGATCTGGCCGACCCGCCATTCCAGCGGCGTATTCAGCGAGCAGGCAAATGCCACTTCGGCGCGCCGCGATCTGCGCTCTCGGCCCCGCTTGCAGGCCTCCAGCCCAGTTCTGGGTGCGGCGACGTCGAGATAGCCGGTGGCCGGTTTATCCGTTGCCTGATTGGCGATTGCCACCGCGGCGGCCATCTTGGCGAGCGAAGCAATGAAACGGGGTTCACGGCTTGGATCATAGCGGCCCGTTCTCGAATCCCGCGCCGTCCCGGAGCCGAAATAGGCCGCGGTGTAGTTGGACTCGTAAAACCGGATAATCTTGCCGTCGGGATCCGCGGCGGCGATGATGATGTCGGGCACGCGCAAGGATTGTCCCTCACCCGGCGCCCGCGCCTTCTCGACGTTCAAAGTGTAGCGGGGATCGATCTGACCGCGAAACCGCGCCTGGGTCCGGGCGAGCGCCTGGTGGACCCGGCGGCGGAACCGCAGATTCTCCGGCACATCGAGGGTCAGGTGAACACCGCGCACCTCGGATCGCCAGGCATAGCCGAAGCGGTTCTTCATCTCGTCGCGCACGCCGTATTTGGCCGACGGTATCAGCGTGTTGCTGCGCCGGATCGGGCTGGCGCTGGCGCGCCGAGCGATGCCAGGCGCGAGCGGCGCCATGGCACGAGCGATGGCTATGGGCGTTATCGGATCGGGCGGAGTCTGGGCCAAGGCCTGCAGCTCGCCGACGGCCCGGGCGTGGCGTTCCGGATTGGCGATCAGCTTGTCCGCGCAATAGCGGGCGCGTTCGGCGACGATCCGGCGCCAGGAGCCCGTTCGGCGCGCATTCAGCCGTTCGCCCCCCTGCAATAGGATGACGGGTTGGTTCACGGCAGCCGCAAGTACATATTGCTGCGCCGCGCTCAAGGTCTCTGCGCTCTTGCCGAATAATATCAGGCTGGTCTGTTCGACGCCGTATAGCGGCTGTCCGCCGGTGCGCTGAGCGTGGGGGAAATGATTGGCGGCCCAGAGTTTGAGGGGTTGCCTGTCACCGCCCTTTGTCAGCTCCCAGTAGATCACGGGCGCTAGCCACCATTCCTTGAGCTTACGCTTCATTTTATCGATCGCGCTCTCGTCCGAGCTCGGCGGTGTCTTGAAGAAAATCCGGGCGAGCTGCATCGAAAGCGAGGAGCCGCCGGCGCCCATTCTGGGACGGCCCGCTTGAATCGAGCGTTGCACGGTCGAGAATGGAATCTTCAGGACGCCATACAGGTCGATGCCGAACGGGTTCACCGGCCCGCCCAGATGCCTATCCTCGTGCAGCACCAGGCACTGCCAATAATGCTCCGGCGCCTTGTTCACATGCAGCGATTTGTGGTCGGGATAGGCAATGTAGTCGGGCAGGCGGATTGGACGGCCGAGATAGTTGAAGTCCTCTTCGCTGTCCAGAACGGGGTCGAAAATGCCGACGAAGCGGTCGCTGGCGTCGTAGATCGCCGTGCCCAGCGAGCGCTCATTGGCATAGCGCAGCGCATCCCCCATCCAAACCTGGCCCGTGATCCCGCGGATCGGCGCGTAGAGGTAGACTAGCGCCAGCGCAAAGACGACATAGAGGATCACCGGGGCCACCAGAAATCGCAGCCGGCCAAGTCGCGGATTGAAGAGGATTGTCGATAGGAAGAGGCGGAAGGCGCGGACTGGAATCGCGACCAGCGCTTCGACTACCCGGGCTGCTATACGCAGGAGAGCTAACATTCAGCGCCGGTTAGGCCTCGTATCAGTTGCGCCCCCAATCAAGCAATGTGTGGTCGAATTCGGCGATGTAAAGGGAAAAAATCGTGTTCTGGCCGTACGGCAGCTTTAGAACGACGAGATACCGAATTGAGAAAACGGGATAAATGAGACCTGCTGGCCGCGCTTGATCTCGGCCTCGTCTTCGCCCA
>Ga0209633_10001193_pt1 | contig 27672 bp, 21 predicted proteins | sample Cruoilmetagenom1_FD_187290 | JGI IMG/M metagenome (GOLD analysis project Ga0209633, IMG submission 187290) | Oil polluted marine microbial communities from Coal Oil Point, Santa Barbara, California, USA - Sample 1 (SPAdes) (version 2) | ecosystem: Environmental > Aquatic > Marine > Oil seeps ...
CACGGGTTAAACTCGACCTGGCTTTTGTAGAGCTGCAAAATGCCTTCGCAAATATATACGCATCTATGGGAATAGATCCCTATGCCGATTTCATGAGCGGCGATGAGGGCTTGGGCGAGCTTTCCGACATCTTGCGGAATGGCTGGCGCAGTTTGGGCGACAGGCATGCAGCACTGACTTTAACTGAAATGCGGAAGTTTTCTTAAAGTTCTATGCCTGCTACATCGTCGTTAAATCGGCGAATGCTTACATAAATCAACCCTTTAATAATCTTATTGCTGAATAATACGGTTACGGATCTCTTAAAGTGAGGCACGTAACCTATGCGCATGTGTTTTTGGAGCAGGAAGAGTGCGGGCTATATAGTGTGTGTACGGTTTTAAATACACGCCGAGGTCATAAGGGTTGCGCTGCTTTCATTGGCTGAAAGCACGGTTGGTATACGGATGAATTCATGAGTAGAATTTCGATTAATTTCGCGAGCAGGTATATGCCGCTAACACGCTTGGCTGCCATCGTTCTGTCAGTGCTCATTGCAGCACAGGTTCAGGCGTATCCCGCAGCGGCAGACGGAAGCAATGTGCGGGGCATTGTCCGTGCTATGGACAAAGCTCTGATAGCGTCTGAATTGATCGCCCGCGTCGATAAAATTCCGTTCCGCGATGGCCAGAGCTTCAATAAAGGCGATGTTATCATCGCCTTTGATTGTGCACGCTATAACGCAGAACTACGGTCGGCTTCAGCCGAGACCAGAGCAGCGCGTCACACATTGAACGCAAATCTGAAACTGCAAAAGCATAAAGCAATCGGCTCTAGTGAAGTGGAGATTTCACGGGCAAAATTTGATCAGGCTGAGAGCCACATGCAAGCGCTCAAGGTGCGAACCAGACAATGCAAAATCAGGGCACCCTATAATGGCCGCGTTGTAAAGAACCTGATCAATGAGCACGAGATGCCCAAAGCCAATGAACCACTAATTGAAATTGTTGGTGATACCGATCTGGAAATTGATCTGCTGGTCCCATCAAACTGGCTGGTGTGGTTAAAGCCGGGCACCAAATTCGAATTCTTTGTCGACGAGGTTCAACATAGTTTTCACGCATCTGTGGTCAGACTTGGCGCCGTTGTCGATCCGATAAGTCAAACAGCGCGCCTTAGCGGAGTGTTCCTTGAGGATAGAGCTGCGGTGCTACCTGGCATGAGCGGAACGGCACATTTCAAAACTATGAAAAAAATTTCAGAAAGGGTGACCAATGTCCAAACAGCACCCTAAAGCCACCCCGCAACGAGAAATCGGTCCGCTTGGAAAACTGAAGCCGGAGGCCGATTGGTATGAAGGGCGCGACAACCTGCAGGAAGTCGTAGATGCGCGTCTTTCAAGTCTCCAGGCTCTACTCCTGACCGAAGACCGGATCCGCAAGGCAAAAACAGAAAATGAACTCCAGCACCTGATCACAAACGAAACGCGTAAATTCTCAGGCGCACGGCAAATATTTCTGCTCCAAAAAAAGAGCAAGCGTAACTTCCAGGTCGTTTGTGTGTCGAGCATGGCGATTACCGAACGCGACACACCGCTTATTCGTTGGGTTGAAGAGATTGTAAGAAATATACCCGATGCCGATGGGGGGAAGGATTCGATTGATTTCGAATTGCCCGGTTTCGCGAACACGGACGAAGAAGAAACCAAACGCTATCCGTTCAGGCATCTATGTTGGCAGCCTCTCAAACTTGCTGACGGAACGGTTTTCGCAGGCATGTTGCTTGCGCGCAACGCCCCGTGGAACACGTCATCACTTGAAACCCTGGACCGGGAAGCAGAGTTCTTTGCACACGCATGGTCGGCGCTAAATCGTCCCGGCAAGCTACACCCCAAGCCGACCGGGTCGCGCGAAATAAAGCTGGCCATCACATTCTCAGCACTACTCTTGCTATGTGCACCTATCCCCTTGAGAACTCTGGCGCCAGTGGAAATCATCCCCCAAGATCCCTTCATCGTCGCCGCTCCCATAGATGGTGTCATCGATAATATATTGATCGAACCAAATCAGTCCGTGAATGCCAGGCAACCACTGATAAAGTTTGACGATACAAAGCTACGCAATCGACTGGAGATATCCGAACGCGATATGAGGGTGGCCGAGGCCTCATACCAGCGTGCTTCTCAAGCAGCATTTTTTAATGAAGATGCACGCCATAAACTTGCGATCACCAAGGCAGAGTATGAGCTGAAGCGTTCTGAGTATAAATTTGCAGCAAAGGAATTTGACCGGACAGTCTTAATGGCACCGCAATCGGGCCTGGCCATTTTTGCCAGTAAAGATGACTGGAAAGGAAGGCCGGTCATGACCGGTCAGCAGATAATGTATATCGCAAATCCAGATCGGGTTGTGGTCCAGATCAATCTACCCGTCACTGATGCCATCGCCATCAAGAAAGGGGCGGCCATCAGATTGTTTTTGGATGCTGATCCCCTTACAGCCATAACTGCAACCGTGACCGAAACGAGTTATCACGCGCAACCGACTGACGGCAATGCTCTGGCTTATAAGTTGCGTGCAAAGCTTTATGCGACCGGCAAGACTAAACCACGCATTGGTGCACGCGGTACGGCGCAAATATACGGCGACAACGTTCCGCTGGCCTATTACCTGTTTCGAAAACCACTATCATGGCTTCGGCAGAACTTCGGCTTATAGGAGTAATGATGGAGAATTCTGCACAAACTCTTCCGGCCCTCCGCCAGGATCTCAGATTGCGCCAGGGTGCGCCATCATTGAGCGGCCACGCGACATGGCTGATCTATGATCCCGTGCGCCACAGATATTATTCTGTGAGTGAGCGCGTCTATCAGGTGATCAGCTTGTGGACAGAAACAACCGCACAGGAACTCGCTATTTATGCAGGTGATACACTTGATACGCATTTCGGAGCTGAAGAAATAAGGGATATCGAATTTTTTCTCCATTCCAACAATCTCACAGACACACCACCCAATAACGATCCATTTTCATATGCCCGTCAATCCGAGGCAGCAAAACGAAACCTGTTTTCAACCGCACTCCACAATTATCTCTTTTTTAAAATACCGGTATGGCGGCCAGAGACATTTCTAAAGGCGAGCTATCCTTATGTCCGGCCATTATTTTCATCCAAAGCGATCTACACCTATTTGGTAGCGCTCTTTATCGGCCTCTATTTTGTGTCCCGCCAATGGGATGAGTTCTTATCGACGTTCATCCATTTCTTTACATTCGATGGTGTCGTACTCTATGTCCTGAGCTTGATTTTCATCAAAACTTTACATGAAATGGGCCACGCCTATATGGCGCATCGCTATGGCGTTCGGGTCAATACAATGGGCGTTGCTTTTCTTGTCATGCTTCCGGTTCTCTATACGGACGTGACAGACGCCTGGAGTTTAAAGTCTCGCAAAGAGAAGCTGATGATCGACGGGGCTGGCCTGTTCGTCGAATTGGCGATTGCTGCTATAGCAACATTTCTCTGGGTTTTCCTGCCCGATGGCCCCCTTCGGTCTGCGGCATTCCTGCTTGCGACAACAAGTTGGATACTCAGCCTATTCATCAATCTAAACCCGTTCATGCGGTTCGATGGCTATTACATTCTCGCTGACGCATGGGGCATGCCCAATCTGCAACCCCGTGCATTTGCTCAAATGCGCTGGTGGATTCGCGAAAAGCTGTTTGGCCTGGGAAAACCAAGTCCAGAGTCCTTTTCAATAAACAACCGGCGACTGCTCATAGCTTATGCCCTGGGCACGTCGGTCTACAGGTTCTTCCTTTTTATCGGTATCGCTCTCCTTGTTTATCACATGTTTTTCAAGCTGCTCGGAGTGGCGCTCTTTTCGGTTGAGATAATGTTTTTCATTCTTCTGCCCATTTGGCGGGAATTGAAGGAATGGTGGAAATTAAAGGCTGAGATCAGCCGCACGCGTCGAACCGTATTTACCGCAACAGTCACTGCGATGATGGTCGCAATCATGATCATTCCCTGGAATAGTCAGGTCCGCGTGCCAGCGGTCATGTCGGGCGGAACCGACATCACTGTTTTCGCAAAAAATCCTGCTCAGATCATTGAGCTAACTGTCCGGGAAGGCATGATCGTCAAAAAGGGAGATGTTCTGCTCAAACTTGCATCCCCAATACTTGATGAGAATCTGACAAACACAGTGAGGAAAGTTGAGCTTCTGAAAGCCAGGATTGCACGTGTCGCCGGGGATCGGTCGGATTTATCAAATCTCCAGATCTTGGCGCGCCAACTAGATACCGAGAAAGAGCGATATGAGGGCTTGAGAAGAGAAGGCGATCAGTTGCAGATTCGCGCCCCCGCGGACGGCCAGGTAAAGGATATTGATCCCAATTTACATGTCGGACGCTGGATTAATCATACCAAACCACTCCTATCCATAATTGGCAGCCAGATAACGGTCGTAAAAGGTTATGTGAAGGAAGAGCATCTTTGGCGTTTAAGCAAAGGCCAATCAGGACTATTCGTGCCAGATAATCCACTTCTTCAAAAAAGCAGAGTTAGCCTCGATGCGCTCGCACCAACCGGCACGTCGACCCTGGACAGTCTCTATCTGTCGTCCATATATGGTGGTCCAATTGCAACCAACCCGGAAGAGGGAAATCGGTTAAGTATGACCGAAGGGCGATATTTGCTAAAATTGTCGTCTGAAAACCGCTCCGGCAATACAGCATTGCGTGGGGTTGTGCTTTTAGAGGGTAAAGCTGAGAGTTATCTTAAAGCTATGTGGCGTCAGGTGACAAAAGTTCTGATCCGCGAATCTTCTCTTTAGTAATCCGTGTTGATCATGCTTCAGAAAGCAAAACATGCGGCGAATAAGCAAATCGAGATGGGCACTGGTTACCTGCATGGCGGTCGCATTCGGTGCCGTCGCTGATAACGCCAAATCTCAATCAGACCACCCTGTAAATCAAGTCAAAAAACAGGTGGCTGGGTCAGTGCGGCAAGATGATACGCGGCAAGTCGCGCCTCGACTGTGCCACCCCAATTCGAAAACATCTCTCCAGGTCACCAAAATAATCAACGCCGAAACGCTCCTGTTAGACGACGGACGTAAGGTCAAATTAATCGGACTGGAAACCGCCATCCCCATGGAACTGCACCGTGCAAGACTTACCCGGTTTCTTGAAAAGTTGACACTTGGGAAGTCTGTACAACTAATGTCCAGAAAACGAAAAACCGATCGTTATGGACGCCACATGGCTCATATTTTTGTTGAACACAAGGACAGGCTAACATGGGCACAGGCGGAGATAATAAAGCATGGCCTGGGCCTGGTCGCCCCTGAACCCGGAGCATATTCGTCCAGTGCGTCTCCATCCCGCGAGGCTCAATGTATCGCCCACCTGCTGCGGCTGGAAAAAGAGGCCAGGAAGAACAAGGAAGGGTTTTGGGGAGATAAAATTTTTCAGGTCAGGAATGCCTGGGATGCCAGAGAGCTATCAAAATACATCCAGACGTTTCAGATTATTGAGGGGCGAATAAAACGCCTTTCCCTGAGCCGAGGCAAAATCTATATCAACTTTGGCAGAAAATGGAAAAGCGACCTGACGATCGTGGTCAATAAAGCAACCATAAAGGCGATGCAGCTGGGGCCCGATAAACTGGCTCGACTGCTTGAGCAGCTTGAACGCAAAAAAATCCGCGTGCGTGGCTGGATAGAAGACAGGAACGGTCCGCTGATAAGAGTGCGCAATCGTCACCAGCTGGAAATAATTGATGATGAGGCGCGGAAATTCTAAAATAAATGGTCAGTTGGGTTGGGGAAGTGGACAGCGCTGAACTGAAAATCATATTTTTGGTTGGACAATGAGCGCAAAAAAATACCCGGTGCATCTGGGAGAGAGCGCACCGGGTATGATTTGTTGATTTGGATTGAGAAGACCTTATGCAGCTTCTTCCGCTGCATCATCTCCTTCAGCACCCTCAGCTTCAAGTGTCGCCTGACGGAGTTTCTCAACGCTTTTGAACAGAATGCGTGTAATTTTCTGAACAGCACCCTGATCATCAATTTTCTCGACCGCAGCAATTTCACGAGCCATCCGTTCAAGGGCGGCTTCATAGAGCTGACGTTCAGAGTAAGATTGCTCAGGCTGTGTTTCCGAACGGTAAAGATCACGAACCACTTCAGCAACCGAAACAAGATCACCAGAATTGATCTTCGCTTCATATTCCTGTGCCCGACGTGACCACATAGTGCGTTTTACGCGTGCTTTACCCTTCAAAGTTTTAAGAGCTTTCGTAGCCACAGCGCTGTCAGACAGCTTACGCATGCCGACACTTTCCCATTTGATTGTCGGGACACGCAAGGTCATCTTCTCATTCTCAAAGCTGATGACATAGAGCTCCAGGCTCATGCCGGCAACTTCCTGAGTTTCAATGTCCAAAATCTGGCCAACGCCGTGCGCCGGATAGACGATAAACTCTTTGACCCGGAAACCGTGGCGCTGCTGCGGATTTTTTTGCGGTGCGGTCGCGGTAACAGGTTTTGCCACCGCAGTTTTCTTCGCAGCCGGTTTCTTCGCTGCCGGTTTCTTCGCGGCCGTCTTTTTGACCGCAGCCGGCTTTTTAGCCGCCGCAGCCTTCTTTGCTACAGGTTTCTTCGCCGCCGCAGCCTTCTTTGCCACTGGTTTCTTCGCAGCAGCTTTTTTCGCTGCAGGCTTCTTGGCAGCAGCCTTTGCAGGAGTTTTCGCTTTAGCAGTCGTTTTTGAACGGGTAGTTGATTTGGTTTTAGTTGCGGACTTGGCAGCCATATTTTTTATATACTCTCACTTCAAAACAAAATATCCGCTCGACATGACAACATGCCAAGCATAGTTAACCTGCTACAGGTGGGCAGAATAAATTTTATATCAATGAGGTAGAAGTTTACTTCCACCACCCTGCACAGTTTTAGAAAAGTTTTAGCCAATTATTTCCGCACTTATGCGCGTTCGGCAATCGCCTATACTCTTCTCATTTTTATGGTGTTGAAATCAGGAATCCATGTTCCCCTGGCCGCGCTCCAAAATACAGTCCGCAGATACATCCGCAGACCGGCATAATGGTTAACAATCCCGGAGATAAGGGCATCCTCGCTCGAGGACGCAGACGAATTTTCCAATATTCAATGCCACACTATGCATGAGCATAACACAAAATTAGGTAAAATGAAAGTCTGCCTAATAACCGACTCAGAATTGGACTAAAATTGAATAAAGTCCTGCATATCTTAAGGTCTTGTTATGGTTAATAAATCAATTATTACCAACCAATCGGACAGCACTTCAGAGATGAGCAGAGTCAATCTCCCTCACCTGGTTCAGGTGAGAAGTATTTCTCAAGTTTATCACTTTCCTGCTCAAATTTCTCAGCATCAGCCGGGGCATCCTTTTTAACCGTGATATTTGGCCACTTCTCCGAATAATCCAGATTAAATTCCACCCATTTTTCTAAACCAGGTTCTGTATCCGGCTTAATGGCATCCACCGGGCATTCAGGCTCGCAAACACCACAATCAATACACTCATCAGGATGAATGACGAGCATGTTCTCACCTTCATAAAAACAGTCAACCGGACACACTTCAACGCAGTCCGTGTATTTGCAGCGAATGCAATTGTCGTTAACGATATAGGTCATGATATCAGAAGCATCTCAAAAAAAATCTGGTGAATCAATTTATATTGGCATCAAGATCATAAATCCCACTTGATTTATATCAGGCGAGATAGAGCCAGGATGATGGAACTTGAAGTTTCTCTATACCAATTGGCACATAAAGAGCAAGCCCAACGCGTTGAGCTCTAGCATCTCAATATGGAGTTCAATTTCGAACGTCCAGATCACCCTTAATTATCATCGTCCCTGAGCTTGTTAAGCTGGCGTCTTTCGCGTTTCGAAGGCCGCCCGCTGCCAGGCAGGCGCACTGCAACCTTGCCACTGTGAAAAGCGCTCATTTGAGGTCGTTTGATGCCCGGGCCTGATGTCTTTTTCAATGCAGGTTCCGCAGGTGTAAGGTCCTTATAGAGCCCAACTGCCTCAGATGCCGGACCGCGACGTGTGCCCAAATCAACCACCTCAAGCACCATAATCCGCCTTGCGATTGAAGCTGTTATGACATCGCCCATTTTCACAGCTTGCGACGGTTTATCGATTTTTTCCCGATTAATGCGAATCTTTCCACCCGAAACCAGACGTGTCCCCAGCGTTCTTGTCTTCACAATTCGCGCAAACCAAAGCCATTTGTCGATGCGCTGGCTGGATGCAATTTCAGAGGTCGCGGTTGAAGAGGCGCGCCGTGTCATGTGGTGTTTTTGTCCTTTGGTTTTTCCTCAAGCTTGTCTTTGAGCTTGGCAAGTGCAGCAAAAGGAGAATCCGGATCCATGCGTTTTTCTGGCTTTCGCCCGGCCGGACGCCGCGCCCCATCTTTATTGGCAGTCCTGCCCCCCGCTCCCTGTTTTCGCCCTCGTCCCGATTGTGCCCCCGGTTTATGGGGCTTGCCACGCTTGGCCTGTGCGCCGTCGCGGGATTTTGCTCGCGGTGCATTGCGCTGGCGCTTGGATGGTCGCCATATGACAATGAATTCCTCGCCCTGATCTTCTGGGGGCGTTGCCGTTGCCGCAGCCGCTTCCGCTTCCTCTTTTGCAATGGGTTCTACTGGTGCAGCAACGTTGCTCTCGGCACCGGCTTCCGCACTGGCATCGCTCTCCGCACTGGCATTGCTCTCCGCACCGGCTTCCGCACTGGCATCGCTCTCCACACTGGGCACTACTTGTTGAACACTATCAGCCCCCGCACTCCCGCCATCCTTCTTTATCGATTGAGCATCGGGCGATAGCAGTGGTTTTTTTTCCGACCGGAACCCAAGCGCCTTGAGAACCTGTCCAAGCTCATCAGGTGAACAACCAAGAATCGACATCATCGACGCCGTGCCGATGAACCCGCCATCTCCGGTGGCACCTTCAGGAGCGCCGTCAGATTTGGTCTTTGCCGAAGCACCATCACTTGCCTTCTGGTCGCCAGGCTCCTTACCACTTTCTTTTCCAGCGGCCTTGCGCCATGCCACAAGAGGCCGGATCATATCCGCCAATCGCTCGAGCATATCAATGCGAACCGACCGGGGCCCGCAGGAATGGAAGCCCGAAATCTTGTAAAACTCTCTGGAAAGTGCGGGATCGTTGGCAACAGACGTTAATCCACCTCGCGGTGCTGCTGGCATATTATCAATATCGACATTGTTCGCTCCGCCATCCTTCAACGCCCAAAGGATGAGCAAAAGGTCAGAAGCAGCAGGCTTCAAAAGGATTGGAATATATATATTAAAGGCGCCAAACCTAATTCCGTATTTTCGCAACGTTGCCCGTGCCGTCTGGTCAAGCGACGCGATATCACGACCAACATCTTCCCGGCGTAATATTCCAAAATTCTCGACCAGCTGAAACGCCACGCCTTTTGCCAGTCCGCTAACATCTTCCGCGTCCGATAAAGATTTGAGTGGAGCCAGCTTTTCAGCAATCTCCTCTTCAATCCATTTGTCGAGCCTGGCCTGGACCTTTTCGCAGTCAGGCGCACTGAGGTGTTCATCCGTAAAGAGATGAACATTGGGCTTAAGCGGAGTGTCACCAGGCATAAGTTTGGCAATTTCCGCCTCTTTCCAGGAAATTCTCCCGCGAGGGCTTAATTCAAAGGCCTCATGTTTCGCCGCGATAACCCGGCGCACACGCATCAAAAGCTCGTCTTTAAGAACGCGGGCGGCAGCACCCTGCGCCGCCTTTTTATTGATACCTTCGCCCTGATCTTCCGGCGTGAACACAAATCCGTTCAGGCGACCAACAAGATGTTTTTCAACATGCACCGCACCATCAGTGCCGATTTCTGCAAAGAGCTCTTCTTCATCACGTAACCGGCGCATTAAAACACTCGTCCGTTTATCGACAAAGCGCTGGGTAAGCTTTTCGTGCAACGCGTCCGATAGTCTGTCTTCAATCTCACGTGTTTTCTCCTGCCAGTGTTGTGGGTCATTCAGCCAGTCCATCTTGTTTGACACAAAAGTCCAGGTGCGGATATGTGCTATTCTATTTGCCAAGGTGTCAATATCGCCGTCTGTCCGGTCAGAAAACGCTACTTGCGAAGCAAACCAGTCCTCAGGAATTACCGGATCATCATCCATAATAAAACCAAAGAGATTAGCCACCAGTTCAACATGATCGCTGATCGAGATTTTGCGAAAGTCAGGAACCTGACAGACTTCCCAGAGACGTTTTATGCCAGCCGGTCCCATTGCACGACCCTTTATTTCAGGCATATGCGACAGGTTCTCAAGCGCTTGCACGTCATCCGCCATTCGCCCGCGCATCAATACGCCATGATCGGAGGGCAGCTTCAGGCTTTCTTTGAGCGCCTCAATAGCGGAGAAATCAAGCGACCTATTCCGCCAGTTCACTGTTTTAAGGGGCTCAAATTCATGGTTCTCAAGGCGTTCAATAATGCTTGGTTCAAAGGGTTCCACATTGGCCGTAACACCAAATGTACCATCATTCATATGTCGGCCGGCACGTCCGGCAATCTGCGAGAGTTCGCTCGGGCTCAGCTCGCGCGTCCGTTCTCCGTCATATTTCCGGTTTCCGGCGAAAGCTACATGATCAATGTCGAGATTAAGACCCATGCCAATGGCGTCGGTTGCAATCAGAAAATCAACGTCGCCTGATTCATAAAGAGCAACCTGGGCGTTACGCGTGCGAGGGCTAAGTGCCCCCATCACAACCGCAGCTCCGCCACGCTGGCGACGAATGAGCTCGGCAATGGAATAAACTTCTTCCGCCGAAAAAGTAACTATCGCCGTGCGTCGCGGCAAGCGAGACAGCTTTTTCTGCCCGCCAAAAGTCAGCTTGGAAAGACGTGGCCGTGTAACAAAATGCGTACCAGGCAGTAACTTCTCAATGATACCGCGCATGCTCGCCGCACCAAGTAGCAACGTTTCCGAATTACCTCTCGCGTGCAAAATCCTGTCAGTAAAAATATGGCCCCGCTCGGGGTCACCCGCGAGTTGCACCTCATCGATGGCGAGAAAATCGACGTCCACGTCTTGCGGCATGGCTTCGACTGTACAGACATAGTAGCTTGGGTTAGCTGGCTTGATACGTTCCTCGCCGGTAATCAGCGCCACCCGTGCCGGACCGATCCGCGCAACGATGCGATCATATACCTCGCGCGCCAAAAGGCGCAGGGGAAGACCAATCAGCCCGCTGTCATGGCCAAGCATGCGCTCAATTGCCAGATGGGTCTTGCCGGTATTGGTAGGCCCAATGACCGCAGTAACATTGCCCGAATAATTCATGGCCTCTGTAATCCCTGTCCTCAACTAATTCACTTAGACGCAGCATATAAATTACAAGGACACACCACAAGTTCAATAGCCATAACTCAACAGCCCATTTGACCGGAAAGTGCTCTAATCTATGATGTTTATTAAATATTTATGGAGCGAGGGATTAAGAACAGCGCCTCGAGGATCAGTTCACAAGCGCAATGCGCCGCTGACCGGGTAAATCAATATTGACCCGGTTTGACGTCAATGACGCGGTGCCGAACATGGTCGGAATAGCGACATAGTAAGGGATGAACATTTTCGCCCGGGGCACAGGCCGAAGCCAGATCTCGATACTGTCATTAGCGACCATATATTTGGTTTCGCGGTTCAATTTATGCCCGGCAATCGGACGATATCTTATCTTGCATACATAAGCGATGTTCGGCAGATCGCGACCGCCTTGTGCATCAAGCCGTTCAATTCGCTTATAAGATAGTGAGAGATCAAAACGCTGCTTGCCGTCAAACACCCTGAGCCGCTTGTTACGGCACGGATTAACACCTGAAATTTTACCTTGGTGGGCATTTGTGAGCGCCAAAATAGCACTCATTGGGTCCATAACACCTTTGAGATGATGCTGCTTCACCGGCACCCGACGCCGGGATTTCTTGATGGCGGGTTGGGACAAAACCTGTGTAACCGTGTTGCCACCAAAGCGCATATTCACTGCACCGCGTTTTTTGTTGCTCTTGTAGTTAAACGCGTAATGATTGGGTTTAAAGCCGACCCGGCTGATTTTACCCGTTGCCCGCACGGTACTCTTCCATTGGAACACACCCAGTAGCGCGCTGATCTGGGCTTTACCTGTCAGAGTGTATTTGCTGCGTTGATTGTTAGAGCTAAAGACAAATTGCCCAAGATCGAGCCCGTTAAAGCTGATCCGGTAAACGGCATTCACCCGTTCCCCGGCCGCATTGGCACGTGTCGGCAGAGAAAGAGTTGAGCAGACGAGAATAAGCATAGCGACTGCAATGGATGCACCGACCAGTTTTGACGGTCTTTTTATGCCTGATAATTTCATATGCTCAAAACCTACTGCACTACTTCGGAACAAACTCAGCGTATCACGCCCTACTAATCCATTCAGACATTTTGATGACCTGAGCTACAATGCAGCGAAAGAGTAAACAAATCGATCACAAAAGGAAGATTCTGACACAAAATTGAATATTTAGCGAGCAGATGAGGTCAAACCTCATTTCAATGTCCGGTTACCAATCCCAATTCGTTTGACAAAGATCAATGTCCCAAAGCTTTTTAAGGACTTAAATGTCTATGTGCTTGGGTATTGTTCACCCCTGGGAGACGAATATGGTGAACTGTTGAAAATCAACTTAACCAAGGGACAAAGACTATGAAAGATAATGTTGATCGCAGGAATTTTCTAACGACTGCCGGTAAAGTTACGCTCGCTGCTGGTGCGGTAAGTGCCGGATTTGCCTCAAGCGCATCCGCCGAAGACAAAAAGGATGCAATGAAGGGCCATATGCACCACGGAGCAGGCAATGGCATAACGGTTGAAGTTTCAAAAACCCGCTGTTCCAGTTGTGCGTATTGGGGTGGTATGCGTCAGGCATCCAAGGACGGCAAATCCGTCACCTCACTTTCGCACGGTGTTTGCAATAATCCAAAGAGCCCCAACTATGGGAAATACACAGCTCCCGATCACGGCCCCATGAGCGTATGGAAAAAATGGGATGCAGTTAGCTAGTCTGTTTTTCGGCTAGAACAATGAATATACGACAATGTGTCAGAGCGGTTTTACCAGACACTTAGAGGCCGCTCTGCTACGCTATGCTCTAGTTTAACAGCCTGCTAGATGCGGAGGGCCAGGCGCTCAAATCGGGGAAATCGTTAACAGGTTAAAATTCCCGGATCATGAGATCAGCATCTTGACGTGAGAGGCCAAAATTGATATCTAACGCCTCTTGACCGCCACGTTTACGCGTTGTGCGGCACTATTTCATTGATTAATCCAGATATTGGCAAACCTCTCGAACATCGATGCAGGTTTGAATGCAGGAGCTGAGCCCATGGCCAGGCGTTGTGAGCTGACAGGAAAAGACGTTCAAACGGGAAATAATGTGAGCCACGCGCATAATAAAACGCGCCGTCGCTTTCTTCCCAATCTATGCGAAGTGAGTCTGATGAGTGAAGCCTTGGGTCGTAAGGTACGCCTGAAAATCACTGCCCACGCATTGCGCACGGTTGAGCATCGTGGTGGTCTTGACGGCTTCTTGCTCAAAGCTCGTAGTCGCGATTTGTCTTTGAAAGCACAACGGCTGAAACGCCAGGTTACAAAGCGTCAGTCAACTGACGCTGCCGAAGCGGCATCTGCTTAAAGGCTTTTTGCGCAGCAAAACGCCTATTAGCGGCAGTTGTTTCGCAGGAACAATGAGAGCTTTCAACATTCCGCATTACGCCCGCCTATTGGCAAGCAGCCAATGGGGGGCTTATTTTTGCGCGGTAAGCTGTTTTGATTTTTTCAACAAAAGTAAGACCCGGTTTTGCGACTAGAGCACTTTCGGAAAAGTGGAAACCGGTTTTCCGCTAAAAAGTGCGTTAAATCAAAAAGATAGAGCAGTTGAGTGACCTTGACTAAGTTGAGTGACCTTGACTAAATCGAAACTGCTCTAGTCGCCGGTTCGAAAAAACGAAAAAAATAAGCACAATTTGCAGCTGGCATCTAAGATGCGCTATCAGCGCGCGGTAACAAGTTTTGATTTTTTCAGCAATTCAAACTGCAATAGTAGTGTTCGCTGTAAAATCGAAAAATTATCGTCTGAAACTAGCGTGATGACGGTGTTTCCGCTTTTTGACGTGTGAACCGCCATTCCTTCCATATTATCTATTGCAAAGCCGCCATCAGCCTCCAGGAGCGTTTCGCCGGTAATAACAGAACCAGAAACAAGGTCTCCGATGGGGATCAGGCGCAATCGCATTTGAATGCCCTCCGACCAGCGAAAGCGCCGCTCCAGAACCAGAACATCACCATTAGGCAAAGATGCAAGATCGGTCACATCAAATCCGCCCAGCCGCTTGAGCTTGATCTTCTTGGCTTTTTTTCCAAGCATGATCCAGCCCTTAAGATGGCCTTTTTTCGAGAGCTTCCGCTCAGCGAACGCCAATACCCGTCCCTTATAGCGACCACCCTTTAGCAGAGTGATCGCCTCAAGCCCCTTATTGCGCTTGAGCTTCTTCATACCCTTGGGAAAGCGAAGATAGTTTTTTGGCGTCCCAATGCCTTTCGTCGTGACCGGAAAACGCCCAATGCGGTGGGTACGCTCGAAAGAAATGAGGACAGTACCCTTGTTCGGCGTACCGTTCAGCAAGGCAATGCCTTCAGCGTCCTTTTCCCGTTTACGCTTTAGCAGACGCCCGTTCAGGGCTCTAAGCGGGGAGATTGCCGCATTTTTAATACCGACCGGTTTTGAGCCCTGATAAATCAGATCGCCGGTAAGCCAAACACCGCCATCCGAAACGGCCATGATTTTTTTACCAAAAGCGCCCAGTTCAATGCCCGAGATGCCACCAAATTCAGAGTGATTGGAACGCAGCGACAGGCCGCCAAGATATTTAAGCCGACCAAAGACATTTTTTGTTGGCGAACCATATTCAAAATAATCGATACTATTCGCCCGCACACCAATCGCACCATATGTTACTGGCTTTGACGCTGGTTTTGCATCGATTGGAGAAAAATAACCCGCCGCCATAAATGACAAAAATATCAATGTCAAAAGAGCCAATGCCCCCCCCATTGACCCCGGTTGATTTTTGCCAACTAATTGAGTGGAGCTTGAGTTTGTGTTCGATTGTTTTGGACTGAGAAATTTAATCAAGCCACCCGCCCTCCGGGGCGTAATCTGCTTGAACTATAGCTCGGTTCGCGATCGGTGGTATTTCTGCGCGAATTGTTGCCCTCTTCAAAGAGCTCAACCAGCTTGTCAGTCATCGCCCCGGCAAGCTCACCCGGATCAGAGATCGTCACTGCCCGCCTGTAATAGCGCGTAACGTCATGGCCGATACCAATAGCCAGCAATTGAACATCAGAACGCAACTCAATCTCCTCTATGACCTGCCTGAGATGGTGCTCCAGATAGGTTGCCGAATTGACTGACAATGTACTGTCGTCAACCGGCGCACCATCAGAAATCATCATCAAAATGCGGCGTTGTTCAGGCCGCCCCAAAAGTCGTTTGTGCGCCCATGCAAGTGCCTCCCCATCTATATTCTCTTTGAGAAGCCCCTCCCGCATCATCAAGGCAAGATTGGATTTTGCGCGCCGCCACGGTGTATCTGCCGATTTGTAAACCACATGCCTGAGATCATTAAGACGTCCCGGATCCGAGACCTTTCCGGATTTGAGCCATTTCTCGCGTGATTTCCCGCCCTTCCATGCTTTTGTCGTAAAGCCCAGGATTTCAACCTTCACGCCACACCGCTCCAGTGTGCGCGCCAATATATCGGCGCAACACGCAGCAACCATAATCGGCCGCCCGCGCATGGAACCTGAATTGTCGAGAAGGAGTGTCACCACCGTATCGCGGAAATTAGTGTCCTTTTCCTGCATGAATGACAATGGCTGCAATGGGTCGGTTACAACCCGGCTGAGACGCGCAGCGTTAAGCATGCCCTCATCGAGATCAAATTCCCAGGCCCGGTTTTGTTGAGCGAGCAACCGCCTCTGCAGCCTGTTTGCCAGGCGCGCGACCGCTGTATTAAAGTTTTTAAGCTCCTTGTCGAGAAACGCCCGTAACCGCTCAAGCTCCTCAGGCGAGCAAAGATCTTGCGCGTGAATTTCCTCGTCATTTGACCGGTCATAAACTTTGTAACCAAATGCTTCCGGATTATCGAGAACCGATGAATTGGGCTGCCACGAGGATTGCGTTTCAGCAGCCGTTCCCCCGTCATTTTCATCAGAATCAAAAAGGTCAGTGTCACCCACATCAGAGGTTTCCGTGTCGTCACCTTCGGGGGTTTCATTGGCATCATTTGGGTCCGCCTGATCCTCGCCCTCGCCTTCACTTTCCTCATCGCTGGTGTCAGGCAACCCGTTATCGGGAGATGGTTCAGCCTCATCCTCAGTTGGTTGATGATCGCCATCCGGCTGCTCGTCGATAAGATCAAGCGCCTCCAATATTTGCGATGTCACACGGGCGAATGCTTCCTGGTCCCCAACATGGTCCCCAAGCGATGAGAGGAGCGAGCTACACCGCTGATCAATCCATGAGCGCCAGACATTAACCAGATCGTTTGCATTTTCAGGCGGTTTGGAGCCGGTTAGCCGTTCACGCACCATCAAAGACAGGGCGAGTTCAAGCGGGGCTGCATCCCGGTCCGTTACATTATTGAAGCGCCCATTGGCGTAAAACTCGTCCACCTTGGCAGAAATATTATCAGCAACACCTTTCATCCGTAGCGCACCAAAACACTCAACCCGCGTCCGCTCAACCGCGTCAAATACATCCAGAGCGGGGCCGGCAACGGGGGCGAGTTTTTTGTGCGTCGCCTCGTCATGGCACGCAGCATAAAGTGCAAGCGCATCGCCATGCCCGCGAATGACCGATAGCTCATGGGCGTCAGGCACCCGCGACGGCTCAGGAATAAATACAGTTTTATCGTCGATGGATGGGACAGCGGCTGAATAAATAATCTCTATTTCATCATCCGCAGCAATTGAACGCACAGTTGTCGATAACGCCCGTTTAAAGACTTCGATTGGTGGATCTTTTATCTTTGACGATGTTGGCATCATGCACCAAGTTTAATTCAGTATGATATTGGTTGCCGACTCAGGCAATTCTTCACCAAAGCAGCGTTGATAAAATTCCGCCACCAGTGGCCGTTCAAGTTCGTCGCATTTGTTCAAAAATGACACTCTGAACGCGAACCCGACATCATTAAAAATATCAGCATTCTCCGCCCATGTAATAACCGTGCGCGGACTCATCACAGTCGAGAGATCGCCGTTAATAAAAGCGTTCCGCGTCATGTCGGCCACCCGAACCATATTGCTGACAATATCGCGTTTCTTGCCTTTGGCAAAAGCCTTGACCTTGGCCAACACAATATTCACCTCATCATCATGGGGCAGATAGTTCAGAGTAGCGACAATAGACCAGCGGTCCATTTGCCCCTGATTGATTTGTTGCGTACCGTGATAAAGTCCCGATGTATCACCCAAACCTATCGTATTGGTAGTCGAGAAGAGACGAAACGCCGGGTGTGGGCGGATTACCTTTGACTGATCAAGAAGCGTCAACCGCCCCGATACCTCCAAAACGCGCTGGATAACGAACATCACATCCGGACGACCGGCATCATATTCATCAAACACAAGTGCGGTATTGGATTGCAGTGCGTAAGGCAGAATACCTTCCTTAAACGCCGTCACCTGTTTGCCATCCTCAATGACAATCGCGTCCTTGCCGACAAGATCAATCCGGCTCACATGACTGTCGAGATTAACCCTAATGCACGGCCAGTTAAGGCGAGCGGCGACCTGTTCAATATGGGTTGATTTGCCAGTGCCGTGATAGCCCTGGATCATCACACGTCGATTATGGGAAAACCCGGCTAAAATGGCGCGGGTCGTTTCGGTATCAAAGAGATAATCCTCATCGATATCCGGCACATGGTCATCGGTTTGCGAAAAAGCCGGTACGTCCATATCCAGATCAATACCGAACACCTGCCGTGCCGAAATTGTCATATCCGGAACTTTAGCGGCGGTTTCTACATTTTCAGCAGCCATATTTTTTCTCTTCATGGGTTTCTTTTTGTTCATCAATTATCCGCAATCCGGTAAGCACCTGCATATTCAATATTGCGTGAAATATCTCTATAAATTTCTTGGAGGGTAGTACGCGGGGAAATAACTGCACATATTCTGCGAAGTCGCAAATACGGATTTACTATACAAGACCGGCCTTCCGAAGGTAATTGTGAGCCTGAATGACTTCGCGCAACTTGTCTTCCGAGCCCTTGTCACCGGGGTTAATATCGGGATGGTGACGTTTGACAAGTTCTTTAAAACGCGCACTGATCTCGTCTTTACTGGCGCCCGCGCCGAGGTTCATCACCTCAAGGCTTTTGCGTTCCATATTTCGTACGGGCCGCGCCTTCGCTGTCTTGCGCTTTGTTTTAGATTCTGCCTTCTCCGCGAAAATTCCATGCGGGTCGTCATTACCCCGGCCAAGACTGTAAGCTTTCCCTCGAACCCGTGCGCCGTTATCAGAAGTACCGCCTTCCTCGGAGTTTTGCCCGATGTCCCACGTCGGACGGTGTCCGGTGGCGGCTGACTTTTGAAAGTCGATGAACTCTTCATCGCTCATGCCCGAGAAATAATTATACTGCTTGTTGTACTGGCGAACGTGATCAACGCAGAAATGGTAATATTCCCCTTCCTGCGCGCGTCCACGCGGAGCCTTATGCTCGCCCGAGCGGTCACAATTGCGCCAGTTGCAGGTAGGGTGCCTGTCCTCTTGAAGGCGGCTCTCACCTGGTTTGACGCGAATACTGTCGAAATATTTTGAAGTAAGTTTCATGGGACTTATTATGTTTGATCAATAAAATACATACAATATGGCGAAATGACACGTTCCATTCTAGATCCAGAAATGCCATATTCGAAGGCTTTGTAACATGCACAATATTTTTATGACATGTATCAAGCACCTTTCGATTTAGCTGGAAACACGATCTCCCCCGGCCTGTCCACCTTTTAATAGAGTTGCATCGGGTGGTCAGGGCGGAGGAGATCGCCAACTAGTTGGGACGGGTCTAAAAAAGAACCAGAGTGATAAGGATATAACCGGAATCACTCTAACATGTATGAGGAAATCCCTAATGACTATTGAAGATGAAATGCGTGTAAAACTTGAAACAGCGCTTAATCCGCAACAGCTTGAAATTATCAATGAGAGCCATCTTCACTCAGGCCACGCCGGATCACCGGGTACAGGGCACAGTCATTTTCGCATGAAAATCGTTTCAAGCGCCTTTGTCGGCAAAAGCCGTATCGACCGTCATCGCCTGGTAAATGAGGCATTGAAAGAAGAGCTGGCTGGAAAAATACACGCCCTGACGCTTGATCTCCATGCCGATGATGAAGCCGCTTAATCTTAAATAATTAATCCACAAGCGTATTTCAACTGCCTGCTACCCCTGGTTCGTCCCTTTGAGAGGCACCACACGCAGCGCCGTGATCTTGTTTTTCTGTTTGCGCAACACTTCAAAGCGGAAACCATAAAAATTAAACACCTGCCCCTGCTCAGGGATAGTTTGCGCCTCGTGAATAACCAGCCCGGCAATGGTGGTCGCTTCGTCTTCCGGCAGTTGCCAGTCCATATGCCTGTTAAGGTCGCGCACTGGTATCGAGCCGTCGACATTTAAGGTGCCGTCAAATTGCGGCCTGATCCCGGCATCGGGAATATCGTGCTCATCGGAGATTTGGCCAACGATTTCTTCGATAATATCTTCCAAAGTGACAAGCCCCTGCACCTCACCATACTCGTCCACAACAAGCGCGAAATGCTTCTTTCTCTTGAGAAAAAAGTTTAACTGTTCCTGCAGGCTGGTCGTATCGGGCACATACCAGGGCTCGGCTGCAAGCGCCATGACATCAAGCTTGTCGATATCCCATTTCACGCGCGCCAAGGAACGCAAGAGATCCTTTGCATGCAGGATACCGACGATATTCTCGGGTTCCCCGCGCCATGCAGGAAGGCGGGTATATGGGCTCCCCAACACCTCATCAACGATTTTCTCCGGTGCATCATCCCCATTGATTGTCGCCATCTTCGTCCTGTGGATCATGACATCGACAACCTCAAGATCCGGTAGATCAAGCACCCCCCCAAGCATATCCCTGTCATGCTTGACCACGCCGCCCTGTTGGTGATGAAGGTCAATCGCGCCTTTCAATTCCTTGTGGGCCGACAAGACTTCCGCCCCGTCGTTCTCCCGAGGTGCAACACTACCAAGTATTTTACCGACAAACCTCTGGACACCGTCTGAGAGCGGTGCAAATACGAGTACAATCGGATGAAGAAAGGGTGCTACGCGAAGCGCCATTCTATCGGAATTTCTGAAAGCATAAGTCTTGGGTAACACTTCAGCAAAAACCACCACCACCAGCGTCATGGCAATGGTTGCATAAGCCACCCCGGCCTGACCAAATGCAGAGAGAAAGAGACTGGTCGCCAGTGCAGACGCCAAAATATTTACAACATTATTACCGATTAATATGGCGCCGATCAGCCTCTCAGGCGACGCGACCAATCGATCAACAAGTTTCGCCTTGGGATTCCCATCCTGCTTTAGGGCATGCATCCTCGCGCGTGAAAATGCCATCAGCGCAGTCTCGGAACCAGAGAAAAAGGCCGACAAGACGAGCAGCATAAAGATAAAGAATATCACCAGGGCAACTGAGATTGACATTTCTATGTTTTAACTTTCTCATTGGCTGCAATCTGACATCCAATAAACGACGCCAATGCATCCTTCTCAACATCGCGTGTGAGAAAAGCGTCACCAAGCGACCGCGCCAATACAAGCATAACCCGGCCGCGCTGTACCTTCTTGTCCTGAGAAATATGCCGAAGCAGCGTCGCCTGATCAGGCACATCCTCACCGCGAATATCTGCAATTCTTGTCGGCAATCCGGCGGCTTTCAGATGAGCCTCAACACGGTCAGCCGCACCGGGTGCACAATGCCCGAGCTCCTCGGAAAACCGGTAGGCCATCACCATGCCGACCGAAACCCCTTCGCCGTGGAAAAGGCGGTCTGAATAGCCGTACCAGGTCTCTAGCGCATGGCCAAATGTGTGCCCGAGGTTCAAGAGCGCGCGTTGCCCGGCCTCGGTCTCGTCGAGTGCTACAATACGCGCTTTTGCTTCACAGCTCATGGCGATGGCATGCGCGCGTGCATTTCTGTCTCCGGCCAAAATCGAGCTCATGTTTTCCTCAAGCCAATCAAAAAAATCAGGCTGATCAATAAGTCCGTATTTGACGACTTCCGCATAGCCCGACACAAATTGTCGCTCAGGCAGTGTTTCAAGAACTTCAAGATCTGCGAGCACCAGACTGGGTTGCGAAAACGTACCAATCAGGTTTTTCCCCTGCCCCATATTGATGCCGGTCTTGCCGCCAACCGACGAATCCACCTGGGCAAGCAGCGACGTTGGAATTTGCACGACCCTGACACCGCGCCGCAAAATACTCGCCGCAAACCCGGCGAGATCACCAATCACACCGCCACCAAGAGCGATAACAATGTCGCCGCGCTCAATTTCAAGATCAAGAAGGTCCGAGCAAAGGCTCTCTAGTTGGGAAAAGCATTTCGAGCGCTCCCCCGCAGGGACAGTAATGGCGCCGGCATATCTGTCTTGCGACTTCAGCCGTTCCGCAACCCGATCGAGATAAATCGCCCCCACATTGGCGTCGGTTACAACCGCGCACTTACCAGTTCCTACATGCTCAAGGATGAGCTCGCCCACATTATCGAGGAGGCCCGCACCGATAAGTATGTCGTAACTCCGCGCGCCAAGTTCCACGCGGACCCGCTTGGCAGCATTTTCTATTTGTCCATTTTCAACCATAAAAACCATAGTTCCTCACCCTTCAATCAAGGGTGATCTTGTAATCAATATTCAATTGAATTCTATTTCAGATCGGACGATGTCATTTTGATGATCCGGGAAGTTTCGCAATGCCTTCAACAATCTCATCGACAATAACGTCATGTGGAACATCGCGACTCTGAACCGTAACCTGTGCGTGCCCATAAACAGGATAGCGCTGGTCCAAAAGAGATTGCATCACCGCGCGCGGGTCTTCTGCTCGAAGAAGCGGTCGCGTGTCGCGCCGCGAGACCCGCCGCATCAGAACATCAATATCCGCCTTGAGCCAAACCGCAATGCCCTCGTCAAGGATAAGCTCACGTGTCCTGTCGCACATAAACGCCCCGCCCCCTGTGGCCAAAATCTTGGCCCCTTCTCCCATGAGACGCCTGATCACCCGGCGCTCTCCAGTTCTAAAATATTCTTCGCCATGTTTTTCAAATATTTCCGCAATGCTCATGCCTGCAGCTTTTTCAATCTCCAGATCCGCATCCGAAAAAGGTAGCGATAATTTACGCGCCAAAAACCGACCAACCGATGTCTTTCCCGCACCCATTAAACCAATGAGCACAACCGGTCGCTCCCCAATGATCTTGAGGGCGTTTTGTGTGTTTAAATTTTGCTCCGGCATATTCTTCTTACGCCGAATTCGAAATGAGAGTGCCATAAGGGCCGAAGGTCCCCTTTCCCGCTTAAAAACCTGTCAATTCAGCTTCAATGTTTTCAATTCACTGACAATATGTTTTATGTGACCCATCGTCCAAGGAAATTTTAAGTATTATGAAATTTGATTTCCTGGTGACATTAAAGCGATCTGGGTCATATTACGGCCAAGTTCGAATCAAAGATATGCAATCTGACAGGTTAAGAAGATGCCGAGCCTAATACGATTTATCGTTATTTCTGGAGTAATCGCCAGTGTTGTCTATGGCAGCTTCTACGCCCTTGCCGTATTTTTAGAACCTGAACCAAGAGAAATCGCAAAGCCATTATATGGTATTGAAATTCAAAAGCCGAAATAAAAGCTTATCCATGTCTTTGACGCGACGAGCACGTTTCGACGAACCAGAACGATGCCTTTCGCGAAATCGTCGAGCTGCATTTTTTACAGCGTTTACTGGCGTAAAACTGCTGGCTTTTCTGTCCCTCACCTCTATGTCCCTCACCTCTATTTTGTCGCACACCTCGGCATTTGCGCAAAATCCAGCTATTGAGCTTGACCCCGCAAGGCCTCTATTTAAAGGCCAGAAGCCGCCATCAATCGCCGACGCGCCCGTGTTCAAGCCCCGTAGCCCCGGTATTGAGAGCGGTGATCTTGCTCCCATTCGTGACGGTGACGGAAGGGGGTTACCTATTGGCGTCTGGCAGGGAATGGACGCAGCAACCCTGGAAAAGCTGTTTTCAAAAATTGATCTTCCACCACGCTCACCAACCTTAAGCAGGCTTTGGTTAAGGCTTTTAACGTCTCCAGCCTCATTTGGCGCCAATAAAGCCGGCATTGAGTTGAAGATTTTAAGGCTCGAAGCGCTTTATCGCAGTGGTCATTTTGAGGAACTCCTGAAATTACCAACAGAGCGCGGTGCCGACCAATCGGGCCGTCACATGGCCGAATTCATTCGCGCCAAGGCAAAACTCGGATCAGGTGAGGCAAAATCTGCATGCGATATGCTGAAAAATGCAGGACCAGCAGGCACAGGCATGCCGAAGGGGCTGGCCATCGAGCTTTTGAAAATGACCATTTTTTGCCGTGCCCAGGCTGGAGATATCAATGGCGCAAATCTCGTTATAGACCTCGCCCGTGAACAGGGCATCGGCTCAACATATGCCTCAAAGGCTGTTTTTGCACTTGAAGCCAAACGACAAAGCGCACCCAAAATACCCAAAAAGATCGATCTGATCGATTACAGCTTCACAGTGCTTTTCCCAAACGCCCATCTTGGCAATTTGATCGAAAAAGCAAGTGCATCGGTATTAAGCACCATGCTGAACGACAGAAGACAGCCCCGTGATGCCTATCTGAAGATTGCCGAGCGGTGCTTTAAGCTCAACATTATTGGCGTCGAAAAAATGGCGGCGATATATCAAAGCGTGAAATTTGACCCGAGCGCGCTCAATAATCCGCGTGCAAGTGTCGCCCGCTATAAGAACCGACCCGAAGGCCGGGCACTGCTTTACCAAACGCTCGAATATGAGCGTGACGGGATGCGCCGCGCATCACTCATGACCCAGCTCATGACGTCCGCGCGCAAAGCAGGACTATATGGAAAGGTCGAGAAACTTTTAAAGCGACCCCTGGATCATATTCCCCAGACCAATGAATTGCAGTGGTTTTCAGAAACAGCGATCGAAATAGCCTTGATATCAGGCCAATATGAAAAAGCCTTGAGTTGGGCGATTTTCGGCAGCGAAGGGGCCAATGAAAATCCGCGCAATCTTCTCAACTGGCTGACCTTGATCGACATCGCCGCAACCGAAAACGTGGTCCCCAAAGGTGCGGGGCTCGTCTCCACAGAAGAAGCCGCCCTTGCCGGCAGGTTCAGCCCCCCTACCCTGCACCGTTTGGTGACGGTGCTTGATGCATTAAAATATGACGTTCCAATCAGATTATGGAACAGGGCTAGCAGCGCCCCTCAGCCGTCATCTGGACATTTGCCCGATACAGGCATATTGCCAAAACTTGAGACCGCCGCGCGCAACAACCAATATGGCAAGGTCATTTTATATTCGATGATTGCGCTCGGGCGCGACGGTCCGGGCGGTGCGCATATGATAGCCCTTGGCGACACCATCAAAGCCATGTCGAGTGCGGGCATGAAAAACGAGGCACGACAAATAGCGCTCGAAGCGCTTTATGCTGTTTGGCCGCGTTCGGTGAGCCACTAATGCACGCGCCCCGCCGTCAAAATATACTATTTTGTAAATTGCGTATCGACAGAAACAACATCGGCAAAGACGATGAATGACAGCAATTTAAAATACCTCATACGCTTTCTGGAAATGCTCAGTGCCGAGCGCGGTGCAGCCCAAAATACTCTCGATAGTTACGAGCGCGATCTGACAGGTTTTTGCAATTATTGTGAAAGCCGGTCCCTGGCACTCGTAGATGTCACCAAAGCCGAGTTGAAAGACTATATCCACCTTCTGACCGAACAGGGATTGGCGGCGTCGACGAGATCAAGGTCGATTTCAGCACTCCGTCAATTTTATCGCTTCCTTCATGCCGAAGGAGTGATCAAGGACGATCCTGCACTGTCTATACGTGGCCCGCAAAAAAGCCGGGCACTGCCAAAAACACTCTCCGTTGCGGAGGTAGAGAAATTACTCGATTTTGCACGCACACGCAGTGAAATCGCCAGGAAATCCAGCGGCGACACCATCAGGCTTAAAGCGGCACGGCTTTATTGCCTCCTGGAAATACTCTACGCCACCGGTCTTCGCGTCACCGAACTTGTCGCCATGCCGCGCGCAACCTTGAAGGGTGATGACCGCACATTGACCATTTCAGGCAAGGGAGGGCGGGAGCGTCTGGTGCCCCTAAATGAGCCAGCACGAGACGCCATAGCGCTATATTTGCAGACCGAGGCAGACTATCTCGATGGCTTGCCGGCAACCTCGCCATGGCTCTTCCCCTCGCGTAGCAAACATGGCCACCTGACCCGTCAAAGATTAGGACAGGAACTGAAGGGGCTCGCCGAAGATGTCGGCATCAACCCGGAAAAAGTATCGCCTCACGTGTTGCGCCATGCCTTCGCCAGTCATCTTCTTGACCGGGGTGCTGATCTGCGTTCCGTGCAACAGCTCCTTGGCCATGCCGATATCACCACAACCCAGATCTACACCCACGTCCTCGAAGAACGACTAAAGAGGCTGGTAAACGAGCACCATCCCTTGCGCGAAAAGGCTGACTCCAATAAGGACTAAATGTATTTCAGTTGAACTGATAGCAGGATCTCCGCCGCCCTGTTTACCCCTAAGGAAAATTCCACACACTTAGTGTGCGGGTGGACAGGGTGGGGGAGATCACGCCCACTAGTGGGTCGGGTCATAAAAAAAAGCTACAGCGCAGCAATTCTTCCAGGAAACGAGCACGGATAAGCTGATCGTTCTTAAACAGTGTTGCCCCCCGCGCGAGATCAAAAAATCTATTTTTGATCAAGACAAGAGACGCGCTTGACAGGTGCTCCCATCCAAGCAAATGTGCCCTCAAACAACCATCAAACAATAAATAACAGCGGTTAGAGCATATGCGTACCTATCTCGATTTTGAAAAACCCGTGGCCGAACTCGAAAGTCAGGTCGCAGAGCTAAAGTCCATTCAGGAAGGTGACAACGAAGTCTCCGTTTTGGAAGAAATCGCTCGTCTGGAAGAAAAAGCCCACGATACCCTGGTGGAGACTTATGAGAATCTTCAGCCGTGGCAGAAAACACAAGTGGCGAGACACCCGGACCGGCCACATTTTACGGATTTCGTTGAAAAACTGATCACCGAATTCACGCCAATGGCTGGTGACCGCATGTTTGCCGAAGATCACGCGCTTTTGGGCGGTATCGGTCGTTTCCGGGGCCGACCCGTCATGGTTTTGGGCCACGAGAAAGGCCGCACCACCGAATCCCGCATAAAGCATAATTTCGGCATGCCCCGCCCCGAAGGCTACAGAAAAGCCGTACGCATGATGAGGATGGCCGATAAATTCAACATGCCCGTTATCTCATTTGTCGATACTGCCGGAGCCTATCCAGGCGTTGGCGCAGAGGAGCGCGGACAGGCCGAAGCCATTGCCCGTTCAACCGATTGCTGCCTGAGCTTGAAAGTTCCAATGATCACCGTTGTGACCGGTGAGGGCGGGTCAGGTGGAGCGATCGCAATAGCATCTGCCAACCGTGTTTTAATGCTGGAACACGCAATCTATACTGTGGCATCACCAGAGGCGGCAGCGTCAATTCTCTGGCACGATTCATCGCGAGCTGTAGACGCCGCAACTAACATGAAAATCACCGCAACCGACCTTAAGGCATTCGGAATTATTGACGGCATAATACCCGAACCCATAGGAGGTGCCCACCGCGATCCCGACAAGGTAATCGAGCGAACAGGCCGCGCAATCGGGGCGGCACTTGCCGATTTTCAGCTTCTTGATGGCGATAAGATCCGCGCCCATCGCCACTCGAAATTCCTCGCGATTGGTAAAAACCTGCAATAGTTTTATCCAGCTCCTCACTATAGTGCGCAATTAACCCGCAAGTATTAATCTTTGCTGGATCTGGCAATGTGGATAACTTCATCACTGAAGGCCAAAAGCTGAAATTCCTAAGCTTTTGAAATTTATTAAAATTTTTGTCGCCACCGCCAAAATTCAGCCAATATGGCCAGTTAATTATCAACCTCGTTAATTGTTGGTCTGATTGGGCACGGCATATCTGCCCCGAATCAGTCCATCATTAATAAAGTTGAAAATAGACGGGTGACGAATAGCAAAATTAACGCTATTTTAACTACGGATATGGGACGGTGAGAGCAGTGCACTATGGGGCACTACAAAAATATGTTTGAAATTCTATCCAATAGGATGAGTAGGCAATTGTATCGCGTTAGCCTTGTCGCCGCACTTGTGGCGTTCCTTTCTGCATGCAGTGGGGAAATTCCACCACACA
>Ga0209633_10001194_pt1 | contig 27626 bp, 21 predicted proteins | sample Cruoilmetagenom1_FD_187290 | JGI IMG/M metagenome (GOLD analysis project Ga0209633, IMG submission 187290) | Oil polluted marine microbial communities from Coal Oil Point, Santa Barbara, California, USA - Sample 1 (SPAdes) (version 2) | ecosystem: Environmental > Aquatic > Marine > Oil seeps ...
CTCAGTATCAAAAAGAAAAGGCTTAAAGCTGCCTGGAATGATAGCTTTCGACTTAAAGTGTTGTTTGGTTTATGATTTTAATGCGTTTGCCCTGGGGGGGGTGCCATATTAAGAAGGTTCTGATTTAGAGTCACGCCCAAAGAATAAAGCCAACAACAAATAGACTGATAAATAGTATTTCTTTTATTACAGTAACCATCTTGTTCACCTCAATTTTGTTATCTTATAACTAATATACGTAATATGATAGAGAATGGATGAGAAAGTAAGTATGTAAGTTAGATAAAGCTCCACTTTAAAGAGTTCCATGTGAAGACCCCTTGATTAATAGTTGTCATATAAATGAAACTCCGACATTAATAACCAAAGTGAAATTAATTGGTATTATTGTAATTTATGTATTATTAAGACTGTTCTCTCTATGATTATTATATTCAACAGTTCGACGATTAAAAATTCACACAGTTATCAATGTAGTTACAAAATAGATAGCATAAATAACAAACCTTTTTAGTAGATAATCCATTGATTTTATTTGTTTTCATGTTTTAATTATCTTTTCAGTCCATTATAGGCTTTCCTGTTGAAAGTAATATTGCCAATTCTAATACTTATCGGTGCTTTTTTCCTTGCTAAATACTTCATTGCCACTGGGCCAGAGGCTAAGAAAAAACCTTTTGTAGAACGTTTGCCTGTTATTGAAGTGACATCGCTTAAGCCTGAAAATTATACGGTTAAACTTAAAGCATCGGGGATTGTTCGCGCCGGGACTCAGACCAATCTGGTTTCAGAGGTTTCAGGTCGAATTTTAAAAATTTCTGACTCTTTTAATGAAGGCAGTTATTTTACTGAGGATCAAACTTTACTAACCATAGATTCATCAGATTATAAAAATATTCTGGCGATAACTTCTAGTGATATTGCTGGTAGCCGTGCCAGTCTTGATCAATTAGCGGCCGAAGAAAATTCTATTAAACGTTCTTTTAAACTTGCACAGAATAACTTGAGGCTGGGTAAAGCCGAGGTTTCTCGTAAAAGAAATTTATGGAATAAGAAACTGATTGCGCGTTCTGTGCTTGATGCAGAGGAGCAGAAACTTATTCAATTGCAACAAAAACAGGAAGACTTACAAGGGAAGCTTAATTCATTTAAAAGTAGAAAACTTGCGATTGAATCAAAAATTAACGCAACTCTAGCAAGACAAAAGCAGGAACGTTTAAACCTTTCACGAACCACCATTAAAACGCCTTATTCTGGCAGAGTGCTACAAAAAAACGTAGATATTGGACAATTTGTCAGTAAGGGCACTGCCTTAGGCATAATCTATGCGACTGATTTTGTTTATGTCGATTTACCCTTATCCTTGAATCAATATGAATTGCTGGGAATCCCTGAAACATTTCAAAATAAAAGCGCTTCCACACAGAAGCTTCCCAAGGTGAATTTTAGTAGTACCAATAGCCGCAAACAAAGTACATGGGAAGGACAAGTTGTACGCACTAGTGCCGCACTTGATTCTGAAAGCCGACAAATTAAGGTGATTGCACGTATTGAGAACCCCTTTGTTGCCAAGGCGGGAGTGAGTGCGCCGGTTCGGATTGGACAGTATCTGGATGCAGATATCAATGGTAAGACATTTACAAATGTCTATGTTTTACCAGCAGGATCTGTTCGACAAAACAAGGAAGTATTGCTCTATAAAAATGGAAAAGTTCATGTCGTGCCAGTGGAAGTTTTGGTGAATACATCCAGGCAAACGATTATCCGTTCAGCAGAAGAAATTGAAAATGAGCTGTTAATTATGACCTCTTTAAATCAGGCAACAGAGGGCATGAAAGTCATAACGCTTGAAGAAAAGAAAAATAATCTAAAAAAGAAAAACAAGAAAAAAAGTGATAAGAAAAAACCAAAGAAGTCCGATGTAATAAGCTTAAAACATACTAAGCACTTGATTGGCACGAGTTAATAGTATGCCAAATAAGGGAATTATCACGTGGTTTGTCAAAAATCCGGTGGCCGCCAACCTTTTAATGATCGCTATTATTTGTCTGGGTCTTTATTCACTATTTAAAAAAGTACCTCTGGAGACATTTCCGGCTTTTGAGCAGGATGTGGTTAATATCGCGGTTACCTTTTCTGGCGCCACACCCAGTGAAGTTGAACAGGGTGTTACGCTTCGAGTTGAAGATGCTATTGCGGATCTTCCAGGTGTCGAAAGAATTTATAGTAGTTCCGATGAAGGACGTGCATTGGTACGGGTGGAGATTCGTAAACGCTATGACACTACAATAGTTCTTAATGAAATCAAATCGCGAGTAGATCGAATAACTTCATTTCCCGAGAATGCAGAGCGTCCGGTCGTTGATCAATTGATTCGTATTCGTGATGTGATTACAGTGGTGCTTGAACAGGATCGCAAAGATGATGTAATTCTTCGTGAGAATACTGAAAAAATCCGTGATGAAATCCGCAGCTTGCCTAATGTTACTCAGATTGCCATGGGTGGTGTACGTGCCTGGGAAATTAGTATTAGTGTGCCACAAGTTGCCTTAAGCCAATATGGGTTAACTCTGGACACGATTGCTAACGTTGTACGAAATGCTTCACGGGATATACCCGGTGGAAGTATAAAAACAGAATCTGGTGAGATATTGGTCAGAGCACTTGGACAGGCATATCGAAAGCACGACTTTGCCAATATCAGTGTTATTAGTCGTAAAAATGGTACCGTGATACGGCTCGGAGATATTGCTACTATTAATGATGGCTTTAATGAAGATCCTTTGTATAGCCGATTTGACAGAAAACATGCTTCATTTATTAATGTAGCAAGAGTTGGAGATCAAAATGCGATTGAGCTTGCCAATACGGTCAAAGACTATATAGAAAGTCGTAAAAAAACGCTGCCAGCCGGTTTATCCCTTAGCTATTGGCGAGATAGTTCAAAAGTTGTTAAAGCAAGAATCAACACACTCACAAAAAGCTTAATACAAGGTATTGGTTTAGTACTATTGTTATTAGCTTTGTTCTTACGCCCTGATCTAGCATTCTGGGTGAGTGTTGGTGTTCCAATCAGTTTCCTGGGTGCTTTGGCGATGATGCCATATTTAGGTGTAACCTTAAATCTGGTTAGTATGTTTGGTTTTATCTTGGTATTGGGCATTGTTGTGGATGATGCCATTGTTACCGGAGAAAATGTCTATTCTCATTTGCAAAGGCATGGAGATGGATATCGGGCGGCTATTGAAGGCACCAAAGAAATTGCGGTTCCGGTTACTTTTGGTGTACTAACGACTGTTGCTGCATTTCTACCATTATTAATGTTGGAGGGTGCCCGTGGAAAGATTTTTGCCCAGATACCTTTGGTGGTTATACCCGTTTTAATATTCTCATTAATAGAATCAAAGTTTGTTTTACCCTCTCATTTACGATATATGCACTTGCGTAAAGACGCTAGTAAAATAAGCCTACTGGCACGCTTACAACAAAAAATTTCTAGAGGACTAGAGCTTTTTATAAAAGTTGTTTTTCGACCATTTTTAAATATTGCTTTGAATTGGCGTTATTTAACACTGGCTATCTTTATTTCAATTCTTGTTTTAACCCTCTCAATAGTCATCAGTGGTCGATATAAGTATACTTTTTTCCCACGAATTGAAAGTGAATTAATTTCAGCAACATTAAAAATGCCAGATGGAATTGCCATTGGAATAACAGAAAAGCATTTAAATAAGATGCTTGAGACCGCTGAAGAACTCAAAAAAGAATATATTGAAGAAGACACGAAGAAACCACTTATTCAGCATATATTGTTAACAGTAGGAAGTTCCGGTTTGCGTCCAAGGGCTGGTGTTAGTGGCAAATCAAATATAGGGATGGTCACTTTTGAGATATTACCTCCAGAAGAACGAAGTACTACGATTTCAGCAAAAAAAATAGTGGCTGAATGGCGTAAGTTGATTGGACCAATACCGGGGGCAATAGAACTTAGCTTTAGAGCAGAACTGGGGCGCGGCGGCGACCCCATCAATGTACAACTCAAAGGTCATGATTTTACTGAGTTAAATGGGCTTGCTATAAAAGTAAAAGAAAAATTAGCCGAATATCAGGGTTTATTTGATATAAAGAATAGTTTTGAAGGTGGTAAAGATGAGGTGCAGTTACGCATTCGACCTGAAGCTGAGCAACTGGGCTTGAACCTTAATAGTATTGGTTCTCAGGTACGTCATGCTATTTATGGTAAAGAAGTACAGCGAATTCAGCGAAATCAATCTGAAGTTAAAGTAATGGTACGTTTGCCTAAAGAGGAGCGCGTTTCTTTACCTGATTTACAGAACTTATTAATTCGAACCACAAATGGTGCAGAGGTTCCACTTAGCGAAGTTGCTGAAATTAAATTGGGTAGAGGAACCAGTACAATCACGCGAGTAGATAGACAACGAATTATAAATATTACCGCTGATTTAAATAAGGAGTTAATAGATGCCAATACCATCGCGGCTGATCTTAAAGAGTGGATGCCGAAGTTATTAAAGGATCATCCAGGAGTGATTTTTGATCTTGAAGGAGAACAGCGGGAACAGAAAAAATTTGGTAAAAGCCTCGCGTTTGGTTTTGCAATTGCTTTAATAATTATCTTCATATTACTAGCAATACCCTTTGGATCTTATACGCAGCCACTCATGGTAATGAGTGTTATCCCCTTTAGTATTATTGGGGCAATTGGTGGTCATGCCATTATGGGAATCAGTTTAAGTATTAGTAGCGCCATGGGGGTTCTGGCGCTGGTTGGTGTTGTTGTGAATGATTCATTGGTATTGGTTGATTACACCAATAAACGTATTAAAGAAGGAGCCTCTGTTAATAAAGCAATAAGACTGGCGGGAAGTGCTCGTTTTCGTCCTATTCTTTTAACATCACTGACTACATTTGCAGGGCTAACCCCTTTGATTATGGAGAAAAGCACACAGGCTCAGTTTTTGATACCAATGGCAGTTTCCTTAGGTTTTGGAATACTGTTTGCAACCTTGCTAACTCTGGTGCTTATACCCACGTTTTATCTAATCGTAGAAGACTTTAAGCGGCTATTTGCAAGAAGTTAAAACCTAAAACAAAGTAAGCAGCTAAAGCAATTAACACACAAACCAGAAATACAATCGCAATATTAGCTAAAGCTGAGCCGGGTTGTGGTACTTCACCAAATTGATTTAGGCCATTATTACCTGGGATAAGTGCAAAAATAATATTAACAAAAGGAATAATTGCCAGAATTGATAGCCATGTATTTCCATTAAAATCATTACAACGCTGTATGGTTAAACGAACCATTGAATATAAACCAGCTATGCTAGCAAATGCTAATAAGGCATAGACTGATACGGTAGCCAGTTTGCTAAATTGCGGCATTATTGCTGCTATTCCCACAAACATTCCCAGTATTAATAATGGAATAATAGATGAGTAAAGGAAGTATAACTTTCCTCCAATTCGTCCCTGAGTCGACATTAAATCAACTTCACTATAGCGGTTGGGGTGTAATGTACTTTCTGCGAGTTTCATTTTCATATAGTCTGACTGCCTTGACATAACTTTTCCTTTTATATTTATATTATCCTTAATACCCAGAAACTAGCTTTGTGTTTCTGGTTAAAATATATGTGCTTTGTTTATTTATTTATATTATTGACGAGTCTGACATAGGGGAAATCGAAAATATCCTGGCACACGGACAAACGGCATTGTCTTAACGTGTAACGGTTGGGAGCATCCGGTAGGGCATTTTATATAGGTGTTGAAATTTAATTTTTATAATAAAAAAAGCTACCAGACATTTCTGTCTGGTAGCTTTTTATCGTAAAAAAACTATGTGTTTTATTTACTATTGAGCAGGTGCAGCTTGCTGTGCAGCTGGTGCTGTAGCAGTCTTAGCAGCAGCTTGAGCTCTTTGATGAGCATCCATCATAGCTTTTTGCTGTGCAGCAATTTGCTTAGCAAAAGCTTCGTATTGCTGACGCTGAGCTTCCATTTGAGCTTGCATCTGCTCAAAGCTAGGGCCTCTTCGCTGTTGCTGTTGCGGAGCATAACCAGGAGCCATCATACGCGTCTGTGGCATTTGCATTTGTGGAGCATAACCACCGCGGTTTCCACCCCAGTTATTTCCACCCCAAGGCATGTTTGAACCAGAACCAGTGTTATCGCCCTGACCGTAACCATTTCCAGATACATTACCTGCTGTGTTTCCGTTACCAGCCCAGTTTCCAGCAGTGTTTCCAGCGCCTTGACCGTTTCCAGTTAGGTTGCCAGCTGTATCCATATCAGTCTTGCCTTTACCTTTAAATGTAATGCTAAAGTCAACTTCACCGTCTGCATCGCCTTTACCAGTTCCCCAACCTTGACCAGAACCTTGTGCGTTACCAGCACCGTTACCAGCACCTTGAGTGTTTCCAGCTGCATTTCCGTAACCTTGACCTGAACCACTTCCGTTATTCCATCCATCCCACCAGTCAGCTGATGCAGTTCCAGATAGAGCGATTAAAGCAGCGAAAGTTGCTATACGTAATTTCATTTTAAATCTCCTAGTGATTATGAGTGTGAATTAATTAGAACCAAATTCCTAATTTAAGGAAATACTAATATACTAATATGAGGATTGCAAATAAAGTTCAGAATTTTTTCAGGTCTATCCCATTATAGTAGGAAAACCATATATTTCTTACTCATTATAGGATATAGAGCCGTTTCTGATTGCTTAATTTCTATACGGTTAAATTTTGGAATTGCATAACGTCACTATTAATTACTAGCATACAAACATCTAACAAATTGTATAATTGGAAAAAACAAACAGAGGATAGAAATGAGTATTGCACCAATCATGTTAGATATAGATGGGATAGAGTTGTCTGCTGAAGACAGAGAATTATTAATTCATCCATTAACAGGTGGAGTTATTTTTTTCACGAGAAACTATGAATCAATTGAGCAATTAGAACAGCTGGTTGCATCTATCCGTAACACCACTGACAAGGATATATTAATTGCAGTTGACCATGAAGGGGGTAGGGTACAACGTTTTAGAACGGGGTTTACTGAGTTGCCAGCAATTGCGTCTTTGGCAAATGACAATAAAGCAGTTGAAAAATCGTTTACACATGGATGGCTAATGGCGGCTGAAATTAGAGCTATGGATATTGATTTTAGCTTTGCACCGGTGCTTGATATTAACTTCGGTGTCAGTGAAGTTATCGGAGATAGGTCGTTTAATCGTGATCCAGAACTGATTTCACTATTGGCAACGGAGTACATTAAAGGAATGCGTGAAGCAGGCATGGCTTCGACGGGTAAACATTTCCCCGGTCATGGAGCCGTAGTAGAGGATTCACATCATGAGATCCCAATAGACAAACGTAGCAAAGAGTCGATTTGGCAAAATGATATAATACCGTTTACTCGTCTCATCAATCAGGGGCTGGATGCAATAATGCCCGCCCATGTGATTTATCAGGAGATTGATGATAAGCCAGCTGGTTTTTCAAGTTACTGGTTACAGCATGTGCTCCGCCAAGAGCTGGGGTTTCAGGGGGTTATCTTCAGTGATGATTTGACCATGCAAGGCGCTTCAATTATTGGGGGTTATACAGAAAGAGCAGAAGCGGCAATAACAGCAGGTTGTGACATGATTCTGGTTTGCAATGACAGACAGGGAGCTATTGAAATAATAGATAAAGCCCACATAAATCATTCTAAGGAATCTTCATTAAGATTAACCAAAATGAAAGGGCAACCATTTATGAATCGTTCTGCTTTGCTGGATCATAAACGCTGGGCTGAAAGTGTTCATCAGATCTCTGCTTTGGTTTAATTTTAATGAAAATAAATGCTTTCACAGCCATTTGGCATCCCCCCCACTTTTTTGTATCAGCAAATATGCAGGCATATTAAGTCATGCTTCGTTTGGCTTTTTTCCCTGTTGTTTTGTTGATATTAGCTATTACGTTGGCTTTGCTTGTATTTTTTTTATATCGAAAAATAAAAAAGGGAGTCAAAGTCACATATAGAAAAGGTGCTGAGATTGCCACTGAACAACAACAAAAATGGCAACAAAAAGAACAACGCAAAAAGTTACCTATAATTGTTCAAAAGGGATTACAAGACTTTGAAAAAATTAAGAAAACTGCTGAGCAATTAACGCCAGAGTGGAAAAATACAATTAACCCTTTGATTGAAGATTGTCAGGAAGTTTTGGATGGTTTGCTCTCTGAAGAGATAATTAGTGATAGCCGGGTTAACTCCATTCGAACTTTCTTTAATCATACTCTGGATGCTTTAAAGCAGTTTATTGAAAAAATAAACAGTGATTATGGGCAAATGAATAAACAAGAAATTGAGAAGGCGCGAGAAAATATTACTGTCCTAAAAACCGATATAATGCATCACCAGAAAATCATACATAAAAAAAGAAAACTGGATTTTGATGTTCTGATGGATGTGATTAAGGCGCGTTTAAAGCGTTGATTGTATTTTATATTGGTAGTAACAGCCTAATAATAAAGTATTGATTAAGAATATAGCGACTGATCCAACAATTGCATAACGCACAAAAACCTGAATACTATAAATACCGTACATGACTGTTGTTTCAGGCATCATTATAAAACCATAGAAGCTACCAGCGAGCAGTGAAGCAATTAGCAAAAAAATAATTATATTGCGTTTAAAGTTGGCGCTAGGCTGCCAGAAGACTTGAGTTTTAGGAGTGTCCTCTTTTACCTTATTATTCTTTTTATATTGCCACTTCCAAAACCAAAAAATCAGCAATGATAAACCTAGTAATGTACTAAAGTGTTGCAGTATGCGATAGGGCATAATGTTATATCCATCAACACTGGTTAGGGATGTGCCCATCCAGGGGATATAATTTGGAATTCCATAATTATGGGTGAAGAAGTCCCAAAAAACATGCGTCAATGCTCCTAAGACAATTGAGAATAGTAAAGCATAGGAAGGAATATTAGGCAATCGACCCATAAATAGATCAGCATCTAAATGTTTCTGAATAAACTTGGGTAAAATAGAAACGATTACCGGTGCCATCAACAAGTGATAGAGAAAATAAATTGTCAAACCCACAGGAATACAAAACAAATATACTCCTATTATTGAATGACTGTTCATACGTTGATCAATCAGAAAAGGCACAAGATAAGCCGCATCTGGTGTCATACTGCCAATAACTAAAGCAGAGAGTGCACCAAATTTACCCAAATATTTATACAGTGGAATTACAGCAACCGTGTGAGAAAGTGTAAATGGCATTATTTCGAAATGACTATTGAGAAAAAATGCATCTTCCCTCATAATTCGCCGCACTGCAAGAGAGCCTTATTAAGAGAGCTTTACTTACAGGTTTTTACTATGGTGATCTGCATTGGTTCCCTCGCGACGATAAACCGCAAACCCCGCCAGGCCTGGAAGGGAGCAACGGTAGTGGTGGATTCGGGTGCCGAGGTGTAGCTGATGTGGGTCGCCTCCACTTATTTAGTGAGCTTCCCATTTGATGTTTTTACAAATGGTGAACTCAATTATGTCGGCGCTTTTTGCCGACGTCTATGAGCTAGGTCAGATGGTATGACCCGATAGCCTGCGTTGGAAAATGATCACTGACGCGTGTCAGTTCACATTTCCCGCCTCAATCTGGAATAAAACGGGCGCAATTTAATCAGTAAAATCTCCATTTAATCCCTTTTCATATAGCACCCCCCCGGGTTTTTTGCATCAGCTTATTCCCAGAGTACTTTCAAAGCCTAAATACAATTTTATATGAGAAAAAAATCATCCTGCCTTCTAGTATCCATAATTTAAAAACATAAGCTTTTCCCCTGCTAATCCTTTACAATTCCCTCATGAGTTATCAAGTTCTCGCACGTAAATGGCGACCCCAAAATTTCAAAGAAATGGTCGGACAGGAACACGTTTTACGTGCGCTTATCAATGCGCTTGATGGTGACAGATTACATCATGCTTATTTGTTTACCGGTACTCGTGGTGTTGGTAAGACCACCATTGCCCGTATTCTGGCTAAATGTTTGAATTGTGAAAAAGGTGTGTCATCTACTCCCTGTGGTGAATGTAATAGTTGTATTGAAATAACAGCAGGAAACTTTGTTGATCTGATAGAAGTTGATGCGGCTTCTCGCACCAAGGTCGAAGACACTCGCGAACTACTTGATAATGTCCAATATGCTCCAACCAGGGCGCGTTTTAAAGTTTACCTGATAGATGAAGTACATATGTTAACCGGGCATAGTTTTAACGCGCTCTTAAAAACACTGGAAGAGCCACCGCCTCACGTTAAGTTTTTATTTGCAACCACTGACCCTCAGAAATTACCCGCGACCATTTTATCGCGTTGTTTGCAGTTTAATCTCAAGCGAATGCCAGTTGATATGATTTCCGGGCATTTACAATATTTGCTTAAAGAAGAATCTATTCCATTTGAAGAACCATCACTACGTCTGATTGCGCGTGCAGCAGATGGTAGTATGCGAGATGCATTGAGCCTGCTCGATCAATCCATTGCTTTTGGTGGAAACGAACTTAAAGAAACTGATGTGCGAGATATGCTAGGCACGGTTTCGCATGAGCCTTTGATCGCACTATTAAAATCAGTGTCAGCAGGTGAGGGCAGTCAACTACTGCAACAGGTAGAAGAGCTGTCAGGCGTGAGTCCTGATTTTGCAGCAAGCTGTGATGCTTTGATCTCTTTACTGCATCAACTAGCTGTTCTCCAAGTTGTTCCAGAGTCGATTCAGGATGTGGATAGTATTCAGGAGCTTGCTAAACAACTTACAAAAGAAGAAGTGCAGCTTTTTTATCAAATTGCATTACAGGGAAGAGGTGATCTTGCATTAGCGCCTGATCCTCGTGCTGGCTTTGAAATGATACTTTTACGCATGCTGTCTTTTAGACCTTTGCGACAAGGTATGCAGCTAGCATCCTCAGCTGATAGTATTGACAAAAGTACCAGTGAAGCAAGCAAAAAAAAAACATTAAAAGTTGATGCACAAAAAGAAGTAAATAACAAAGTAGCCAAAGAAGTCAGCCAAGAAACAAAACCAGTCATATCTGAAGAACCCCCGCCATGGGAAGTTATACCCGCTTCTTTAGAAACAGCGATAGTTGAAAAACCAAGAACAGAAAATAAAACAAAAAGAAAGATTGAAGAACTGCCTGAGAATAAAGACCAGCAAAAACAAAAACCCACTGCTACATCCGCTCCAGTAAAAAAACAAGCTTCAAAGCAGGCGTGGCATGAAATTGTTCCTCAATTACAACTGGGAGGAAGGGCGGCAGAATTAATTAAACACTGCCTGTTAGTAAAGCAAGAAAATGGTATTATTTCGCTACGGCTGGAAAAATCCAGTGAAGGTTTGCTGGCAGATAGTATTAAACTTGAAATTCAATCAGCTCTGGCTGAATACAACGGTAATTCAGTAAGTTTAAATATTACTGTAGCGGATGCTGAAACTGAAGAAACACAGTTGCAGTCTAATGAAACTCCGGCACAACGAAGTGGTAGAAAAGCAGCTGAAAAACAGCAACAAGCGGAACAAAATATTATATCCGATCCATTTGTAGTAGAGCTGAGTAACCGTTTTGGTGCACAGATTGTACCAGGTTCAGTTCATCCAAAATAAATTCGAATTATGAGGTAAGTAAAATGTTTAAAGGTGGTGGTCTAGGCGGCATGATGAAACAGGCGCAAAAAATGCAGGAAGATATGCAAAAAGCGCAAGCTGAAATTGCAACTATGGAAAGCACGGGTGAAGCTGGTGGTGGACTGGTTTCAGTGACAATTAATGGTGCTCATGAATGTAAACGTGTCAATATCGATAAGAGTTTACTCGAAGATGATGACAAAGAAATGCTCGAAGACCTTGTCGCAGCAGCATTTAATGATGCCGCTCATAAAATGGCAGCTGATAGCCAGGCAAAAATGTCTGGTATTACCGAAGGCATGAATTTGCCACCCGGCATGAAACTACCTTTCTAGGAAATTTGTTTAGATGTCAGAATCTTCTCTGCTTAATGAATTGGTCAGTAGCCTTAAATGCTTACCTGGTGTGGGTGCCAGAACGGCGCAACGTATGGCATTTCATCTATTAGAAAATGACCGTGAAAACGGCCTGAAGCTGGCAGCTGCAATGAAAGAGGCTATTGAACAAATAGGCCACTGTTCAAAATGTCGCACATTGACTGAAAATGACATCTGCCGAATTTGTTCAGATAAAGCGCGTAGTCTCGAAATATTATGCGTTGTTGAAAATCCATCCGATGTGTTAGCCGTTGAGCAGGCGACGGCTTTTCGTGGTTATTACTTTGTATTAATGGGTAAGCTTTCTCCACTGGATGGTATTGGTCCAGAAGAACTGGGTTTAGAAATTCTAGAAAGCCGCTTAGCAGAAGGTGAGGTTGAAGAACTGATTCTAGCAACAAATCCCACGGTAGAAGGTGAAGTAACAGCGCATTATATTAGTAATTTAGCTGCCAAATATGATGTAAAAACAACGCGGATTGCGCACGGGGTTCCTGTAGGTGGTGAACTGGATTATGTGGATAGCGGTACTTTGTCACATGCCTTCGAAGGTCGGCGAAATTATTAATTGGCAAAATCTACATGGCACCCCCCCCTAGTTTTTTGTAGCACAGCCTACCAGTTGTTTTAGTCTATAATTATAGAGGGTGATTAAATGAACGATTGTCTTTTTTGTAAAATCATTAAAGGTGAAATCCCTTCCGATAGAATATTTGAAAATGATGATGTATTTGCTTTTCGTGATATTAATCCGGTGGCACCATTACATGCATTAATTATTCCCAAACACCATATTGCTACGCTTAATGATCTTGAAGATCAGCACAATGAAGTGATGGGCAAACTATTGCTCGCCGCAAAACAGATTGCTATTCAGGAAGGCTATGAAGATGAAGGATACCGGACTGTTATAAATTGTGGAGAAGCAGCAGGGCAGACAGTGTTTCATATACACCTGCATCTTTTGGCTGGGCGTGAGTTAAGTTGGCCGCCGGGTTGATTAATGTATAGCTTCGCTGATGCAAATAACTAGGGGGGGTGCCACTTCTCTTCGAGAAGTTCTGGATAAATCAAGTTTGCTCAGTACGAGAGTGAATTTTGTATGCAAATTAAACTGTTTCAGTCCCTATTTCTGATAAAAGGCGAGGTTTGGAAATTTCATAGCCTTGTACAAAATTGATGCCTATTTTCTTTACTGTATTAAGTATTTCTTCATTTGAGACATATTCTGCAACCGTTAAAATAGATAAAGCTTTAGCCGTTTGATGAATTGAAGAAACCACAATTTCATCTGTTTCGTTACTACAGATATCTTTGATAAAAGATCCATCGATTTTAAGATATTTAACGGGTAGGCTTTTTAAATAGCTAAAAGAAGATAAACCACTACCAAAGTCATCCAATGCAAAAGTACAGCCCAACTTATTTAATTCATCGATAAATGAAATACATTTTTCAAGATTAGTAATAATGGCGGTTTCAGTAATTTCAAAACAAATGCGGTGTGCATCTTTATGATTTAAAGTAACGAGTTCCAGAATACTGACCAATGTGCTGGTGTCACTGAGTGAAACTCCAGAAAGATTGATATTTATCTGGAAATCCTTATTGAATCTAAGATATTCAAATGCTTTTGTAATCACCCATAGGTCAATATCTCTGATTTTTCCATAGCGTTCAGCTAAGGGCAAAAAGGCATCGGGTGGTATTATTCTACCGTTATCTTTCATCCTCAATAGAATTTCAATATGGGCTTTATTATCAACATTATTAGAAATGGGTTTAATTACCTGTCCATAAAGTAGCAAGCGGTCTTCTTCTATAGCAGAATTTACCAGTCCTACGAAATTAGTATTAGTTTTTTTAGAGAGAGCTTCGATTTTATTACTGTCGGCTAAATATACTTGATTCCGACCATTTTCCTTAGCGGCATAACAAGCCATGTCAGCTTCACTTAATATTTTTTCAACATCAGTATTGTGTTTGTTGATCTTAGCGACGCCGATACTAACACCAATATTAAATAAACTTTGTTCCCAGGAGAAACGAAATTTTGCGATTCTTTGTTTGATTGTTTCAGCTAGTTTGAGTGCATATTCAAGTGAACAATCATGAAAGATTATTCCAAATTCATCACCGCCTAATCTGGCTAAAACATCGGTCGCTCTAATTTCATTACCCATTAGTTCAGAAACTTGTTGCAAAAGTAGGTCTCCTGCCTGATGACCACAAACATCGTTTACGATTTTAAATCGATCCAGATCTAAAAAGAGCAATACATGGGAACTAACATTATTTCGATAAACCACTTTCTGTAGATGTGCCTCAAACCCACGCCTGTTAAATAGTTGCGTTAGAGGGTCATGGGTTGCTTGCCACTTTAATTCATTTTCAATCTCCAAAGTATGAGTAACATCTTGAATAACAATAACATAACTTGAAATATCGCCGCTATTGTTTATCACCCCTTTAGCATTTACTTCTATTGATAACATCGTTCTCAAAGATGTTTCCATAATGAGTGGCATAATATTTTTCCACTTTCCTTTTATGCGAAGATAATCAAAGAAGATATCGGTTATATCTTTATTTTCTTCGGTATCGAAGAACGTCAAAAAATCACGAATGCTGTGATCTTTGTAGCTAGTATCTGAAAGCTCTAGGTAAGATTTTGCTTTCGGGTTCATATAGAGAATTTCAAATTCTCTATTCAAGGTAATAACACCATTTGAAATTGCGTTGAGGGTTGTATGAAGTTTAGCCTTTTCAAGGCGTAACTTGATTTCAGAAATTTCTTTCTTTTGATTATTACTAACCATCTGTTTATGTTGGTAACAGGAATAACAAGCAGATCCAAGACGTTCGATAATGGGTATAAGTGCCTGAGCCAAATTGTCATGTAATTTTTTTTTATATCGTTCAAAAATTATATATCCAATATTTTCAATTGAATAAATATAACTATGCATATTATTGGCAGAAATACAGTCAGCAAAACAGGTCGTATCAGGAAGACTCATAAAACTACTGTCAAAAACATGATATTCAGACTCAGTAATATTAGGATAACTGATGATTTGATCTTGACAGTCAAACTGTTCATTTTTTTTCAAAATAATATGTATAGATGGAACATTGAGTGCCTTGATTGCAATATTGGAAAACTTTTCTAGCATCAGGACGATATCCAGAGATTTACCCGTTGCCATTAGCAATTCATGCTGTATCAAAACAATATCTAGTGTATCCGCAGTTTTCATGCTTCATTCATCAACTGTGAAATAACAATAGACTTGCTGTGGAGTTGCAATAAGCGCGCTTCATTGGTCGCAAATTCGCCTAGAGATAAAGCACCAATTATATTTTCAGAACCTTCCAAATGTTGATTAATCATTTTAATTTCTTTCGAATTATTCTTATTATCTCCATCATCACGGTTAACACAGCTAAATATAAAGCAGGCATCTACATTCTTTTCATCTCTTAATTTAAGACTATAGAGTTCTTTATCAACTTCATCTCTGATTGAGTCAGTGGTTCCATTTAAAATATGTACCCTAGAGTATTCTGGAATATTCCCTATGTACTCAATAGAATCTTTGTTTGATTTAATTGGATCCCTGACTAGGATCTCTCCATCGAGATTTTCAATACCGAGAGGATAATGAGTAAAGAAACTATCAAATTCTGTGTTCTTTAATTCATTAATTCCATTTTCTTTATTATGAATAATATAAAATGGAACGATTGGCTCATAGTTCAATGTGTTTATTTTAGTTTTATCTGAAGATGTAACCAGATGAGGTCCAGAGTTTTTTTCAAAGCCGTGTGTAGTTGTAATACGTGACTTATAATTAGTAGCGATTGTTTGCATAGCATTACTTAATAAACCATCATTGCTGATAATACAGGGGCTTGACTCCATTGATGCCATTCCCGCAGCGCCACCTGCAAATGTCGCACGAAAACCATTCTTTTTATAAAGTGCATCAAGATTTTCTTCAATTCTAGAAACTGCACCATCGATAAAGAGCAAGTACTCACCAATATTTCTGGTATTTTTGGGTTGTTTTGTTACACCAATGAGGTCTTTGATGGAATCGGTGTTTTCAATGTTTTTATAATTTGTAATAATGATATCTTTGTACCATGCAATTACGATGGAGCCTTTGCTCAGAAGTTCTTCTTTAAATATAATTTTATGGAAAATACCACCAGATACGGGAATATTTAAATCAGTTAGGAGGGGATCCAGTTCTTCTTTGCTAAATCCATTGCCAGAAGCTACCAACAAGGTTAAAGCCTTGGGTTTTGTCTCCAGTAATTTATTAATATTTTTCAATAAATTACTGGCAGTTCCAGTGTTATCTAGCAAAACAGAAATTTGGCACATATTAGAAATAAACTTATTTTAATTATTTTAGTGTATGACTACCTTAATATTAGAACTGGATTATACGATAAATGACGGCGGTTCCCGATAGATTCGGATAGAAGGGAAAGGCACCCCTCCACATTTTAGAACCTACGACTTATAAACGGCTGCTGAAAAGGGTAAATACTCCGCATCCCAAGAGTGTGTTTGAATATAATTTTCAATATCTATCTGTTCTAACTCATTATTATTAATATTGTTTTCTCTAATTATTTGATCAAGCACGCGTTTGCAAATGAGTAAACTCACCTGTTGTAAATCATTTATGGGTGGATAAATTCTTTTTTCCTGCTGATAATGTTCGTTAGTATAATCTGCTAATGCATAGGCTGATTCGATTATCATGGCATCCGAGATTTTATTGCACTCCGCCAAGACGCTGGCAAAACCCAAACCTGGAAAAATAAATGCATTATTGCCCTGACCAATCGTATGCGTTTTACCAGCGATAGATACATCAGGAAATGGGCTTCCAGAGGCAACAATAGGACAGCTATCCTGGTTTTTGCACCATTGAAAAATATCTTCAGGAAGCGCCTCCACATTGGTAGTGGGATTAGAAAGCGGAAAGATAATGGGCGTTTTATGGTTTTTTGCCATAGACTCAATAACATGCTGATTAAATAAACCAGACACGCCTGTCAGACCTAGTAAAACGCTTGGTTTTGCATGCTCGATAACTTCTTGCAATGATGGAATTTCAGCTTCAATATTCCAGTCCGAATAGCTATCTACAAATTGCATTACTGGGTTTTTATAAGCATCAGGACTTATACCTTCAACCACTAGCCCGAATTCATCTATGATGAACATTTGACGGCGTGCTTGTTCACGACTTAAACCTTCACGTACTAAACCGTCCTGAATAACTTTCGCAACACCGACACCACCGGCACCAGCGCCGACAACAACAATACGTTGTTCAGCCAGACTTTCATTCTTGAGTTTACAAGCGCTTAATAAACCAGCAAGCACCACAGCGCCAGTACCTTGAATATCATCGTTAAAACTGGGTATCTGATCACGATAACGTTCAAGCACTGCAAAGGCGACATCTTTGGCAAAATCTTCCCATTGAATAATCGCTTTGGGCCAACGTTTTTTTACAGATTTGACAAATTGATCCAACATTTTAAAGTAGTCATCGCCCTTAAGACGTTTTTCGCGAACACCCAGATAGCCTGGGTCATTAATCAGATTATCTCGTTCAGTGCCAACATCCAGATTAACAGCTAGCGTATTAAAAGGGCTTAGACCTCCTCCTGCTGTATATAAAGCAAGTTTGCCAATACAAATGGCGAGCCCACCATGACCCTGATCACCAATACCGAGTATTGCAGAGGAATCAGTGGCGACGATCATGCGCACATCATTCCAAGGATAATTATTAACGATGCTATCTGCGCGTTTAATATTATCTGCGGTGAAAGTTAGACCTCTTGGAGAGCGATAAAGAGAACTATATTCCTGCACCGCTTTACCTACGGTTGGCGTATAAATAATGGGCATCATTTCTTCGAGGTGCCTTGAAATCAGTGCATAATAAAGCACTTCATTGCGCTCTTGAACCGCCCTTAAAAACTGATATTTTGCTATATCGCTGGGTTGTGCCTGAAAAGCCGTGTAGAGACGCATGACCTGATCATCCAGTGTAACCACTACAGGTGGTAATAAACCCTCAAGCCCAAGATCAATACGTTCTTGCTGACTAAAAGCGGTTCCTTTATTTAAAGCAGTGAGACGCAGTACTTCTATTCCACGCGAATAAACTTCCAGATGTTTTTGTTTATCTTTTGTAAGATGGTCATACTTAAGATCAAAAAAAGGACTTAGTGGTAATTTATTGTGATTTTCTTTGTTGGTATTTTCTGTATTATCGTTGCTCATGCTTCTTTATCTTTCGGTAATGATGTAAAAGTGGTTCAGTGTAGCCATTAGGCTGATTTCGACCTTCTAATGCAAGGTCTAGCGCGGCTTGAAATGCAATGCCAGTATAAGCAGGAGCCATCGGAAAATAATCCGGATCTTTACTATTCTGTTCATCAACCAGTATCGCCATGCGCTTATAAGCCTCTGTCACCTGATCCTCACTACAAATATCATGATACAACCAGTTTGCAATAAGCTGACTAGAAATTCTTAGTGTGGCACGGTCTTCCATGAGTTCGGTATTATGTGTATCCGGAACCTTGGAGCAGCCTACACCATGATCTATCCAGCGCACGACATAGCCTAAAATACTTTGTGCATTATCATTTAGCTCGGCAATGATTTGATCACGGCTTAAAACATAGGATGAAGGTGTGAGTGGTATGTTTAAAATATCATCCAGGCTTGCCTTGTTGCGGTGTGCAAGTTCATTTTGTACATGCGCCACATTTACTTGATGATAGTGCATGGCATGTAAAGTTGCCGCAGTTGGTGAGGGTACCCAGGCACAGTTTGCTCCCGCCAGCGGATGCTGTATTTTTTGTTCCAACATATCAGTCATTTGGTCGGGCATTGCCCACATGCCTTTGCCAATCTGTGCTTTTCCCTGTAACCCGCATTCTAGGCCTATATCGACATTCCTATTTTCGTAGGCATCAATCCAGATTTGTTGTTTGAGTTCATTTTTAGGTAAAAATGATCCCGCTTCCATACTCGTATGAATTTCATCACCGGTACGATCGAGAAAGCCAGTATTAATAAAAATTAGTCTATCTTTAGCTTCATAAATACAGGCTTTTAGATTAACCGTGGTGCGTCTCTCTTCATCCATTATGCCCATTTTTATGGTGTTTGCAGGTAAAGTTAATGCATCCTCAATTTGAGAAAATAAATCAACAGTGAATTTTACTTCTTCAGGGCCATGCATTTTGGGTTTGACGATATAAAGACTATTTGCTGCTGAGTTTTTATATTTTCCGTTATTTTTAAAGTCATGTATAAAAATCAAAGCACTAATTATGCCATCCAGTATCCCCTCTGGGATCTCCTCACCTTTGTATAAAATGGCATCAGTGGTCATTAAATGACCCACATTACGTATTAACAATAAGCTACGCCCTGGTAATGAAATGGTATTCCCCAAAGGACTAATATAGTTACGGTCTGGATTAAGTTTTCGTGTGTAATCATTTCCATTTTTCTGAAACAGGTCTTCAAGGTCTCCTTTCATCAAACCCAGCCAGTTTTTGTAAACGAGAGTTTTATCTTGTGCATCGACGGCGGTCACCGAGTCTTCACAATCTTGAATGGTAGTAATAGCAGATTCTAAAATAACATCTTTAACACCCGCTAATGAGCACTTTCCAGTGAGGCTGCAAGGGTCTATCTGAATTTCAAAATGGAGCCCATGATTTTTAAACAATAAAGTGCAAGTCGTTTCTTTTTCGATATAGCCACAAAAAGCCTCAGGATGTTTAAGTTCTGATATATGCCCATTGTTTAGATATATCTGTACTTCCTTCTTATTTGTCGTACTATTTTTTATTAGGCTATAAGCAGATACCTGACTATGTTTGCCAAGCGTCAGGGGCAGAGCCTCATCCAGAAAATCATTCGCAATCTGAATCACTTTAATGCCGCGTTCTGGATTGTATTGATTGCCTTTGGCTAACTTGCCTGTATTTTCTATGATGTCGGTTCCATAGAGTGCATCAAATAAGCTACCCCAGCGAGCATTCGCTGCATTCAAGGCAAAGCGGGCATTATTAATAGGTACAACTAGTTGAGGGCCTGCTATTGTTGCAATTTCAGGATCGATATTCTTTGTGCCAATTTCAAAATCCGCTACATCATCCAAGAGATAATTAATGTATCTTAAGTATTGTTTATACTTTTGAGGATCGTGTATTTTATCCCTGTTCTGAATATGCCATTGATCAATATGGGATTGTAAATTATCACGTTTAGCTAATAAAGCTCTGTTTTTAGGGACAAATTCCTGTAGAATTTTTTCAATCGATAGCCATAACGAATCTAGATCTATTCCCGTGTCTGGCACAATATCATTCACAATAAGATCATAAAGTCCTTGATCAATCTGTAAATTACCTTTTGAAATAGTTTGAGTCATGGTGAGCTAATTGTGGTTTCATATATCGTTGATATCTGTTGTTAATCAAAGCGTAGTTCATCTAGGCGTATGTGCAAGTATGAATTGATGTTAAAGAGGGAAAGTGATTATTTTTGACATGGCACCCCCCCTGGTTTTTTGCATTAGCCGAATCAATTCTCATAACACTCATTCATTAAGTCAATAAATCGTGTAGCCGGGGTCGACAGAAACTTACTCTTACGCGTGACAATACCGTAGCTTCTTTTTGGAAAATATTTGTCAAGAGGCAGTACTGTTAGTTCTTCTCTATCCTGCTCGGTCAGGCAGACATCGGTGACGATAGATACTCCCAAACCTATTTTCACATAACGTTTTATGACTTCCCAGCCTCCCGCTTCCAGGGTCACGGTATAGTTAGTGTTATGCTGCGAAAAGACCATTTTAACAATTCGCCAGGTACTTAAATGTCTGGGTGGCAAGATCAATCCATAGGGGCTGATATCGCTTAAGTTAATCTTTTTAAATTTTGACAGTGGATGATCTTTGGGCGCAATCAATACTGGATTGTAAGTAACAATGGGCTGGTATTCGATATCCTCTGGAATCTCTAACATTGAGCCAATGGCTATGTCGATATCATTATTACGCAGCATTTCCATGCCGTCTCTGCCGGTTTCATTGGCTAGCTTGAGATTAATCCCCGGATATTGCTGGGTAAACTTTTGTATGGGTTCCGGCAGAATATATAAAATAGTTGACTCACCCGCTGCAATACTTAACTCCCCACTACCTAAATTACCGCAATGTGCGTGAAAGGTTTCATGCAGATGATCAACATTTTGCACTAGTGATTCAGCGAGGTCATAAAGGACCTTGCCTTCAATGGTTAATATAATTTTAGGACCATTACGCTCGAATAGGGTTACTTCCATCTCCCTTTCCAAGGCCTGTATTTGCAAGGAGATAGTGGGTTGACTGGCAAACAATTTTTCAGCGGCTTTAGTAACGCTACCATATTTCGCCACATGACAAAAAGCGCGTAATTTTTTTAATCTGTTTTGTTTGTAATAAATGGTTTTCATAGTTTTGTACTATCTACTCATTTTAAATTCTTGATACTAAACGTTAAAACGATTAAATCGTTTAATTATTAATGTAGACTATAATAAATAAAATAACTGCATTAAAATTGAATAATTATGTTTTAGTAGTCAGTAATAAGAGTAGCTTCATCAGCTCTAGCAGAAAATATCAACCGATGGTAAATAATTCGCTTTTTATATAAACAAAGTTTGGTTTTACTACTATCTTCTTCATAGAAGAATTTAAGAGAAATTTACTCGAGAACTATCAAATGGTAATGAGCAGTGAGCGCACAGTTTTTTTTGTATCTGAAAGTACCGGGATAACGGCAGAAACACTCGGGCATAGTTTGTTATCGCAATTCCCACATCTTGAATTCACTTATCATCAACGGCCCTTTATTGACTCTCAAGAAAAAGCATTGGTTTTATCCTCGGAAATAGCCCAGATTAGTGCAGAACAGGAATTTAAGCCCATCGTTTTTGCCACCATGCCAGATCAGAAAATCAATAAGATTCTTGCTGATGCAGATTGTCATTATTACGAGGTTTTCGAAAACTATCTGGTAAAAATAGGGAAAGATTTAAAAGCAGAACCGAAGCGTGAATCTGGTTTAAGTCATGGTCTCGTCAATGAAAAAAACTATGATGCTCGTATAGATGCTTTAAATTTTACGCTTAAACACGATGATGCCATGGTGTTAAAAACCATCGGTGATGCTGATGTTATTATTGTGGGTGTTTCCCGCTCTGGCAAAACTCCTACCTCACTTTACCTTGCACTTAAATTTGGCATCAAAGCAGCGAATTATCCTATTACCGAAGATGACTTTGAACACAATGAATTACCACAGGTATTGCTGGATAACCGAGATAAATTGTTTGCCACCAGTATAATAGCAAAACGTCTACAGCAAATTCGTGAGAAAAGAAGACCAAATAGTCAGTATTCATCTATTCAAACCTGTAAAGATGAAATTAAAAAAGCTCAAAAAATCTATGAAAAATATGATTTGCATCCCATGGATGTCACTTCGCAATCAATAGAAGAGTTAGCTGCTCAAATTGTACGAATATTTAAAGAGAATAAACAAATACAAATAACACCTTCAAAGGATATTTAAAGATGAACACAAGAAATGTGATCTGGTTGAATCAGTTAGGTATTGATGACATTGACAAAGTAGGGGGCAAGAATGCCTCTCTGGGTGAAATGATACAAAACCTGGGTAGTCTGGGTGTGAATGTTCCCGGAGGCTTTGCGACAACAGCTGATGCTTATCGCAGCTTTCTGGAGCACGATGATCTTGGTAATCGAATCAATACTACCTTAGATGCGCTGGATGTAGACAATCTTGAAGATCTAGCTAAAACAGGCAAGCAAATCCGTGAGTGGATACTACAAGTTCCATTGCCAGATGATCTTGAAAAAGATATTGATAGCGCCTATTCAAAAGTGGAAGCAGAATATGGCAAAGAAGTTACCTGGGCAGTGCGGTCATCGGCAACAGCAGAAGACTTACCCGATGCCTCTTTTGCTGGACAGCAAGAAACATTTTTAAATGTCTCTGGTTTAGCTGATATAAAAATGGCAATCCGCCGTGTATTTGCATCGTTGTTTACTGACAGGGCAATCTCATATCGGGAACATCAAGGTTTTGCACATGAAGGGGTTGCTTTATCGGCTGGTATTCAGAAGATGGTTCGTTCTGATATTGGCGCCAGTGGTGTCATGTTTACACTTGACACAGAATCCGGTTTTGATGAAGTAGTTTTTATTACGGGTAGTTATGGTCTGGGCGAAATGGTGGTGCAGGGCGCTGTAAATCCGGATGAATTTTATGCTTATAAAAAGAATCTTGAAGCAGGCAAACCCGCCGTACTAAGCAGAACACGTGGCAGTAAACTCATTAAGATGATTTACACACCAGCAGGAGAAGAGGCTGATGAACCTGTCAAAATCGTTGATATCGATAAAGAACATCAGCTTAAATATTGTATTACGGATGCACAGGTTGAAGAACTGGGGCGACAAGCCGTTACCATCGAAAAACATTACAAGCGCCCCATGGATATTGAATGGGCACTGGATGGCATTGACGGCGGCCTCTATATTGTTCAGGCACGCCCTGAAACCGTTCAGAGCCAATCAGGAAATATCGTAGAGCGTTTTGAATTAAAAGATAAAGGAGCAGTACTAACCGAAGGACGTTCAATTGGCTCACGGATTGGAGCAGGCACTGCCAAAGTCATTTTAAGTCTCGATGATATGGATGAGATCCAGCCAGGTGATGTACTTGTTACCGACATGACTGACCCAGACTGGGAGCCCATTATGAAACGCGCTTCCGCCATTGTTACCAACAGGGGAGGACGTACCTGTCATGCGGCAATTATTGCTCGTGAATTAGGCGTGCCAGCTGTGGTTGGTTGTGGCGATGCTACCGAAACAATCAATAATAACGATCAGGTAACCGTTTCCTGTGCTGAAGGAGATACTGGTTTTGCCTATGCTGGCATACTTGATTTTAGCGTCAATAAGACTGAAATAAGCACCATGCCAGAACTTGATTTAAAAGTAATGATGAATGTAGGTAATCCAGATCGCGCTTTTGATTTCTGCCAGTTGCCTAATAAAGGTGTAGGTTTGGCGCGCATGGAATTTATTATTAATAATATGATTGGCATACATCCGCGTGCTTTATTGGAGCTAGATAAGCAATCACCCGAACTTCAAGCTGAAATTCATGAGCGTATTGATGCCTATGAAAGCCCCAGAGAATTCTTTATATCCAAGATTGTTGAAGGTGTGTCCACCCTTGCGGCGGCTTTCTCACCCAAACCCGTGATATTGCGAATGTCTGATTTTAAATCCAATGAATACGCCAATCTAATTGCTGGAACTAATTATGAGCCAGTAGAAGAAAATCCGATGATTGGTTTTCGCGGTGCGGCACGCTACATTGATGAATCCTTCCGGAGTTGTTTTGAAATGGAATGTGAAGCGATTAAACGTGTTCGAAATGAAATGGGCTTTACCAATATAGAAGTGATGATACCCTTTGTCAGAACGCTGGATGAAGCCAAAGCAGTCAGTGAATTACTGGCAGAAAATGGTCTGGCTCGTGGAGAAAATGGACTACGGCATATCATGATGTGTGAACTACCATCGAATGCTATATTAGCCAATGAATTCCTCGAATATTTTGACGGTTTCTCCATAGGCTCTAATGACATGACCCAGCTAACACTGGGAATGGATCGGGATTCTGGTTTGGTCGCGGATGGATTTGATGAAAGAAACCCCGCGGTAAAAGCGATGATAAAAATGGCCATTACTGCCTGTAAGGATCAGGGAAAATACATTGGTATCTGTGGGCAAGGTCCATCAGATCACCAGGATTTGGCGCAATGGTTAATGGAGCAGGGGATTGATAGTGTATCCTTGAACCCTGATACTGTCATTGATACCTGGAATCGATTGGCGGCTTCCTAGGATGTTAACAACAAATAAGAGGCTGTGAAAGTATTCATGGAACTCATAAAAATAGTTAAAATTGCCCATATTTTGTTTAAAAACTCAGCAAATAGCGTGCTATTCGCTTCCTTTTTGTACAAATTATGAATAATTTTTCCATATTTTTCTTTCGTCCCAGAATACTTTCACAACCTCATATGGCACCCCCCCTAGTTATTTGCATCAGCAATATAAGCTTCTAGAATGTAGATGAATTCCAGCCCCATAGATGACGCTCTGGGTTTGAAAATTCAATATAAATTCTATCTGCTGGTATCTTAAAATGCTGCTGCATTAATTCGCAGATATCTGCTGAAAAGAGCTGTGTGCGATCTTCTGGTAAGCCTAGGCTTTTAAGTTTGATATGCGCTAGTGGCTGATCTGTGCCAGCAAACAGCATATCTGTATTATGCTCAAATTTAAGCATAACATAGCTTTCCGGTTTTGAAAGCAGAGAAGATACAGCGCTGGATAATGATGCCAAAGTCTCCTTATTGTCTAGTGGCTGATTGGTTTCAATACTCATAAGTGGCATAATAAACTCCTGATAATTAAAAGAAAATAATGACTGATACAAAAAAGTAGGGGGGGTGCCATTGAGATTGTGACAGTATTTATAAAACTCATAAATACCTTCACAATCTCATACCTTAGCCATAAAGTATCATATGGCACCCCCCCTTGTTTTTAGTATCAGCAGAGTTGTTAGAGACTTATACTGAGGCTCTTGAAATACTCAACCACAACCCCAACGCAATACAAACCCCACCTACCAAATGATAAAGCCGAATGGATTCACCTAGAAATAGCACCGCCATCAGTGCGCCAAATAAAGGCATTAAATGAATATACTGACCTCCTACGGCTGCGCCCAATTTCTGTATGCCGTAGTTCCAACTAAGGTATGAAATAATTGAAGGAAAGATGGCGATGTAGGCGAGTGCTTTCATCATTTTGTCATTCCATTGCATAGTTGCTTCGTTGAAAGGATTAATGATCATGACGGGAATCAAAGCGATCACGCCTATAATTAGCATAATGCCTAAAAAAGGAAGTGGTGATAACTCTTTGGGTCGCAGGTATTTTAATAGTACTGAATAGAGCGCCCAGACCAATGTGGCTGCTATCATCCATAAGTCACCGATATTTACTTTAAATTGCGCAATTACTCCAAAATCGAGGCGGGTGATGATTGCAATGACTCCCAGTAACGATACAAATACACCCAGAACTTGTTTTTTTGAGATTGATTCCTTAAAGAACAAACCTGAGATCAACAAGATGAAAATGGGAATAAATGAGTTTAGCAATGTAGCATTGGTAGCGCTGGTGTACTGCAAGGCAATATAGGCAATAGAGTTAAAAGCACTGATGCTAAGAATTGCCAGTACAGTGATATTCAGTATGTTCTTTTGAATAACCCTACGTTGTTTCCAGATTGGTTTAATAATAAAAGGCGAAAGAATCAGTAAAGCGAGTAACCAGCGATAAAAAGATAGCGTTAGCGGGGCATGCTGATCTGCTACTGCACGACCTACGACGAAGTTTCCTGCCCAGAACAGTGGCGGCAGGATCATTATGAAATAGGGCAGTAGTTTGGTTTGCATCAGTTTATTAGGGCGTTTAAAGCTTCATCGCTTTTAATGATCTCGATGCAAATTCGCGTCGATAAATAACCAAAGAAACAAGCACGGTTGCAAATATAAAAATATTAGGATGAATAAACCAGCCTAAAGCCGCAAGGGCATATTCATAACCGCGCATACCTTCAATAAAGTGCTGGCTGGCGCGGTTCAGAACAATGCCTAAGTTATTGGCATAAGTAAATAATTCTTCATCTGAATCAAATATATTGGGTGCGGCACCAATCATTATGACGGTTGAGTTGTACTGACGTAATGACCACACCAGCTTAAAGAAAACATAAACGAAAACAAGTACTAGCAGTAGTAGTTTTATTTTCCAGAAGGGTGCTGATACCTGCTGTGCAAAGGGAATATCATGAAAAATGTTAATGGCTTCATCAATGACGCCAAAAACGGCGATTAAGCTGGCAAGTATTAAAATACTGGTAGATGCAAAGAAAGATACGCTACGCATCAGATTGCCAATTAATCCGACATCTGACATGCGATTATCACGCTCAAGCAAAAGTAGCATCCATTGATTACGGTAGCTTTTGGAAATGCTGCGTAGTGTGTTTTTATCTTTGTTTTTGTAGAATTTACCTATCAGGGTAATACTGTACCATGCGATTAAGAAAAGGCAGAGTGCAAAGATATCCGAGGCACTGATATCGGAGGGCATATGTGAAAACCTAATCTACTAAAAGTAGAGCGAGTATAGATTACTCGTGCCCTATAGCCCCGATTTTTTATTAGAAATTTTGAATACTAATCCAAAAGAAAATCATCATCAAAAACTTCTTTTAAGCTGCGCTCTAATGCTTTGCGTTC
>Ga0209633_10001195_pt1 | contig 27618 bp, 30 predicted proteins | sample Cruoilmetagenom1_FD_187290 | JGI IMG/M metagenome (GOLD analysis project Ga0209633, IMG submission 187290) | Oil polluted marine microbial communities from Coal Oil Point, Santa Barbara, California, USA - Sample 1 (SPAdes) (version 2) | ecosystem: Environmental > Aquatic > Marine > Oil seeps ...
ATTTACCACAGCCTGACGGCCCGATTAGCGCGGTGATTTGATTTTCGGGTATATCAAGGCTGACATTATCTATGGCCTGTTTTTTACCATAAAAAACATCAACGTTTTTTGCGCTCATAATCGGCGGTCTCACAACCGCCGCTGTCTCTACATTCATATCCATAACCATTCCCATTACATCATACCTAACATTCTACCTACCAGCGCCGCTCTAGTTTCCTGCGTAAAAATACGGCGAGTAAATTCATCAAAACTAAGAAGGCGAGCAATACGATAATCGCCGCCGATGTGCGTTCCACAAAACCTTTCTCTGGACTATCTGCCCATAAGAAAATTTGCACGGGTAAGGACGTCGCCGCATCTGTAACGCCGTGCGGTATATCGACTATGAACGCCACCATGCCAATCATCAACAAAGGCGCGGTTTCACCAAGAGCTTGCGCCATTCCTAAGATAGTTCCCGTCAGCATACCGGGCATAGCCAGCGGCACAACGTGGTGAAATGTCGCTTGGGTTTTACTGGCGCCAAGCCCGTAAGCGGCTTCGCGAATTGTATAGGGAACAGAACGCAAGCTTGCCCGCGCCGCAATAATAATTGTTGGAAGTGTCATCAAAGCCAGCACCATACCGCCCACCAAAGGCGTCGAGCGCGGAATATGAAATACGCCCAGAAAAATAGACAGTCCTAGCAAGCCAAAAACAATAGACGGCACGGCGGCGAGATTGTTAATGTTAATCTCTATGAGGTCCGTGAGCTTTGATTTGCGCGCATATTCTTCAAGATACACAGCCGTCATTATACCAAGCGGAAAGGCGATGGCAAAACAGACGAGGAGCGAGAAAAACGAACCGAGCGCCGCCCCCAATATACCTGCCATCTCGGGCTCGCGGCTATCTCCTTTGGTAAAAAACGCCGTGTTGAATTTCTTCTTAATCAGGCCGTTCTTTTGCAATGTCTCAATATAGGCAATGTCTTGGTCACTAAGGCGGCGTAGGCTCTCGTCAAGGCTAGCATCGATTTTGCCTTTCATAAAAAGGTCAACTTCGGAAGAAGCGGGTAGCCATATGGTTTGGGTCGTGCCGATCAAACTTGGATTGCTGCTAATCTGCTTACCCATCTCAAAAACCGCGCCACTTGAGAGCAGTTTATAAAGACGTTTTTTGTCATTACGGGAGGTGACGTTTGGAAATGTTTTTGCCAAAGCGGCGGTTAGAATTGGTTTGTAATTAGCTTGCGCCAAAACTTGCGGGTCACGGGTGCCAGCGGCATCAATCACCTGCGCGGTGAACGTGACTTCAAGCCCAATTTTGGTTTGCTGAAACGCGCCCATGCCGCGGAAAATAATAGCGCTAAACATGAAGACCAAAAAACTAATGGCAATGAGAATAGCGGTGCGCCCATACCATTTAAAGCGCGTTTCTTTGGCATGGCGGCGCTTAAGGCTTGGCGATGTTGTCAAACTGTAATCAGTCATATTGCTTCTTATACTTATCAACAATTTTCAGGGCGATGACATTTAAGCAAAGCGTTAGGATGAACAAGAAAAGCGCAATGGCAAAGGCGGCCAAAGTCTTGGCGCTATCGAACTCTTGGTCGCCCGTGAGCAGGGTGACGATTTGCACGGTCATAGTGGTGACGGCTTCCAGCGGGTTAAGGCTTAGTTTAGCCGCAAGCCCCGCCGCCATCACGACAATCATAGTTTCGCCAATAGCGCGGGATATAGCCAGCAAAAGACTACCCATAATGCCGGGCGTTGCAGCGGGGAGGACAACTTTGGTGATGGTTTCGGCAGGGGTTGCGCCCATGCCCAAGGACGCATCGCGCAGGGCTTGCGGCACGGCGTTGATGACATCATCAGACAAAGACGAAATAAAGGGAACAAGCATTATGCCCATGACCAGCCCAGCGGCGAGCGCGCTTTCAGAGGATATTTCAAACCCCATACCCGAGCCTGTAGCGCGAATAATCGGCGCGACGACGAGGGCAGCAAAAAAGCCATAAACCACGGTGGGAATGCCTGCGAGCAGTTCAAGCAATGGCTTGACGATGGCGCGAGTTTTTGGTTTTGCGTATTCGGCAAGATAAACCGCAGAAAGCAGGCCGAGCGGCGTCGCCACGAGCATAGCGATAAAGCTAATGAGCAAGGTGCCCGTGAGCAGAGGGATGACACCAAAGGCGCCGCTCGATCCTACTTGATCTTCACGTATGGCCGTTTGCGGTGACCATTCAAGGCCAAATAGAAAGTCTGTAAGGGGGATTTTTTGAAAAAACCGAAAGGCTTCAAACGCCAGAGATGCTACAATGCCAATCGTTGTGAGAATAGCCACGAGCGAGCTTGCAATCAGTAAAGACTGTATCGCAAGCTCTTTGATTTTGGTGCTGCGGCGTGCATGCCGTAATTTTAAATCAACGGGCTGCCCCACAACCAAACTCCTAATCAAGCGTCAAGGTCTGTAGACCCAAAACGCTGGTTTTCCATTGTGCATGCTCGGCTTCTTTCATGGGGATAAGGCCTTTTTCAGCCAAATACCCGTCTTCGCCGCTGGCTTTATTGCTCATAAATTCACCAAGATATTCTTCGATACCTGGCACTTGTCCAATATTATCTTTTTTGACGTAGAAATACAAAGAGCGCGAAACAGGATAAGAGCCATCAGCAATGTTTTCAAATGTTGGCGCTTTGCCGTTCACGATACTGCCCTGAACGCTGTCAGCATTTTGATCGAGGAAGCTAAAACCAAAAATACCGAAGGCACTTGGATTGGCATTTAGTTTTTGAACAATCAGATTGTCATTTTCACCCGCTTCAACAAATGCATCATCTTCGCGAATTGTGTGGCAAAGAGATTTGTAGGCCGACTTGTCAGTTTTTTTCAAATCTTTAATCCAAGGAAAGGTTTTACAGCCGCCTTCCATGGCCAGTTCAACAAATGCGTCGCGCGTACCAGAGGTCGGGGGCGGGCCCATGACTTCTATTTTCACATTTGGGAGCGCAGAATTAACATCTTGCCACGTAATATATGGGTTAGCCTTCAGGCCACCATTTCCGTCAGGGACGTCTTTGGCAAGCGCCAGAAAAACATCCTTCAGGGCAAGTTTCATAGGGGGGGATTTGCGAGAATTTGCCAGCACAATGCCGTCATACCCAACTTTAACTTCGATAATATCATTGATACCATTTTCGGCGCAGCGCTTTACTTCAGACGCTTTGATACGGCGCGATGCGTTGGTTATGTCAGGATGGTTTACGCCGAGACCAGAACAAAATAGTTTAAGGCCGCCGCCAGAGCCCGTACTCTCAACGATTGGTGTTTTAAATTTACTCGTGCGACCAAAATTTTCGGCAACCGTTGTTGCAAATGGATAAACCGTGGACGAACCAACGATTTTTATTTGGCCGCGCATATAATTCGTTGGGGCGGGACTGTCCGCTGTGGCCGCCGTTGTTGGCGTGTCTTTACCTCCGCACGCTGCTAGGCTTAGCGCCAAAACGCTCGCCGTCATCATTTTTGTAAATCGTGTCATCTGTTTTTACCTCAATATTGTTGCCGCGAACCTGTTTCGCAGACTTAATAAATACTGAACTTTCATGGGGGTTTTCATACATAGGCGTGACGCCTATATGACATTTATATGACGGTTATATGACAAGTAAAATTAGCTTGGCCAGATTATGTAAGTAGGGTAACGCTCACTATACTACCAAGACCTAATTTGCTTTCAATAGAAAGCCGCCCACGATGACGGTTGAGAATATGCTTGGTAATAGCAAGCCCAAGCCCCGTTCCGCCGTTTTCGCGGGAGCGGCCTTTATCGACGCGGTAAAACCGCTCTGTTAGGCGCGGTAAGTGTTCAGGCGCGATGCCTTCGCCTTGATCTGTTATTGTGACTTTTATTGTGCCTTCGGCTTGAATGATTTTCACTTCAACGGGTGTGTTAGGCTTGCTATATTTCAAAGCATTTTCAATCAGGTTTTGAAAGACTTCCGTCAGTTCGTCTCTGTCACCTTTTATATGTGGTAGGTCACCTGGCACGTTTAAATCAACACGGTTTTTATAATCAGGCTTGCTCTCAGCCAGCACGGCGATGATGTGCCGTATGAGCCTTGGTATATCGACTTCGCCCACTGGTGGTAAATGCTCTTTGGCTTCTAGTTTAGATAAGGACAAAAGATCGCCAACCAGCCTCGACATGCGCTGGGTTTCGCCGTGCATAAGCCCAAGAAAATTATCGCGGGCCCTCACATCATCTCGCGCCGGTCCTTGCAGTGTTTCCACTATCCCCATCAGGCTCGTCAATGGTGAGCGTAATTCATGGCTAACATTGGCCACAAATGTAGAGCGGGATTTTTCTGCGTCAATTCTGGCGGATATGTCAATCAGCGTAAAGAGAATGCTTTGTGTACCCGCGCCCGCTAAAGCGGCAGCACTGGCGTGATAGGTTCGGGGTGTTTGTAAATGCAAAACCAGTTCACAAGATTTAAGGTTTCCGGTTTTTACTGCTTGGCTTAAACACTCAATAGCCCCAGGTTGCCGAATAATTCGGACAAAATCTAACCCAAAAAGTTCGGTCTCAAATAATTTCTCCGCAGCAGCATTTGCGCACTGAATTGTATAATTAAAATCCAAAATAAGCGCAGGATGCGGCAGAGCGTCTACGATGGTTTGCAGCATATTCTTGTCCATAAAAGTTTCAATTAGTCTCAATCTACATATTCATAATTGTCTTTGCTAGAGTAAACGTCCAAAATGCGGATAAGTGCGACGAAGTAACTACGGCGTATTACTTGCGAGGCACTCCGAGTTTGTATATTTAAATGAATATATCCTGAATTCATTAGAATAACCCATTTCAGTGTACCATTTGGTGTGTCAATTCTCACCCGCCAGTCATTTAAGTCATTGAATTTATACAGTAATATGTTAAATTTAGACTCTTCTCGGCCGCACCAGCTAACATTGTCAGTTTATGCCAGTATATGCCTGGACGTGCCGTAGATGTGGAAATAATAGCCTTAACATTGGACAAACTGTGCCAGTGTGCGCCAGTGAATAGCAAACCAAGTGTAGTCCGAAAGGTAGTCCGGGCATGAGGAAGATACATAAGCTGACACCAATGACGGTGCAAAAGACAAACCGAATAGCTCAGTTCCTGCATTCACAAAATAATGCAATGGGTCAGCGTTATATAATACCCGTCCGTTATGATTTTAATCGGCACTTATTATAGCATGAGTTAAATTTCGGTGCATTTATAAGCTATTGTTTATAAGCTATAATCATGGAATAAATATTGTGAAATTTGTGGGCTTTATATGCAGCCTATAGGTTACTTCTCTTGGGATAAGCTATGGATTTACGACAGGTTAAATACTTCCTCAATCTGGCTGAAACCCTGAATTTTACGCGTGCGGCAGAGCTTAGTCAAATCTCACAACCATCGCTGACAAAAGCCATACGCAGATTAGAAGACGAATTGGGCGGCTTATTGGTTTTTAGAGATGGCAAAGATACGCGGCTTACGGAACTGGGCCGTACCATGCGAGGGGAGTTTGAAAAAGTCGCAACAAGTATGATGCAGGCTCTGGATTTAGCTGACCAAGTTGTCAATGAAGAGCGTACCGTCATGTCAATAGGAATTGCTGCGACTTTAGGTCCAGACCCGATTTGGAAATTTATCGCGGCCTTTGTCAGAGATATGACTCACATCGAGGTTATCGTTGAACCCGTTGATTCCAAACTGACATCAGAGCTTGTTCTATCCGGGGCGCTTGATGCCTGCTTTTGCGTAGGCCGCAGCTCCGAGAATCCGAAATTGTTGACAATCCCCCTGTTTGAAGAGCCGCTACTGACGGCCGTAGGCGAGGGGCACCGGTTTCTGTCTATGGACGAAATTTTTCCTGCCGACTTGTCACAGGAAAACTATATCGATAGGGAGTCTTGTGAATTTAGAAACGCCGTGCATGAACATTTCATGGAGCAAGGCATATTGATGCGGCCCCAAATGCGTACAAGCCGCGAAGATTGGGTTCAATTTGCGATCTCTCGCGGGTTTGGCATTGCGATGCTGCCCCAGTACGCAAAGACACGATCTGACATCCAACTCGTACCGGTACAGGGAATGGATATTTCCCGTACAGTTTCATTGCTCAGCGTTTTTGGCTCGGCAACGGCGCCAGCCATTAAGCGGTTGCGAGACGATGCCAAGACCTATGACTGGCCTGCATAGAATTTATAGTGCTTAGCTATTGGTATATTCCGGTTTTGCTCCCCACATTGTGTAGGACGAAGAAGGAGACCAATATGTCAACACCAACTAAATATACAAAAACTGCCCAGGCACTTGCACAGCTTAATGAAGAGCAATATCGCGTGACCCAGCTTGGCGGCACAGAAGCCCCACACTCAGGCGAGTATGTCGATAATAAGGACCCGGGTATTTATGTGGATCCCGTCACGGGAGAGCCATTATTTGCGTCGGTCGATAAGTATGATTCTGGGTCAGGTTGGCCGAGTTTTACCCGGCCAATTGTAACCGACCATGTTGTCGAGCATCATGATGATAGTCACGGCATGCGCCGCACAGAAGTTCGCTCCAAGCATGGGGATAGCCATTTGGGACATGTTTTCCCCGATGGGCCACGCGAGTCCACTGGCTTGCGCTATTGCATTAACTCGGCTTCACTGCGGTTCGTACCGCTCGAAAACATGGAAGATGAAGGCTATGGCGACCTGATTAAACTCGTCACTACACCAACCAATAAGGAGAATGAAAATGTCTAACACTATAGAGCGAGCCATATTAGCAGGTGGATGTTTTTGGGGTATGCAGGATTTAATTCGCAAACGCCCGGGCGTGATCAATACGCGCGTCGGGTATACGGGCGGCGATGTCCCAAATGCGACATATCGCAATCATGGAGATCATGCGGAAGGGATTGAAGTCGAATTTGATCCCCATGTCACAAGCTATCGTGATGTCCTAGAGTTTTTCTTCCAGATCCATGATCCGACGAGCAAAAACCGTCAGGGCGGAGATATTGGCAGGTCCTACCGCTCTGAAATATTCTATACGACTGATACCCAGCGTGATGTTGCTTTGCAAACGATCAAAGATGTTGATGCGTCAGGTTTATGGCCCGGCCCGGTTGTTACGCCCGTGACCTCGGCATCAGAGTTTTGGGATGCGGAGCCTGAGCATCAAGATTACCTTGAAACTCGCCCCAATGGCTATACGTGCCATTTCGCGCGTCCCGGCTGGAAACTGCCGTCAAGCTCATAATACCATGCCGCCGCCCATGAGGCGGCGGCCTCAAAGATAGGAGAGAGTCATGTCTGTTGGAAATCATCAAAAAGCCCCCGAACTTCGTGTTCCCTATTGGATAGATGGAGACGGGAATGACCGCGCGCCACTCAAACTTTCCGAACTTGGGAATGGCTATAAGATAATTTACTGTTTTCAATCTTGGTGCCAGGGTTGTCATTCTCGCGGGTTTCCGACCTTAAAGAAACTCGTCGATAATTTGTCAGGCCGTGGGTTTGGATTTGCGGTTGTGCAAACGGTTTTTGAGGGCGAGGATAAAAATACCCGTGAAAAACTACGCGAAACACAGGCACAATATAAGCTCAACATTCCCTTTGGCCACGACTCTAAAAATGGCCAGTATCCAAGCGTGATGGAAGATTATAAGTCTGGCGGGACGCCGTGGTTTATTTTGATTAACCCAAAAGGTGAAGTCGTGTTTAATGACTTTGGTTTGGATGCGGATAAATTAATCAATGCGATGTCGCAAGACGATGTTGAATTAGCACCAGCATAAATTACCCTCGCTTCAGTAGTGCCGAAGCGAGGGTAAACAAAGGGAATTAAAAATGACTAATGTTTGGCTCTACGGCGATGTTAAGTGAAGCGCAAACTGAAACAATGCGCCAATTTAATCCAATTATCATTGCTCGCAATCACCCCTTTGAAGAGCGGTCTGAATTTACTTTCTATGAGACGCCACCAAAAACCCAATGAAATTGTACAGCAGACGTTCTGCGGAACTTAAAAAAGGAAACGACATGTCTAATATTGACTTTGAAAACACCAGATTTAACCCTGATCTAACCCCATTTCATGATTTGGCAAAATCAATGGCGAAAGCATTTGGGTACACAGCAGACTTGGAATTGGACCAGCAGCTTGCACAGCTTATTCGTCTACGGGTCGCGCAGGTCAATAATTGTTCCTACTGCCTAATCCTGCATTCTAAAGCCGCGAGAGACAGAGACATACTCGATGCAAAAATTGATGGTTTGGGATCATGGTGGGAAAGTCATCTTTATACAAAACCCGAGCGCGCTGCGCTTGCTTATTGTGATGCTTTAACTGATGGCCGTGATCCCGGCTTTCATGCAATACATGAGGCGGCTTCGGAGCATTTTTCCGAGCGCGGGATAGCTGAACTTGCTGCAATCATCATAAATATGAATGTCTGGACACGGCTTAAACTGGCGCAAGGCGCGACACCAAAATACACTTAAGTTAGTCGGTTTATATTAGAGCATCGTCGAACGGTTCATACCCGAGCACGAAATCTATCACCTTATCAGATGACATTTCGCAAGGCTTTAATCGCGGGTTTCCGCCGTCCAATATGTAAAGGTTGAAACTAATGATGTCATTACCACCTAATTCGCGTGCAAATAACTTTCGCCGCTTCCCGTCCTTCGAAACGGTAGCAGTTGTACCATACCGTTTACCCAGAAACATGCCTTCACCGTATCCAACAGGTACGTTGGCCATTCGTTGCAGGAAGGTTTCAATATTTGGGTGCTTACTCATTTTTTAATTCCTGTGCAGAGACATAGCGGAGCCTACCAAATTTTCAAACACAATATGGACACTTCCGCATAATGAACACTTTAGAAAAAATAGGGTTAGGTGGTGGATGTCACTGGTGCACAGAGGCTGTGTTCTTATCACTTCGAGGTGTCCACCAAGTTCAATCTGGTTGGATAAGGTCCGTGGGTGAGCATTGCGGCGAGTCAGAAAGTGTTATCGTTCATTTTAACCCCGACCAAATATCTCTTAAAACACTTATCGAAATTCATGTGCTTACCCATAGTAGCGCATCAAATCATTCTATGCGCGATAAATATAGAAGCGCCATTTATGTATTCTCTAAGGCGCAAGCCAAAACTGCATGTACCATTCTCGAAGCAATATCTGAGCACTTAGGTGCGAATTTTGTAACTATAATCTTGGATTTTGCAGGGTTTCGTGCCGTTCAAAATTCCTATAAAAATTATTATTACAGCGACCGTGAGCGGCCCTTTTGCGTCAACATTATCGAGCCTAAACTTCAAAAAATAATCGCCACACATCGCGAACATATTGATCAAGACCGATTGGTGGCCAAATGATGTATTAATGAAGTTTGAAAAACAAGTCGCCATCCTCCTCATATAGATATCTCAACAGCTTCTACGATAAATTTCACATTGCATGGCGGGCGCGCACGCCAATTTATTTCGTGCTAGGTGAAACTGTTTTGTCACTAGTTTCAAATTCATATAACGCCGCAAACAAGAATAGTTGATTTGCATGTTACAGGTTAGGTGATAGCGTTACCAGAATACCCCCGCGCACATAACGGCGGAAAATAAGAGAGTTAAGATATGAAACCTATTGCCATTGCTAAGTGGGATGCACTTGAAGACCGTAAACCCGCTGGCGCGATTGTCGCCAATGTTGATTTGGTCATTGTTCGCTATGAGGACAATGTTTCTGTTCTCTATGGGCGCTGTCTCCACAGAGGGGCATTGCTCGAAGACGGGCATGTGGACGGCAATAACCTTATCTGTGGCGTACATAATTGGGATTTTAGAATCGATACAGGCGTTAGCGAATATGACAATAAAGAAGCCCTGCACAAATTTAAATCCTGGCGTGAAGATAGTCAGGTTTTTGTCGATGAAGAGGAAGTCGCAGCTTGGCATGTGGGCAATCCACAACCGTATAATCGGGATAGTTATTTAGGCCAATATGCAGACCCATCCCATGGCGATGCTGCTGAGCCCTATACAGGCCTTATTCAATCCTACGCTAGAGACGGCCTTTCCAAAACTGGACATCACGGCGTCAGCGCCGCTATGGGCGTTCCTCTTAATGAATTACCGCGCTGGGAAGATATTCAATTCATAACGGCGCAATTACACAAAGTACCATTGTTGGACGATGAAGCCGTTGCAACAAAGACCGTCATTGGCCCGCGCGCCAAAAAACCGCTAATTTTAGATATTCCACTATTTGTTTCGGATATGAGTTTTGGAGCATTGTCAGCATCGGCGAAAGTTGCTCTCGCAATGGGGGCGGAAAAATCTGGCACAGGTATATGTTCAGGCGAAGGTGGTATGCTCCCCGAAGAGCAAGAGGCCAATAGCAAATATTTTTATGAACTTGCTTCGGCGCGGTTTGGGTTCTCCATGGATAAACTATCAAAGGTTCAAGCATTTCATTTCAAAGGTGGGCAAGGTGCAAAGACTGGCACAGGTGGACATTTACCGGGAGCTAAAGTGAAAGGTAAAATTGCTGAAGTTCGAGGCCTTCCTGAAGGAGAGCCCGCGATCTCACCCGCCCGCTTTCCCGACTGGACTGAAGTATTGCAAATCAAAGACTTTGCCGACGAAGTTCGCAAATCCACTGGCGGGATTCCCATTGGTTATAAACTATCAGCTCAGCATATTGAAAAAGATATAGATGCGGCGCTTGAAGTTGGCGTTGATTATATCATACTCGATGGTCGCGGCGGCGGCACAGGTGCTGCCCCTGTGATTTTCCGTGATAATATTTCCGTCCCGACTATTCCTGCGTTGGCGCGCGCCCGGCGACACCTCGATAATAATGGACATAAGGACATCACGCTTGTCATAACTGGCGGTCTTAGAACGCCAGCTGACTTTGCCAAAGCCTTAGCTTTGGGGGCAGACGCAATAGCCGTATCCAATGCCGCCCTACAAGCTATAGGGTGTCTTGGTATGCGCGCTTGCCACACCAATAATTGCCCAGTTGGAATAGCAACTCAAAAAGAACATCTCGTCGCACGGCTAATTGCCGAAAAATCTGCTGAACAATTGGCACGCTTTTTCGAGACATCAGTTTCGTTGATGAAAATTTTGGCGCGGGCTTGTGGCCATGATGATTTCTCCAAATTTACGGCAGATGATCTAGTGACGTGGAAACATGATATGGCGGACTTATCTGGTGTCAACTTCGGCGGAATTGGTCGCCGCTAATGTTGAAAACCGCTGAATATATATCCTACGGTATGGGCCTTTATTTGCTCATTGGCTTGATATTTGGGCTATATTTTATCACACGAGGTATTCGGGATGAACCTATATCTGGGAAAGCACCTTTATTGCGAGCAATGCTATTACCCGCTGCTATTTTAATTTGGCCCGTTTTAATAAGGTCCAAACAATGAAGCGCGCGCACCGGAAAGTACATGTTTTAATCTGGGTCATAATGCCATTTATATTGGTTATGGTATTATACACCGCGTTTAAAATTCATGGGAGCGGCATATGAGCAACGATTTCATTCCTGTGCAGTGGAACCGGCAAAAATATATTTATGATGCGATACTCATAACCGCAGTGTTGATCTATATGCTGAGCTTCATCATATTTGGATTACGGGCACAAGCTGCTGATGTGCCAATATTAACTATGCGTGCGCTCGGCACCTGTGCGATTGTTCTTCTGCATATTATTCTTGCAATTGGGCCCCTGGCGCGGCTTTCAGATAGGTTCAAACCGCTCCTTTATAACCGCCGTCATTTCGGTGTCCTTACAGCTTTAATTGGGCTCGCTCACGGTGGTTTCGCACTTCTTTGGTACCATGGATCTGGCGTTATCAATCCAATCGCTTCGGCCATTGGTGGTTATGGTGATTATGGCGTGCCGATTGAATTTCCCTTTGAAAGCCTCGGTGTTTTTGCCTTGATTATCCTACTCATGATGGCAGCCACTAGTCATGATTTTTGGTTGGCATATTTGCGCCCGCCTGTCTGGAAAGCGCTACATATGGGTGTTTATGTTGCCTATATAGCCCTCATCGGGCATGTGGCTCTGGGAACGGCGCAATTTGATAAGGGCGCGGGCATTTTATATGCACTTGTTGCTGGTGTTGTTTTGATTTCAAGTTTGCATATTGCAGCTATTTTTAAAGGGCAGCGGCTAGATAAGACGGCTAAATACGGTGAAGACTGGATCAATGTTGGCGAGCCAATGGCTATCCCGTTCAATAAAGCCGTGACAGTGACCCCGCCAGACGGCGAACGGATTGCTATTTTCCGGCACGCCAAAGGTGTTTCAGCGATTGTTGCTGTCTGTTCTCACCAAAACGGGCCCCTCGGCGAAGGTTGCATTCGGGACGGTCTCGTAACATGTCCGTGGCACGGGTTTCAATTTGACCCCGAGACAGGTGCTTCTCCGCCGCCGTTTACAGACCGTGTACAAACTCATGAAGTCAAAATCGAAGATGGAAATATTTGGGTAAGAGCCAAAGCTGATGCCTTAGGAACAAGCCGAACAGCTACTCAGGTGCAATCATGAATAATGAAGATAATTTCTATGTTGGCTATGGGCCGCTTCCAGATAAAGACCGTCGGTTTTTACTAAAAACTGTTCCGGCAGGTCTATTGGGCCTGGCAGCCACAGGCGCTATCCTGGGCGGCCTCGCCGCGTCAGCAGGCGGAGGCCGGTGGGAGACGGGTACACCTGTAACGTTAAAGGGCCGGATGGGCTTTCATCCATATCCCGTGCTGTGGGTTAACGGGATCGGCCATGTTATTGCGGGCTTCGGCAAGCAAAGTGCAGACTCTTATTGCCGTCCGTTTGAAGGTCAAGCGGTAGAAATCACCGGGATAAAAATTACTAGAAATCAGTGTTTCATGCTCGGCGTTGCGGACGGTGATATCGCCCCCATTAACACAATTATGCCGCCGCTTCCCAAAGCTGTTTTCAAGAAAAACATATCTGTTGCCGGCGAAGTCCTCGACGCCCAGTGCTTTATGGGCATTATGAACCCTGGTTATGGACGCTCCCACAGGGGATGCGCGGCGCAATGTATTAGGGGCGGTCAACCTGTGTTCTTCATGATGGGTTTTCGCGGAAAAGACAAAGCGGGCATCGCGCATACATGTGGCGGCAATGGTTTTCTATTGGCAAATAGTGATGGCGGTAAAATCAACGCAGAAATTCTCGGCCATATTGCTGTACCTGTCATTATTGAGGCACGGCTAAAACAAATCGGTAATTTATACCAGCTGACCTATAAGGATGATAGTTTAGGACGGCTATAATGACATTAAATCTGTTTTTAATATTCGGCATCGTTTTCTTTGCTTTTGCTTTAGTTTCAAAACGTATCCAAGGCAGCTATTAACGCCGCCAATATTGTTTACGGCGGGCGGATTTATTTTGTCAGGCTTGTTGATGGAAACGGCGGGGCTCGCCTACTCATATTGGAGGACTTAAACGTAATGCAAGCCGATTTTATTCAAACCGTGGTATCAACAACCGTGCTCGCTAGTATCTTACTCCACGGTATGACGGCCGCACCTGTTAGCCGGGCCTATGGAAAATGGGCAGAAAGTGGTAAGGGTTAAGTCTTTGATGCTGAGGCTTGTGCGCACAAAATCTAAGGCCCGCTCCCTTTGTGTGAGTTAAGCGGGCATCAATTCTATCCAAGTGGCTTTTGTGCCGGTATATTCATCGAAAGCGTGCAGGGATTTATCGCGGCCTGTGCCGGATTGTTTGAACCCGCCCCACGGGACAGACCAGTCACTGCCGTCATAATTATTCACCCAAACCTGTCCGGCGCGAAGACGCTTGGCTGCGAGTAAAGCCGTATTGATATTGGATGTCCAAATGCCTGCGCCAAGACCATAGTCGCTGTCATTTGCGATCTTAATCGCCTCGTCTACGCCGTCAAATTCTATGACGGATAAGACGGGGCCAAATATTTCTTCTTGGGCGATACACATATTATTGGTCGCGCCCGCAAATATGGTTGGCGCGATAAAAGAACCGCCCGTTTCTTGCAAGATACGGTCTCCGCCAAGAATCAAATCTGCTCCGTCTTCTTGCCCAAGCTCTATATAGTTTTGAACCCGCGCCATGTGACGCTCGTCAATGAGCGCGCCGATTTGTGTGTTTGGGTCTAGCGGGTCACCAACTATCATGGCCTTTGCAATATCGGTAACTTTGGCGACAAATTCATCACGAATAGACCGCTCCACCAAAAGGCGGCTACCTGCGCTGCACACTTGGCCTTGGTTATAGAATATTCCCCATGCCGCTTGCGATGCCGCGCGGTCTAAATCATCAGTGTCTGCCATGACGATGTTCGGAGATTTGCCGCCTGCTTCAAGCTGTATTTTTTTCATATTTGATTGGCCCGCATAAATTAAAAATTGCTTGGCAATTTGCGGCGAGCCCGTAAAGGCAATCATGTCGACGTCCATATGTAGGCCAAGGGCCTTGCCTGCCTTTACGCCCGTACCCGTAACCACGTTAAACACACCTTTTGGTATGCCAGCTTTGAGAGCCAGTTCAGCGGCGCGTAACGTAGTCAGCGATGATTGCTCGGCGGGTTTTAAGACAACCGAATTTCCTGTGGCAAGTGCGGGGCCCAATTTATAGGCGGCAAGATAGAGCGGGAAATTCCAAGGTACAATGGCGCCCACAACGCCAAGCGGTTCGCGCGTAACGTAGGAAAGTGTAGTGGCACCCGTTGGCGCAACTTCATCATATTGCTTGTCTATAGCCTCGGCGTACCAACGGATAAGTCCGATAGATTTTGGAATATCAACTGATCGTGTATCGCTAATGGGTTTGCCTGTTTCAAGGCTCTCCAAGAGCGCAAGCTGCTCGCTGTGCGCGTCCATAAGGTCACACCATTTCAGCATAATGCCTTTACGATCTTTGGGAGCGAGTTTGCGCCACGGCCCAGTTTCAAACGCAGTGCGGGCAGATCGGACGGCGGCATCGACATCGCTGCTGCCACAATCGGCAATCTGCACAAGTGTTTTGCCTGTGGACGGATTTAAGGACGCAATGGTTTTCTCGCTTAACGCAGGGCGAAATGTACCATCAATAAATGCGCCGACATTCAGGGTAATGTTATCATGGCCGGGGACGGGAATCGTTTGTTTCATAGCAAGCTCCGAAAGCAAGTATTTAAGTTTACTCTGAGTACATGTCCCAGTGACGCACATGATCTTCTTTCTCAATCAGCATGTCGTCATCATATTCGTAATAGACGGGCGTTTCGTAATCTTCGCCAGCGAAGCGTTTGACGGCTTCAATATCATCCCAAAATGTTAGCATATCAAAATGAGCAATTTTATCTTCGGTGCGGTGAAACACCCATGCGCCCTGATTGCCCGCGATTTTGCGATACCCATCGATTGCATGCCCGCGCATGTGCTTTAGATATTCTTCGCTCTTTTCAATCGGGACGGCGCCGTGCCACATTCTTGCTATCATGATAACCCTCATATTTAGTTTACGCTCAAATATTGAGCCTTGAAGTAAATTGCGTATTGCATTTGACGTGTAATGAGTCAATAACCATTTAATTCATTACAAAATTTGCGAGACAAACATGCATAATGCGCCCAGAACATCGGTAAAGCAGCCAGTAGAATTTAATGGCCTTGCACAAATCGGCGGCCATAGGGGGCTTGATTTCCTCAACACAGTTAAATATCGCGGCAAGGCCGACCCAAAGGATAGGCTGAATGCATTTGCAGACATCATAGTGTGGGCACAGCTATCAAATTTACTCACAGATGATGAAGCCTCTGCTTTGGCGAAAGATACTAAAGGCGGAGTGCGAGCTTATGATGAAATTTGTAAATTCCGAGAACATGCCCGTATTTTATTTGAGCCTTTAGAGGGAGCTTCAAATCAACAAAGTGCCCAATATATTAAAGCCGCAAAATATGTAGAGACGGCAATAGCTGCCCTGCGCCCAACGCCAAAAATAAATCCGCACTCTGGTGTGCTGACGCAACGCATTCAGGTGAAAACGCCTCGCGATTTAAAAGCACGCATCGTTTGGGAGGTCGCGGATTTATTATCTGAGCGCGGCGCATTATCTATCAAAACCTGCGACGGACATGATTGTGATTGGGTGTTTATTGACCGCACCAAAGCAAAGCGTCGGCGGTGGTGCGATACGCGCACATGCGGGAACACGGCCCGTGTTCGCCGTCACCGCTTAAAGCAGTAGCCATGGGCGCGCGGGAAACCAACTATGATATTGTCATTATTGGCGGCGGCATTATTGGTTCGTCTATTGCGTATTGGCTGGCGGCCAATTCGAATTTTGACGGCTCTATTGCCGTTATTGAAAAAGATCTAACCTACCAAAATAGTTCCACCGCCCGCTCCAATAGTTGTATTCGTCAGCAATTTTCCACCCCTGAAAATATTTTGATCTCTGGGTTTGGTATTGAGTTTATCAAGAATGTGGGTGCGTATTTAAGTGTGGACGGCGAAGCACCGGAGCTCACATTTGTCGAGGACGGGTATTTATTTCTAGCCAATAAAGGCAATGAGCCTGCGCTCAAAAAGACTTTGGAAATACTGGACGCGCACAATGTAAGCGATGTTATTTGGCAAAGCGTAGCACAGCTGCAAGAGCGGTATCCATGGATGAACACAGACGGCCTGGTTGGGGCGACCCTTGGCGTTCATAACGAAGGCTGGTTTGACCCGTTTTCACTGCTTCAAGGGTTCAAGCGCAAAGCGCGCTCCCTTGGTGTCACCTATATCGAAGATGAAGTCGTTGGCCTCACTAAAGACAGTGGGCGTATTACCGAAGTGATAACAAAAAACTCTGGCGCTATTTCGTGCGGGGGCGTGGTAAACGCAGCGGGGCCATATGCGCGGTTCATAGCAGACATGGCGGGGCTGGATATTCCCGTGTCGCCCCGTAAGCGCTCCGTATTTGTATTTGATTGCCGCGAAGATGTACCTATGGAGCCGCTCGTTATTGGCACGGACGGTATGTATGTGCGCAAAGAGGGCAAGTTCTTTATTTGTGGACAGCAGCCAGATGAAGACAAGGACCCAGAATGCCTTGACCTTGACGTTGAGCACGAATTTTTTGAAGAACGGCTTTGGCCAGCACTCGCGAAATTAGTGCCCGCATTTGAAGCTATTAAGCCCATAAACGCGTGGGCGGGCCATTACGCCATGAACCTCGCCGATCAAAATGCTTTGCTAGGGACGCCTGCGGGTATGGATAATTTCTACCTCGCCTGCGGATTTAGTGGACATGGCTTACAGCAATCTCCTGCGATTGGCCGCGCTGTTAGTGAGCTTATTATCTATGGCGAATACCGCACGCTCGATTTATCTCGCTTTGCAGCCGCCCGCCTAACAACATGTGATTATATTCGCGAGCTTTACGTTGTTTGAATATACGCTCTTGCATTGGAGCACGTTTTTTACGGCGGCAATATTGCTCAATATTTCCCCCGGCCCCGATATGGCATTTATATTGGGCCACTCCGTTAAAGGTGGCCGCCGCGCTGGGTTTATGGCCATGGTAGGAACCTGGTGCGGGGCGTTTTTACATGTGCTTATGGCGGCTCTTGGATTGTCTGCTATTATCGCGGCGTCCGCGCCGATTTTTGCGGCCGTGAAATGGGCGGGGGCAGCCTATCTAATATGGCTTGGTATTCAGGCTTGGCGATCTGGCGGCCACATGGCATTAGAGAAAGATATGAAGTCCACAAAACCAAGCGCAATTTTGCGGCAAGGTTTTTTTATCTCTGCGCTCAATCCAAAAGTGGCCATATTTTTTCTAGCGTTTTTACCGCAATTTGTAATCCAAACGGCAGGCCCAGTATGGATGCAATTATGTCTGCACGGCAGTCTCATTATTTTGGTGTCCGCGTTTATAGAACCGCTCATTATTGTGTTTGGTGTCAAACTTTCGCAAATTTTAAAGCAAAAACAAGGCTTTGGAAAATGGCTCGATAGGGGGCTTGGCACACTCTTTATAGGTCTTGGCCTAAGCTTAGCATTTGCCCATAAGTGAAGTTTGCGAGGCTTTGATTAAATGGCGCGCTGGATCGTAGCAATATAGTTTATTTAAGGCCCATAAAAACGACTTTGGCAGCGCCCCATATGCGCGTGTCAAAAATATGGTAGTGGTTTAAATTAGGTTCTTCGTCTTTGGCCATTTCATAGATGATGACGGCACCATCTGCGATAAGGCCCTGCTCACCTAGTTTACGCAAAACGGGACGAGCGAGGTTTTTGTGATAGGGCGGGTCTAGGAAAATATGCGTAAATGGCCCGCGTAAGTTTCCGGGCTCAATGCGCAATTTTGTAGCGTCGCGGCGGTGCAGGCGCGTGATGCCGCCAAGGCCCATCACCTCGGTGTTCTCACGGATAGCGGCGCGGGCCTTTGGCTCTGTTTCGACAAACAGGCAAAATCCTGCCCCGCGCGATAACGCCTCTATGCCTAGCGCGCCCGACCCTGCGAAAATATCAATAATGATGGCACTCTCGTCCAAAGGTGGTGCGTAGTCAGCGTGTGCAAGAATATTAAAAATGCTTTCCCGCGCCTGATCAGACGTTGGGCGCGTGCTATGGCCGCGCGGAGCAGTAATATTGCGCCCTTTAAATTTACCGCCGACGACGCGCATTTGGCTTCCCCTTCGAAGATGATTTTTGCACAGGCGATTTTTGTGCAGGCACTTTTTGCAATGGAGCCTTATGGCCTCGGGTTCTTTGCCCAGGTTTTTTGAAACCACGTTTTTTAAATTTACCCGTGGCCTGAATTGTGCCTTGAGGGCGCTCCGCTGGGATGTCTACAAGATGCCCAGCTTGGTCGCGCAAGGTACGGTTCGGCACTTCCTCTAATTTCCCTTTATCAAGATCGCCGAGCTGAAACGGCCCATAAGAGATGCGGATAAGGCGATTGACTTTAAGTTTTAACGTTTCCAGCGCGCGGCGAATTTCACGGTTTTTACCTTCGCGAATGGTGACAGAAATCCACGCATTTGTGCCTTGCTGTTTTTCGAGTGTTGCTTCGATCGGGCCCGTGCGTACGCCGTCAATCATCACGCCTTTCATCAGCCCATCTAATTTGTCTTGGGTGGTTTTACCATATGCCCGCGCTTTGTAACGGCGCGCCCATGCTGTTGCGGGGAGCTCTAACTGCCGCGCTAATTCCCCGTCATTTGTTAAAAGCAATAACCCTTCAGAGGTCATATCAAGCCGCCCAACAGAAATAACGCGGGGCAGATCATCTGGTAGGTTTTCAAACACGGTGGGCCGCCCGCCAGGGTCGCTGTGGGTGGTCAGCAGGCCGTTGGGTTTGTGATACCGCCAAAGGCGCGGCGGGGCTTTGCCAGCAACCGCTACATCGTCCACTTCGATCTTGTCTTTATCTGTGACAAGAAAGGCTGGCGTACTTAAGAGCGCGCCATTGACTTTCACGCGGCCCGCTTCAATCATGCGTTCGGCCTCTCGCCGCGACGCAATGCCTGCGCGCGCCAACATTTTGGCGATACGCTCACCTTTTCGTGTGCCACTATTCGCTGCCGGTTTATCGTTAGCCACTTGACCATCCTTATTATTTGTTCAATCCATGCCTGATGGATGATGAACACTATATGCGCCTATGTCTTCGGGAAGCGCAAGCGGCAAGCGCTCGCGGCGAAGTGCCTGTTGGGGCGCTGATTGTCAACCCCGTGAGCGCAAAGATTGTGGCGCGCGCAGGCAATGCGCCCATCGGTATTTGCGATCCAACTGCTCACGCCGAAATTTTAGCGCTTAGAGACGCGGCGTATAATACAGAAAATTACCGCCTTACGGGACTTACGCTCTATGTGACATTGGAGCCTTGCACAATGTGCGCAGGCGCTATTGCCAATGCCCGTATTTCGCGCGTGGTTTATGGGGCAAGCGACCCTAAAGGCGGCGCACTGAAGCACGGCGCAAAATTTTTTGACAGCCCGTCCTGCCATTCAAAACCTGAAATAACGGGCGGCGTTTTGGCACAAGAGTGCGGCGCGCTTTTGAAAGACTTCTTCAAAGCACGGCGGCGGAAATAATCGGTTCATGAAAACACAAAGCCAGTCTTTTCGCGCCTTACCCATTGAAGTAGAGCCTGCTCATACACCAAAACAGCTTTATATAGGCGTGTTTTTAGCAGCTTTAGGCGCATCCTTATTCGCGCTCAAAGGCATATTTATTAAGCTGGCCTATAGCGTTAACCCTAATTTGGATGCGTTGACACTCTTGGCCATACGTATGGGTTTGGCACTACCTATCTATGTTTTGATACTCATATGGGCATTAAGGCGCCGCAAAAAACCTCAGGCCTTAACAAAGAAACATTTTGTGACAGCAGGAGCTTTGGGGCTAACTGGATACTATCTCGCCGCCTATCTGGATTTTTCTGGTTTGCATCATGTGACTGCCCAGCTTGAGAGGTTGATCCTTTATACTTATCCTATTTTCGTTATGATTTTAGGAGCTGTGTTTTTTGGAAAACGCATGAGCCTTAAGGGATTAATGGCTATGCTGCTCTCCTATGCGGGGCTCGCGCTAATCTTTGCGCGTGGATCAATTGCTAGCGGCGATCAAATTTTGTTGGGTGCGGCTTTAGTGGCGGGCGCGGCATTGTCATTCGCTATTTTTCAATTGCTTGCAGCAGGCCAGATAAAAATTATCGGCAGCGCCGTTTTTACCTGCACCGCAATGATAAGTGCAGGGTTTGGAATATTGGTGCATTATATCTTGGATAGCGCCGCGCGCGGCGATTTGGACCGGATACTAAATCAACCCACAAACATATGGCTGCTTGGCGGCGCAATTGCCTTACTGTCAACATTAATACCATCATTTTTAATCAATGTTGCGCTTGGCCGTATTGGAGCGCAAGCGGTCGCTGTGGTGAGTATGATTAGCCCGCTCGTAACGATTGTTCTTGCCGTAACAGTGCTTGATGAAACTTTTGGGCTTTATGATGCGCTAGGAACTGTGCTAACAATATTTGGAATTGGGCTGTTTACGTGGTATGAGCGCAAAACAACGGGGGAAAATAAATAGAGGAGGGGTTAAATGCCAGAATTTTTTAAACTTTTACGCCGCTCTTGCCTTGAAGGAATTGCAGTTGGTTGGGTGTTTTTAGGCATTCTAGTCTTTGGAAATATTAGCGGGCTTGGAGATAGAATATTTAACTCGTCAACGCCCGTGCTTGCATTGTTCTTGCTTGCCGTTGGGTTTGCAATTACATTTGGAAGTGCTTCAATGGGTATTGCAATAATGTCCATACCCAAGAATAAAACTAAATTTGAAGATAATAAAACCGATTCAGATTATAAATTTCCATATTAGCCTAATAAATAAATAGAGCCTAGATACTAGCGCCGACGTTCGCGAGCAGGCGGACGCGTAACTGGATATGGCTGCTCAGCTTGCGGGGCGGCTTGCCCTGGCGCGGGATATGGTGCGGGCGCGCCATATTGTGGCTGCGGGCCATAATATGGTTGCCGGTATGGGCCTTGCGGATTGCCTTGCTGCATTTGCGCTTGGTAGCGTGCCATTTGTGCTTGCTGGGCCCGCTGGGCGAATTGTGCCTGCTGCGCTTGTGCGACATCACGTTTGGAGCGGTTGTTTTGCGAAATTTGCCCTAATACATTTGGCTGGGCGTTCGCCTGTGGCTGTGGCTGTGGCTGTGGCTGCGTCTGTCGTTGTGGCGGCATTTGCGGACGGCGGGTCTGGTTATAGGCGGGCTGTGTCATAGGGGCTTGCCGCGCGGGGCCAGATGAGCTGCGTGCGCGGGCTGTTGCCAATAGTGCCTCGCTCGCGGTTTTAGGGCCGCCTTTGCCACTATTGTCATATACGGTCATTGTTCCGCCTATCTGTGGGTTGGCTGTCGTGCGTAGTCCGGCTTGGGCGCGCAGTGGAGCTTGACGTGCAGTAGGTTGGGACGCTCTTTGTTGATCTGGCCTTTGTTGAGCTGGTCTTGGTTGAGGCGCTTGTGTTTGGCCATAAACACGGGGCTGATACGAATTCGGCTTAACCGCACTAGGCGTAGATTTTTGTACAGCGGGATTTTGCACGGGCGTGGAAGTTGGCGGAATACGTCTGTGGGGCTGTGAAGCGCCGCGCAATGAGCGTAAATAATCTAGATTGTGCTGTGCGCCCAGTGTATCCATGTCTTGCATGGCCCATTTTTCAGCCTCGTCAAATTTGTTTTGCAAGCCAAGCACTAATGATAAATTTTGGCGCACTGTCGGGCTGGCACCTGGATAAGCGGCAGCGCGTCTGAGCCAAACTTCCGCCGTTTGCGGATCGCCTTCCAAGGCAAAACTAAGGCCGACATTTGCCAATGTATTAGGATCATTTGGTTTTAGCTGTAGCGCTCTTGAATAATGCTGCCGTGCTTTGTCAAATTGCTCCAATTGGTCAAAAGCCGCTCCTTTTAATGACCATAGCCGCGCTGTTTGCGGGCTTTGTGCCAAAGCAGTATCAATAATTTTAATCGCTGGTCTTGGTTTATTGTCCGCAATATAGGCGGCCCCCATTTCGGCCATTAGGTCGATGTCGCGCGGATAAAGCGCCCTTGTGTGCTGAACGATCTCGATGGCGCGCCCAGGATTGCCCATGCGGCGCACGGTGCTGGCAAGATTGACGGCCGCTTCAAGATCGGCGGGGTTGAGATCATATTCGCGGCCCCAAAAGGCGGCCTGCGTAAATAAATCCTGTGTTTTAATGGTTTCGCGCGCAGCAGCGGCTTCAGGTGCATAATTAGAACCGCTTAGCTCTTCTACGGTTTGCCTTTCCATAGGCGTGTAATTGGTGGGTAAGCTGGCGATGCCGCACCCACTAAGAGCTATAACAGCGCCGCCAAGCAGGCTAGATTTAAGCAAGCGGGATTTTAACATATGAGGGCTCCAAAGCGGGCGAATCTAATTACGCGTTAACTCTTGTTGCACTGCGTCAAGATTTAGTTAACAAAAGTAAAAGAACACAGTTAAGATGTGTTAAACTTTGTTAAGTGAGGGCTTATGGCGGCATATTTTATCAAAACAGCGGAACTGCCTAAAGATGCGGTGGTCACACCTATTCACATTTGCCGTCCGAGCGGTGCCGAAGCATTGCTTGAGAACCTAACGTCCACACAGCAAAATTATGCAAAAGCCCACGATTTCAAAGGAAGTGCTGGGCAGGCCGTATTGGTGCCGGGTGAAGATGGCCATGTGGGGCAGGTCTTATTTGGGGCGGGCAAAGATAATGGATTCGCAGGTAGCGCGCTGCGGGTCGGCAGCTTAGCTGAGCGTCTCTCGGAAGGGCTTTATAATATTGCCAGCGCGCCCGAAGGTTGGGACGCGCCATTGATGGCGACCGCTTGGGGGCTGGGCGCTTATAAGTTCACGAAATATCTAAAGAACGGGCATAAGCCGCCGACCTTGGTTTTAGGGGGTGATATGGCGGCGGATGAAACGGACGCGCTTGTCACGGCCATAGCGAGGGGCCGCGATATGATCAACACGCCGCCGTCTGATATGGGGCCTGTGGCTATGTTTGACATGGCGAACACTGTCGCAAAATCCCATGGGGCAGATGTAACACAAATCGTTGGCGATGACCTGCTAGAACAAAACTACCCGATGATACATGCCGTAGGCCGCGCCGCCCACGAAGCCCCGCGCCTGATTGAGATTGAATGGGGTGATGACGCTCACCCGCGCCTCGCGCTCGTAGGTAAGGGCATCACATTTGATACGGGCGGATTGGATATTAAATCTGCCGCAGGTATGCGGATAATGAAAAAAGATATGGGCGGGGCAGCTCATGCGCTCGCCCTTGCTGATATGATTATGGCCAATAATTTGCCCGTGCGCTTGCATGTGCTGCTGGCGGTGGCTGAAAATTCCATATCCGCCAATGCGTTTAGGCCTAGTGACGTGCTTAGCTCGCGCAAAGGCCTCACCGTAGAAATAGATAATACGGACGCCGAAGGGCGGTTGGTACTTGGCGACGCGCTCACCAGAGCCTCCGAAGATAACCCCGATTTGATCATTGATTTTGCCACGCTAACGGGCGCGGCAAGGGTGGCGCTTGGTCCAACACTCGCGCCGTTCTTTTCTAATCGCGATGAGCCTGTTGCTGGGCTTCTCGCAAGCGGCACCAAGCAGCTCGACCCGTTTTGGCATATGCCCTTATGGGATCCCTATATGAGCCTTCTATCCTCACCCATTGCCGATATGAAAAACTCTGGTTCTAGCTTCGCAGGCGCTGTGACCGCGGCGTTATTTTTGCAAAAGTTTATTGGTGAGGATCAGGCGTGGATGCATTTTGATGTTTATGGCTGGAACCCTACGGCAAGTCCCGCCCATCCCAAAGGCGGCGAAATGTTTACCTTGCGTGCCATATACCACTGGCTAAAAAACGGCGGGCTTAACTAAGCGCGAAATTTTCTATGGCGCTTAAGAGAGTGCGCAAAACGCGGCGCGCGTCACGTGCCCGCTTTGGCTGATATGTCCATGGTGGCGCCTCGTCCATATAGATGCTTTGCGCCAGTTCCATTTGAATGGCGTGAACGCCTGCGCTGGGATTGCCATAGTGCCGCGTTGTCCAGCCGCCTTTAAACCGTCCGTTGACAACACTGCTAAAGCCTTGGGCATTTTTGCAAATTTCAGCGGTCAATTTTTCAAGGCGCGAACTGCAAGTTACGCCGCCATTGGTGCCGATATTAAAGTCCGGCAAAACATCTTCGAACAAAAACGGCACGCGCGAGCGGATAGAATGGCAATCATACAAGACCACTGTTTTATGAATTTTTCGCAGCCGTGTAATCTCGCTTTCTATGGTTTCATGATAGGGCGCATGAAAGGCAAGGCGGCGGCGTTCTATCTCGTCTGATTCTAGCGCTTGCCCCGCCATATAAATCTCGCGGCCATCAAAATCCGTTTCAGGGCACAGGCCCGTGGTGTTTTGCCCTGGATAAAGACTTGTGCCAGACGGGTCACGGTTGGCATCAATGACATAGCGGTGGAAATTAGCCCGCACAATACTCGCGCCCGGCAATAGTCCCCGATATAGCCTGTCCACATGCCAATCCGTATCTGCCAGCTTACGGCCAGTGCTGTTCAGGCGCGCCTCTATGTCCTTGGGAACATAGGTCCCCGTATGGGGAAGCGCGAGGATGACAGGGCTAGTGCCTTTGCGTATTTGGACGGGTTTCATATTCCAATTCTATATTGCTTTACCATCCATAGCAATTTAGATTTCGCGCCAAACACAAGGGTGGTCAATGACAATTATATGGGCAAAAAAGGCGCTGACTGCTGATGGCTGGCAGCAAGATGTGCGCGTCACCATTGATGGGGGCGGCTTGATAAGCGCGCTGGAAAGCGGCACAAAACCAAGCGGCACGTGCGTAGATATATTGCTGCCTGCGCCCGCCAATACACATTCTCATGCCTTTCAAAGGGCTATGGCGGGCATGACCGAGCGGCGCGGCCCTGACCCGCGCGATAGTTTTTGGACATGGCGCGAAATCATGTATCGCTTCGTCGATATACTCACTCCCGATGACATTGAAGCTATCGCCGCCTTTCTCTATATGGAAATGCTGGAAGCAGGATTTTCTGCCGTGGCCGAGTTCCATTATTTGCATCACCAAATCGGCGGTGTTCCTTATGATAATATCGCCGAAACTGCGCACCGCATAGCCAGCGCCGCGCAGCAGGCGGGCATCGGCTTGACGCTCTTGCCCGTTATGTATGCGCAGGGCGGCTGTGATGGCCGCGCGCTAGCTGGCGGGCAACAACGGTTTGGCAATGATAGGAGTAAATTTGCAAAACTATTTGAAACCAGCAAAGGCGCGCTTAAATCTTTGCCATCCGATTGTTTGCTTGGCGCTGCGGCCCATTCTTTGCGCGCCGTTACGCCCGAAGATTTGTCCTTCGCCGCCAGCCTTGCCCCGCAATCTCCTTTCCATATCCACATCGCCGAGCAAGACGGCGAAGTAGAAGAAGTCCTAACTCACCACGGCCAAAGACCTGTCGATTGGCTGCTTTCCCATCATGATGTGGATGCGCGCTGGTGCCTGATCCACGCCACGCAAATGACAGGGGAGGAAACAGAGGCGCTTGCAAAAACCGGTGCGGCAGTCGGTCTGTGCCCCATCACGGAAAGCAGTTTGGGCGACGGAATATTTAATGCGCGCGAGTATTTACGCGCAGGCGGCGTTTTCAGCATAGGCTCCGACTCTAATGTGCGAATTTCATTGACCGAAGAACTGCGCACGCTCGAATATACCCAGCGCCTTAAGCACCGTGAACGGGCCGTGCTTGCCACCAATGAGCATTCATCAGGCCATGTCCTATTACAGGGTGCAGCAAGAGGCGGCGCGCAAGCGAGCGGGCGCGTAAGCGGCGCAATCGCCGCCGGAAAACTGGCGGACATGTTTGCGCTGAATGGCGATGCTCCTGACCTCATCGGCAAAGATGGCGATATGCTGCTCGATAGTTTTATCTTCTCGGGTAGCTCAAATATGATCACAGATGTCTGGTCGGCGGGCCGACATATGGTACGCGGCGGCGCTCATATTAACCACGAAACCATCACCGCGAATTACAAGAAAACCATTTTGTCTTTGCAGCAAAGACTATAGGACAAGGCATGACCCTGCATTTCGACACACTGTTTATAAACGCCAATCTCGCCACAATGGACCCGACCATTGACGCACCTTACGGAGCGATTGAAAACGGGGCGCTAGGGGTGAAGGATGGACGCATTGCGTGGGTGGGCAAGATGGATGAATTGCCCATGTATAAAACGAAGAAAACGCATGACTGTCAACGATGGTGGCTGACCCCGGGATTAGTTGATTGTCATACGCATCTTATTTTTGGCGGCAATCGTGCAAAAGAGTTTGAGCAAAGACTTTTAGGCGCTAGCTATGAGGAGATTGCGCAAAGCGGTGGTGGAATATTATCGACAGTCAAAGCTACACGAAGTGCAAGCGAGCTGGAACTTGCAGAAAATGCGTGGGGTTGGGCGTGCAGGTTAGAAGCTTTCGGCGTGACAACAATTGAAATAAAATCAGGGTATGGTCTCGATTTAAAATCTGAAGTCAAAATGTTAGAGGCAGCGAAATATGTTGAAGACCAAAGCCTTGTTCGCGTTAAAAAGACCTTTTTAGGGGCGCATGCCTTACCCTCAGAATATGAAGGTCGCGCAGATGAATACATAGATTTAGTTTGCAACGTCATGATTCCAAAAATAGCAAAGCTTAAACTTGCTGATGCGGTGGACGGGTTTTGCGAAAACATTGCCTTTAGTCCTGCGCAAATAAGGAGGGTATTTGAAGCGGCGAAGAAATATGGTATACCTGTGAAATTACATGCTGAACAACTCTCTAATCAAGGGGGCGCAAAACTCGCAGCAGAGTTTGGAGCGCTGTCCGCAGACCATCTCGAATATATTGACGAAGATGGGGTTAAAGCCATGGCAGCGGCAGGCACAGTGGCGGTCATTTTGCCGGGCGCTTTTTATTATCTAAAAGAAACGAAAAAA
>Ga0209633_10001196_pt1 | contig 27543 bp, 22 predicted proteins | sample Cruoilmetagenom1_FD_187290 | JGI IMG/M metagenome (GOLD analysis project Ga0209633, IMG submission 187290) | Oil polluted marine microbial communities from Coal Oil Point, Santa Barbara, California, USA - Sample 1 (SPAdes) (version 2) | ecosystem: Environmental > Aquatic > Marine > Oil seeps ...
AATCCTATGCTCTTGCGTACAGAGAGCTAGTCCAGGACTCAAACACCGACACATATATAATATTCGGCACATCTCATCATGCAGAGGTTGATAACCCCTATATATTGACCAGGAAATACTTTGATACTCCACTGGGCCGAGCGCAAACGGACACGGAGATTGTGGATAGGCTTAATGACGGTTGTTCGTGGGACTTATTTCACGGTGAGATATCTCACAGAACGGAGCACTCAATCGAATTCCAACTCACATTTCTACAATACCTCTTAAACGGGAAGAGGGAATTTAAGATTGTCCCGATTTTATGTAACTCATTTTTCAAACTGGTGGAGGAGGGCAAGTCTCCTGCTGAGGATGAAAGGATTGAGCTGTTCCTTAACAGCGTAAGAGATATCGTGTCCGAGCTTGGTGAAAGGGCCTTTATCATAGCCGGGGCGGATTTAGCCCATGTAGGTCCTAAGTTCGGAGACCGAGAAGAGGTTAATGACGGAACTTTAAGCCTTATTAAAGAAAGGGATTTGCTTAGCCTAGAGCACTGCGAGAACCTTGATGCGGAAGGGTTTTACCGCTCAATAGAAAAAGAGAAAGATTGGAGGAAAATCTGCGGGCTCTCGCCTATCTATTCACTCCTAAGCACGGCAGGCGTGAGCAGAGGAAAGATTCTTGACTATGATCAGGCGCTTGAGCCCGATACAGGATCTGTGGTTAGCTTTGCTAGCGCGGCCTTTTATGCATAAGAAAATGTCTAAGAAATTTACAATTGTAGACGCACACGAAGATATAGCTTTTCACTTAAATTATTTTAAGAGGAGCTTCGTAAACCCTGAAGTACCCTGCATGATTACGCTCCCTGGTCTTCAAGAGGGGAACGTTAAGCTTGTATTCAATACGATTTTTGTCCCTCCGAAACAAAAGCCCGACAGCACGCTTAAGTCCGCAATGGAGCAGCTGGCCACCTACGAAGAATTATACAGGGATTGCGAGCAGGATATTTATCGCGTTTTGAAACCCCGTGACATTGAGAATTTAGATGATAATCCCAGGATAGGATTTCTGACACTTATGGAAGGTGCAGATCCAATAGAGGAGCCAAGCGAGCTAAATATGTTCTACAATAAGGGCGTTAGGGTCATAGGGCTTGCCTGGAATGATAAGAACCACTACGCATCGGGGAACGACACTGAGGATGGGCTTTCGGAAATGGGGAGAGAGCTGGTAAAGCGAATGAACGATCTTGGAGTAACTCTTGATCTGTCTCACCTTAACGAAAGATGCTTTTGGGACTCGATAGAGCTAACAGAGCTTATACCGATAGCGACTCATTCAAATGCCAGAACACTGACCGACCACCCGAGAAACTTGAATGACGATCAGTTAAGAGCAATCTCCAAGCGCGGCGGAGTTGTAGGAATAGTGCTGTACAACCTTTTCCTTAAGACTACTGAGAAAGTACCTACGCTGGAGGACGTTTACGCCCATACCGACTATATGATAGAGATTATGGGAGAAGACCACGTGGGGATAGGAAGCGATATGGACGGGGCGAGAATTAAGGATTTTCCCGAGGGCTTAAAATCCATAGATAAGCTTCAGAGTATTGCTGAATTTTTTATAGCTAAGGGTTATAGCGAAAGCAGGGTAAAGAAAATAATGAGCGGTAATTTCCTAAGGGTAATGGGGAAAAATCTCAGGTAGTAGAAATCACATACTTTGATGTTGTCTTTACCTCTTTATTCAACAATATACCTTTCAATTATCCATATTCTTTACAATAACGTCGGCAAACTCCTGCGTACCTAGGCTTCCTCCAAGATCGCGGGTGGTCAACCCTTCTTCAAGAGCCGTATTATAAGCCTGCTTTATATTCTCTCCGGAGGCTCGGAAGTCCTCCCTATCTTCGGTATCCGCAAGGTGATTGAGCATCATGACAGCCGACATTAGGAGTGCCAGCGGGTTTGCAATATTCTTGCCTGCAATATCGGGGGCAGAGCCGTGAACGGCCTCAAACACAGCCTCACGCTCGCCGATATTGGCCCCAGGCACCACGCCAAGACCGCCTACGAGTCCAGCAGATAGGTCGCTTATAAGATCACCGTAAAGGTTCTCTAGCAGTAACACATCGAAGCGGCCCGGGTCCTGAACAAGCTTCATACACCCCGCGTCGATGATGATCTCTTCATATTCAATATCTTTGTAGTCCAGGCTAACCTCGCGGGACTTTCTTATAAAAAGCCCGTCTGTGAGCTTCATGATATTGGCTTTGTGGAATACGCTCACTTTCCTGCGTCCCCTGTGCCTTGCATATTCAAATGCCCACTTGGAAATCCTGTAACAGGCTTTTTCGGTCGCGACTTTCATGCTCATTACAACGCCCGGAGTAATGGTGTTTTCAACTCCGCTGTAAAGACCCTCCGTATTCTCACGAATCACAGCGAGATCCACTCCTGAAAAACGAGTATTCACACCGCTAAGATTCCTTACAGGTCTTACAGCTGCGTAAAGATCGAGCACTTTACGAAGCTGCACGTTAACAGAGGTAAAACCCTCCCCTATCGGGGTAGTGCAGGGACCTTTTAATGCAACCTTGTGCTCTTTTATTGCGTCTAGTGTTTTCTCAGGGAGAACATCTTCATCTTCCTCAAGTGCCCCTAGACCTGCCTTTCGCTCTATCCATTCAATCTCCGCGCCTGAAGCTTTGATGACTTTTTTTACTGCGGTTGTGATGTTTGGTCCGATTCCGTCACCCGGAATAAGCACAATCTTACGTTTTTCCATAGAGAATATTGAACCCAGTGGAATCGTAGTTGGCAAATGGCGAGCTTCAGGGCCGTTTAAAGAAATAAAATAATATCGAGCCTAGCCTTTCTGCATTGCTTTTGCAGTATATATACTTACCAGCCGCGCTATCATAACAGCTATGAACAGCTGTCCCGCCATGGCTTCGAGGACAGATAAAATCCTTCCAAGGGGAGTTATGGAAGTAATATCTCCATATCCCAGGGTGCTTAAAGTGGTGTAGCTATAATATACGAGCTCATTCGTACTTATATCCCCCGTAAGGCCGAGCCTTTCGGAAATGAATACGGCGCCCGGAGATAGATATTCGATACTTCCGTAGATTGTGACCCAGAGGAGCCCCAATATTAAATACAAACACACAGCGCCGTAAAGAGTATCCTGAGTAATGTCCTTAGCTTTTAGGATATGGTTAAGGAGGATAGTCGTGACAAAGAAGAAATAAAGGATACTCGCGAATATACTCTGCGTGGAGCTTGCAAAAATCCAGTCAGTAAAAACCCAGGGCATTCCCAATACGAGAAGTATTATTATGGTTTTTTTGTTTCTGCCTATCGCATATACCCCAAGCAAGAATACGACGTTGCTTGCGATATTGATCACATAATAACCGTATTTGACCCCTTCAAGCACCGCGGAGAGTATCAAGAGCAAGATGATAGATACCATAAAATTGAACATTTTATATTTAGTCGAGCTTAGAATTATGTGTACGGAGCCCGAAGACTGCTTATCCTTATTCATTTGTTCCCTCCAAGGTTCTTTAGCGTATAAAGTAATAGGAGATTATAGCATTTAGAGAGAAAATGTTTATTCGGCTGGATTTTGAAATCCAGGACAGTGAATGCTCCGAGGATAATTGCAAATTTAATAATCAGCCATCTGAAAGCGTACAACCGGCGGTATCTACAGTTGCGGTGCCGCTAATATTGACCGCCATCCGTCCGCCGCTTATCGTACAGTTGTTATTCTGAGGGTCTATGATAACAGTCGAGCTCCCGGCTGCATTGATACCGAACTGGTTCACGGACTCAATCAGCACGCTGTTGTTTACAGGGTTTGAAGACTCGCCTATTTCAACAAAGGAATCGTTTAAAGTTATTACAGCATCCCTGTTCGCTCTTAAAATAATTCCTTCGTCGGCTTCCATAACAACTGATCCCGAATCCTGTGTGCGCACGCCTTCCCGGCAGTCCGTAATATCGATGCTCTTTACACGTATAGCTGCCGAGCTTGACCCGGTGGAAATAATGCAGTCCCCGCCGTTACCGTCCATAATGAAATCGATAAGCGTTTCATTGAGTGTAAACTCGCTATCGTTTCGAATAAAGAACGGGTCTTGAAAGACCTGCCAGCTGTTAATAATAATAAGGACAGGGTTCTGCTGGAGCGTAAAGTTCATTACTATCGTGCTGTCATCGGTGACTCTAATGTTAGAGCGCTCTGCGTTAAACGTGCTGGATTCAAACTTTAGTGTTACGTTCCCGGTAAAGGATCTAAACCTGAGAGTAAAATTTCCGCTACTGTCGGTATCGGTCCTATCTAACCTTGAGTTATCTTCAGAGACCGTAACAGTAAAAGTGCCGAATTGACCGAAATTGGCAATAGATCCGTTAAGTACTATATTCCCGCTTCCGCCTCCGGTATTGCAACCAGAAATGATAAAAAAGGAAAGAACCGTGACGAATATACAAAGAGCCGTACTTTTATACATCAGTATGATCCTCCTGCTCGGTTTGCATAACACCCTCTTATCTAACCAGCATAAGTAATTATTTATGGAAAGTAAAGCCTGAAATTCTCATAAGGAATTCGAGAAATGTATAAAGGAATTGACGGGTGAATTAAAACCCCCGGGCATTCTCTGTAATTTATAGAGAATGCCCGGAGAAATCGTTAGTGATGTGAACTCAGCATAAATCTATAGCCGTCTTATGCTCAATCTAATTTTAACGCTCGCTTTTTCTAACGCTTGCGAACTGCCTTCCCGCCTCAGGGAGCACCTTATCTATGTTCTCTTGCGTAGGCTCAAGGTTATTGATCTCGACTATGGCCCTAGCCATACCTCTTATAATAACCCTGCGGTCAGCGTTCTCGGCGCTAAAAGCCTGCTGCTGTGAGGAACTAAGATTGCCTGCCTTCACCAGGAGCCCCAGGTTGCCCTCTCTTACCAATCCCTCTTTAAGCATGGAATTAATAACGTTCTTTCGATTGGCTCTGCTCTTATAGGCGTTTATAACCTCGGGCATACTGCGTATTTTCTCGGTAATTTGCCCTGAGATATTGCCCTGTGCCCAGGCATAGTCACCGAAATCGAGAGTCACTTTATTTCTCAGCACAATAACCTTGGTCTCTGATTTAAGTGTGGGTTTTTCCTCGTATTTGATGCTGCTCTCGGGGGCCGGAGTAGGTTTGACAGTACCAGTATCTGAAGGCGCAGTGCCCTCTGTACTCTCATTTCCGTCTTCGAGCAGAAATTCCTCTTCCAGACTTGAGTAGGCGTCCCTAACCTCTTCAGCCGGGAAATAAACGTTAACAGTAATAGTCGCGCACGATACAAGATAAAAACACAGTGTAAGCGGTAAAAAATAAAGCACTCTAAAATTTGGTATTGTCATTTATTTGCCTCCTTTAATTCGTTTCTACTAATTTGTTTCTATCATGGGCCCTCCTGTAAGAGCCCTTCTGGTCAATTCCCTGATTACAGAAATTAAATGATTTATTGATATCGAGTTCTGTCTGGGATCGGCCTGTATATTCAGATTTTTGAACCCCAAAATGGAGTTTGAAATATTAAACTCTTTAAACGTTATAACTCCGTCATTAATATAACCAGAAATATTCCCTTTATCATAACCCCTGGACGAACCCAGGATAAGCCTCTCTCTGGCACCGAGCTTATCCAGTAGAGCTTCACCTACTTTTCTCTGTTCTTTCGGTGAACTAGTAGCCCAGAATTTAAACGGACCGTTTATAGTGTTTAAATCCCCGCCCTCCCCTGTAATCCAGGCAAGGCCGTTTACTCTCCCTGTAATGTAGTCTTTTTCAGATGAGATACTTTTAGATATTGCCTCAAGACTGATCTCGTCGAACAAAAATGATATATTGAAATTACCCGGATCATCAAACGAGTAGATACCGGCGCCGTACAAACCCCCTCTATAAATCTTGGATGTGAGTTTTTTCAGATTTAACTCATGCCCGTCCACTTCGAGCTGGCAGTCGATGTTTTCGATTTTTATTATGCCGTAGCTAAGCTCGCCAATTTTCAAATAATCAGAATCAGATGTGTCAAAATCCTTGATTGAGCGGAGAAACTTTTGATATATGGATTTACTTAGCTTCAGATTATCGCCCACAAATGAGCTCAAAGGATTTTCGGAATCAGCATCGTCTTTAATCGTAATAGTGCCGTATACCTCTTTTATATTGAGCTCGGTCCCTGAGAGCATCCCCGAGTAAGCACCGCGCAGTACCCCGAGCTTGCCGCCCCATCTCTGATTGTGGTAGAAAAGGTTATAGAAAACAAGCTCTAAATCGGCCTGTCCCTGTGTCTTAGCATTTGCCGCTGTCTCCGGCAAAAAGGGTCGTAGAAGATTCATCACTACCGGTATGGAAATGCCGGGCATGTTGAGCTGAAGTTGTCTGTTTTCATTAAGTGAATTCATCATCTTTCCCGTAAAGACGAGCTCCGTTGAGTCCTTACCAACTATAAACCCGTTTTCTATGAATAAGGTTTCACCCTCCGTCTTTCCGCTAAGCTCACCTCTATAGGTATAGCTCTGACCGTAATTAGTCAGGCTTAGACCGTTAACCCTAAGTTTACCGGCGCCCTCGGGCAGCGAGTTTTGAGGCAGTAATCCTGAAAAATCAAAATAGGCCTTTGCGATATTCGCGGTCAAATCGCCTGTGGATAGAGAAGCTCCGCTGAGCTCAATGTCGGAGTCGATCTTAGCACGAGGACCTGTGGTATCGACGTCGATCTTCCCGGTAAGCGCCCCGCCTAGAAACTCGCCCGAAAGATTGTCCAGGACAAGCCCAGTCTCATTTGGCGTTACTAAAACCTTAAGGTTATCGACAGGCTGAGATAAAACTTCAAGCTTTGTGGCTAGGATATGGCCTTCCCAGTCAATCATGTCTGAATTCGGATCGTTTATGGTAAAGTCGCCCGCGATAGTGTTTGACGTTACCTTCCCGTCAAGACCTGTGAAGACGCTGTCCGTAAATCTCGATACAAACGGATAGCCGCCCTCTGCTCCCATACGTAGCGTTAGGTTATCGGTTTCGAAGCTCCCGATGGTGCCAATATCGGCTTTAACACCGCTGAGCTCGATAAAGTTACCGAGGTATTTGTAATCCCACTCGACACTCGGAAACTCTATGGCCTTAAACTTACCCCCCTCACCTGTGACGTGGCCCGAAAACCCGTCTCTCCCGCTGTTTTCTATACTGAAGCTCTCGTTAAAGCGTGAAAGCGAGATGCCCTTACCCAGAACCTCAAAATCACTACCGGTAGAGGCCATGTTAAGGGTCCAATCATTTCCCAGAATGAGTGAGAATGCGACTTCTTTTACCTGACCGTTTTTAACAAGATAATCTCCGAATGTGAGATTCTCATATCGGAGCCCTTTGTTTTTAATCGTAATAGTTTCCTTAGTGCCCCTTTCAGTATTGGTAGCTTCATCACCGGATACAAATTTAAACTCTAGGTTTTGCTCAGACTGTACTTCAGACACTCTGAACGCCCTCCCTTTACTAAGGCTCAGGATTACATCCTTTGCTGTAAAGGATATATCCGCATCATACGTACCAGAACCACCTTCGAACTCAGCCGTAGCCGACTCTGCCGTTCCCTCCATATCGAAAGGAATAACGCTTTTTGGGATCTCTATCAGATTTAAATTCTGCCCGGTGAGAAGTCCTGAAAGCTTGAAACTTTCGCCGCTTAAGTCAAACCCCATTGAACCTGTGAGCTTTCCGTCCATATAGCTCCCATTAAGCCCTGAAAGGGAGATACCGGTCTTACTCCAGTTTTCGGTTGCGGAAATTTTTACATCCGATGAAATATCTTCTATTGTCCCTGTCTTTATCCAGTTGAATTTATCTGCCGTACACTTTCCTGTTGAAGTCATAGGAAAGCTTCCTCCTATACCTAGAGCCTGGTTAATGCTTAGATCGCAGTTGAGCCCAGATACCCCGAGGTCATCTTTAGTCTTTGTATAACTAAGGTCACGGGTGAGAACTTCACCCTTCAGAGTGAATTCTCTTTTTTTACCTGAACCGCTGATTTTTAAATCCCGGGCTTTTGCGCTTCCTGAAATCTCATCCTGACTCAAACTCGGCACCATTTTCTTAAGCACCCTCAGGTCCCGTGCTTCGGCGGAACCGTTAATATTAACGATCACATCGCCTTCTTTGACGTCGGCGCTTCCTGAGAATTTACCCTCCATGAGTCCGTTTATGTTCATATCGAGCTTATCGAGTGTGGCGGTCTTTAGAGATGGATTATATGTAAGGTCATAGTCGATCATAAACGCGGATTCTGTTGAGGTAACCCTCTTATCTTCAGGTTTTACGCTCATCAGTCCGTATGCGTGGAATACATCTGACAATTCAAAATTTACTCGCGCGTTTGCTTCTAGAGACGAGTCTTTGTTTTTCAAGAGATTTTTATTCCCGAGTGCTAAGTCTTTCGTATTGATATCCAGAACCCCTGAAGTTATATCGCTTCCTGCATGCACAGCACCTTTCATATCAAGCCTGTTACCCAACACAGTTAAATCCCCGGTCAAGGTGATTTCGCTAGATTTTTTTAGGCTATTACCGTCAATACTGATAGTTAGTGATTTTGATAGGAGCTCGAATTCCGGGCTTATCTGATAAAGAGCGTCAGTGATTTTAACTTTTTGAATTACAATTCGAGAAGGCTTTTCTTTATCGTCCTTGTCACTTTTAATAAGCTCAAGGAGATTTTGTATATTGTCCTTAGTAGCCCGGACATTCGGATTGTGAACTACAACTTCATTAACAATCAATCTCTGCTCTAAAAGAGATGGAATGATAGCGGGGTCTACTGTAATTTCTTCTACTTCAGCAACCTGGGCATTGTTCTGTGAAGGGTCAGTGATCGTGAGCCCGCTTAATCTAAGGTTAAACAGAGGATCTATCCCGATCTCTTTAAACTCAATTAAATATCCGCTCTCTTTAGATAATTTTTCTATATAACCGGGCGCTTCTCCGCCGAGCTTCCGGTCTAAGATAATGTTAATGGATATTAACGCTGCGAGGACCAAAACAGCAGCAATAACGAGAATTTTCAGGAGCCCATGTCTCGAAAGAGTCATACAGAAGATATTATATTTAGTATTGCCTAATTTAAAAGGAGAATTTATCCGTGGCTAAAAAACTAGGAAGCTTACAGACACTAAGGGCTCAGGCTTACAGGTTCAACAGTACTCGCTTTAATCACATTTTTTACTTTGTATAAAAAGTATTTCTTCTCTTTCTTGAATTTACCCGTTATACGAACAGTATCGCCCTTTTCAATCGGCAAGTGCTCATCTTCATAATACACACCGACTTTGTTTCCTTGAGAGTCTTTCAATTCAAACACAGTAAAGTCCTCTCCTTTACTAGATTTCGTATACTTCACTTTCTTTACAACGCCCTCAAGTGTTACTTTTCTGCCGTCGTATTGCTTGGGCGCGGAGACAACTTCCGCAATATCCGCCGATATGATTTCTTCCGGGGTGCTATCTGAAACTAAGTTATTTCCCGACTGCCCGAAAGCTGCCTGAAAAGGAAATGTAATAAGTAGCAAGATGATGAGTGTACGTTTCATTCAAATTCCTCTGATAATTGATTCTTCTAAATTCTATGATCTTCAAGGCCGAGATATAATTATAAGTATGAGTCGCTAAATTACCACCCGATTTATTATTCTGACCATTTATTGAAGGGTCTCACATCCGGCATTCAACTAATGTTGTTAAACAGTTAGAATAAAGCTATATTCGCTAATGGGAGAGCATATGCCCTCATCTATAATACGAAAGATAAACGGACTGCTCAAGACTGAGCACTTGGGGAAAGTCATACATTATTTTGACGAGGTTGAATCCACAAACACGACTCTGTTCGAGCTTGCGTTAAAAGGCGCCTCAGAAGGAACGAGCGTTATTGCAGATGCGCAAACGCAAGGAAAGGGCAGACTCGGCAGAACATGGGTATCGCCCGGCGGGCATAATCTATATTTATCCGTGCTCTTAAGACCCGGGGTAGGAGCCTCGGAATCTACGCTCTTAACCTTGGTTTCATCAATAGCCGTATATGAATGTCTAAAAAAAACCGGCATCCAATACCCGGCCATTAAATGGCCCAATGATATCCTGATCGACAAGAAAAAAATAGCAGGCGTACTAACGGAGATGGAGCCCAAAGGCGATAGAGCTGATTTCGTAGTTGTGGGTATAGGTGTGAACGTGAATATGTCCAGAGCGGTGATTAACAGAGAAATGGGCGACTTTGCGCGGCATGTGACTTCGGTCAGTGAAAACCTCGGCAAAGAAGTGGACCGGGCAAAGCTCGCAGCCGACTTACTTAGGGAACTTGAAGAATGGTACAACACAATGAAAATGCGCGGAAAACCTGCTATTTTGAAGGAATGGACGCAGAGATGGGGCGGCTTAAATGAGAAGGTACGGGTAAGTATTGAAGGTCTCGAGGTTTTTGAAGGAATTGCCCAAGGAATAGACGAAAACGGTCATTTATTGATTAAAAGAGAAAACGGGGAAATAACAGAAGTGATCTCGGGTGATATATCCTTTATTTAGGACTAAAATCAGACATTTCCCGCCTCATACTCTGCATAAGATCTGTCCACTGATCTACCAGTGACAAATCATTCTCGGGGAGAAGCTTCCTTATCACAATACCCCTTTCTCTAACCTCCACCCCGCAGTCCTTATATCTCTTGGATAGTATATCGGCGAATTTATAGAGCTTACTTACTGCACCCGGGTTATTACCGACAAACTTGGAGACAAGAACAACTTCTTGGTCGAAACCTTCAAAGATGAGATTCCAAAGGCTTGAGCTTGCCTCCATTGCAAAAGAAAGATCAATCGATTCTGACTGACTGATATCTTTTTCCATATTCACCCGGAGTAGCTCCCCCAAGCTTACCCATTTAAACTATACGAGTATGACTCTATCCGCCCCCGAGAGCCGCAATCCTTTGCTTGGCAGTATCCCCATAACCTTTATATCTATCCTGCCCAAGCGAGAGTTGGAGAAACTTTTTATAGTTACTGATTGCTTCTGGTCTGTTGTTTTGTCTCTCGTATCCCTGAGCTAAGAAGAAGTAGGCCTCAGGGTTATTGGGATTTAGTGATATGGACTTATTCTGGCTCGCGATAGTGTCCTTGAATCGTTTCATATAGTAATAGGTGATTCCTAGGTTCATGTATGCCGGGGCGTATTTAGGATTGAGCTCGATTGCTTTTTGAAACTGCTTAACAGCTTGTGGGTAATAACCCTGGTAGTTGAGCGCCGTGCCCAAATAGTTGTGGAGCTGGGCGGATGGTGCTAATTCAACCGCCTTTTGATACTGTGCCGCGGCCTGATTGAATGAGCGTTTTTTCTGATAATACGTATTCCCAAGTCCGATGTAGGCAGGGACGTAATTGGGATTGAGCTCAATTGCCTTTCTGATTTCAGGAGCGTTTGGGTTTCCGCCGCTTGCAGCCCAGAGTATGTAATAGGCTTCAGCATTATTGGGGTCTTTGGCAAGAACACCTCTGGCCGCTGCGATGGCCTCTTTCTCACGGCTCAAATGGTAATAGCTATAAGCAAGAGCAACCTGAGTCGCCTCTAGATCGGGGCCGAGTTTAAGGGCCTTTTCCATGTTTCTATATGAATCGTTATAGTATTTCTCATAATCGGCTTTTATCTGGTATCTGTAAAAACCCATGAAGGAATAAACTTCGGCGAGCCCGGCGTATGCCGGAGCATAATTCGCGTCTATACCGATAGCTTTATTATATATTGCTATTGCCTGCTGAAATCCCTCAGGTGTAAATTTCATAAATTCAGCCTTTCCCTGCTTATACAACCCGGCCGCACCGGCTGCGTCTTGAGCAATTGCAGTACTACCTTCAAGTCCTGCAACCGCAAAGGTTAAAGAAAATAAAATCAAGCTTAATATCAAACGCTTCATAACGCCCTCCTTGTAAATTATTGTGCCTATAAATATTGTATCCGGTTTTAATACCCTTCGAGTATATATTTAACAATCTCCTTAGCCAGTCCCTCGTATATGTCCTTTGCCAAAAACCCCATTGAGCTAAACCCGTTAACTTCTCCTGACGATATCTCATCGCCTGTAGCCTTATTTACCAGGGCTAATTTGACTGTTACCGATACTTCTCCGAATTTAATACCCCCGCCCTCATAAGAAATATCGGTGCTCGGCCTGTATTCACTTACCTCGCCTAAAACCACTATAGTATCCTCTGCAGGAATATTTTCAATTGCTCCGAACTCCACTTCTTTGAATTTGTCCTTTGTTGCAAGAAGCGCCGCGGACTCAGCAGGGATTCTGGACAGAGCCTGCTCTGGAAAATCGATAATTTCAGTGTCAAATTTTTCAAACTGTACAGCTTGGAAGCTACTTAGCTTTTCCTTGGCCGGCTTAAAGTAAGAGGTCGTTTTAATGCTCGCGCAGCCTGTAAACGTGAGAGCTAAAAAGAACAATGAAAAAGCAATATAGTATGAGCGGTAATTTCTATCTATCATAATTTCGTACTCCTCCTTAAAAGACAAGTAGTATAAAATAGCATACTTCTTCAGTTTGATAAACATCAAATCTTAATATTCTACTAACACAATCCATATGTAAGCAAGAACTTGCCAGATGTAAGCAAAAACTTGTTACAAATATTGTCACACTTAACAAAATTTTGCAAAAAATGTCACATGAAACGTGATTTTTATAGGTTCTCAAAACCACTGTATTTTACAGAATTCTTGTAAAAATTCATACATTCTTAAATCATAACAGGGTGTTATAAAATCCGAGCTTTAAAATACCCCGAATTTGGCACGTGGCTTGCAAAATATCTTATCAAACTCAAAATCTTTTAGGAGGTAGTAGATATGTTAAGAAATATAATGAGAAAGAAAAAAGGCGAGAAAGGGTTCACCCTTATCGAGCTTTTGGTTGTTGCGGCGATCATCGGTATCCTGCTTGCAATCGCTATTCCTAACCTGATTAAAGCCAGAATTTCCGCAAACGAGGCGAATGCAAAAAAAGCCTTGCAGACATTACGAGACGCTGAAGGGGAGTATTTCGAGCAGGATTTAGATAATGCCGGCGGGAGAGACTTTACAGATTCAATTGGTGTATTGAGAAACCCCGAAAATACGGGACTGCCAGAAGATGCCCTTATAGATTCCAGCTTTGATGCTGCACTTTCTACAAGCGGCACAGCTGATTGTGCGGATCCAAAAGCAGGCTATTGTATAGCAGGTGATTTTGGAAGTTTTACTCCTAATGGGGCTGGTGGTTTCGACGACTTTGGATGGGAAAGTTCCTATACAAGTTTCCGTAAAACCGGAAGAAGAGACTTTACCGTCTACGGTGATGGAGTAATAAGATGTACTGTTGATACATCAATTTCAAGCGGCACTATAGGCGGTTTTGCCGGTGAGCGTACAGACGGCGCTTGCGATTAAAAGACTGATATCATAAACCAAATTGCAGATAAAATAGTATTAACTAAATCAGACTTACAAAATACAGTAGCGGGATTACCTCCCGCTACTGTATTTTTTCTTAAAAACTTTATGGAAAATAGGTTTAGATAACTACTGTACGGGGTAATCGAATTTAATACTTCACATTAAATATAGAGCAGAGCATGAAGACTCCGATTACTACTGATAAATTTATATTCCCTAAATTAGACTTATCGAGCTTATAATCTACCTAATTATCCAAGAGATATTGCCACTAAACACTGATTAACATATATTTTAGATATCCGCTTATGTCAGAAACGATTCTTCAAGTAAACGAGTTGGTTAAAAACTTTAAAACAGGGTTCCTGGGAAAAGAAGCCCAGGTTCTAAGAGGGGTGTCTTTCTCTGTCGAAAGAGGTGAGATATTCGGCTTTATCGGACCCAACGGCGCGGGCAAAACCACGACATTTAAATGCATTCTGGGATTTGCCCGTAAATCCGGCGGCACCGTGAGCCTAATGGGCGAGACTAACGAGAATGTCGGCATAAAAAGCCGCATTGGATATTTACCGGAAAACCCCTACTTTTACGATTACTTAACCGGTGAAGAGCTGCTGCGTTATATGGGAGATTTACACGGTATCAATGCTAATACACTAAAAGATAGAGTGGATGTGCTGCTATCTAAAGTAAATATGTGTCACGCCCGAAAGCTACAGCTCAGAAAATATTCCAAGGGAATGCTCCAGAGGATTGGAGTAGCTCAGGCGCTCATAAACGACCCGGAATTTATCATCCTGGACGAGCCTATGAGCGGTCTTGACCCTATAGGCAGAAGAGAGATTAAAGACTTGATATTGGAGAAGAAAGCGAAAGGGAAAACAATACTTCTTAGCTCGCATATGCTAGCTGACGTAGAAGCGCTCTGTGACAGGGTAGCACTGATAATGAACGGCAGGGTTGTCAGAATAGGTACGATCGGTGAGCTTCTGAACGAGATACATACGGATTACGAGCTCTTTCTGGAGGGATCCAGAGACGATGTTCGAGAGCACGTAAAAGACCTGAATGTTGAGCTTGAAGAAAGGGCCGGGTTTTTGGTACTCAAGTTTGATGAAGATATAAAGACGAGGGTTTTTGAAGCTGTGATGAAATCCTCTTCTGAGATTGTCTCACTACATCCAATGAGAAAATCGCTGGAAGGACTATTTGTAGAAGAGGCTAACAAAAATGAATAGAGTATTTAGCGTAGCGCGCAACACATTCATTGAAGCCATAAGGGATAGAGTCCTCTACAGCTTGGTTGTTTTTGCCATACTAATGATTCTAAGCTCACTTATCATCGCTGCCATTTCCGGAGAGCAGTACAATAAAATCGTAAAAGACTTGGGACTAACAGCTATTTCAATAATCGGCATCATGCTGTCCGTATTTCTGGGTATGGGTCTTGTTTATAAAGAGATTGAAAAAAAGACGGTTTACAACATTTTCTCAAAACCGATTAAGCGCTACGAATTTATCCTCGGCAAGTATTTAGGCTTGGCTTTTACACTCCTCGTAATCACAGTGGGAATGGCAATCATTTTGTTTCTTTTAGTGCTCTATACGGAGCTAAGGTATCAGGGATTAATAGAGTTTTATTACGGGGGCCAACATTTCACCGAGTTTTTTAACGCAATATACTTTCAGTATCTGGAATTCTTAATTATTATCGGCATCGCTCTTATATTCTCTAGTTTCACAAGCCCTATACTGAGCGTTTTATTCACATTTTTACTCTTCGCAATAGGCCGCTTTTCAGGCGATATAAGACTATTTGCAGAAGAGATAAAGAACCCTGTAAGCGCCGTGTTTGCAGAGGTGATTTATACGGTTATACCAAACCTTGAGAAGTTTAACGCAAGGAGTGAAGCCGTGTACGGCGGGAGTTTAAACGGAGAGCTTATAATTTATACGACCATCTATGCAATTATATATACGCTTGCGCTACTTTTGCTTTCGATGATTATTTTTGAGAAAAAAGAATTTAAATAACCAAAGTCTCATGTCAATCACAAAGAAACCAGTAATCGGCCTAATTGTAATATTAATATTGATATTAGCATCTATACCGTTTCAAAATAAGATTGACGAAGCGCACGGCAAGTTCGATTATATAGAGGACAGCATGTATTTATCGTCCTCTACGCTTGAGAAGATGTCACTCGGTTATCGGGAGTTAATGGCTGACATCTATTGGATGAGGGCGCTGCAGTACTTCGGAGGAAAGGATTTAGATAAGCAGAACCCGGAGCTTCTCTATAATTATTTTAATATCATTACCGATCTGGAACCGAAATTTGTAAACGCATACAGGTACGGAGGCACCTTTTTAGCGGAACCTCCACCGTACGGTCTGGGAAATTTTGAATTGGGAGTAGGAATCCTCGAGAAAGGAAGAGTAAACAACCCTGAGAATTTCAGACTTCCCTTGGAAGAAGCATTTCTACATTATATATACCCGAAAAATTACGCAAAAGCCGCCGAGCTTTTTGAAGAGGCCGGCAGCAAACCCGGACTATCGGCATTTAGAAAAGCATCTATTGACGGTATGGCCGCTGCTGCCCACGCACATGGCGGTGATAGAGAGAATTCCAAGCAAATTTGGAAAACTATCTATGAAACGAGCCCGAGCGAAGGCAGAAGAAATTTTGCGCTGAGAAACCTACAAGAGATACAAACGATGGATATTGAGGACAATTTAACATTGGCTTTAGGAGAGTATAGAAAGCGTTTTAATAAATTCCCTGAAGGTGTTCAGGATATTGCAGATGCCGGGATTATTAAAGAGATACCTACATCCCCGCTTGAAGGGCAGTTTATTATTGTGGCTCAAATAGAAGCTGTAAAGGATAGTACATTGGCAGAGCGCAATCTAAATCAAAACCTTAGGTTTCTGAACGCAAAAACAAGAAGGTATAAAAAGACTTTCGGTGAATACCCTGAAGACTTAAACGAGCTCAGGGAATATATACAAGACTACACGACTAGTGACTTCCCGGCTCACCCGCTTGGCGAGCCATATTTCTACGATCTGGAGACAGGGAAAGTAACTTCGAAGGAAATTACAGAGTAACTATCAATTGATCTCAAGAACCACAAACTCTCTTTTACCACCCGGGGCTTGTACAATGACGTCATCGTCCACTTCTTTTCCGATCAGGGCACGGCCTATAGGGGAGGTAATGGAAATAAGGCCGTTCTCGGGCTCCGATTCATCCGCACCTACGAGCTGATAACTTACAGTCTCACCGGTGTCTAAGTCCTCAAGCGTAACCTTTATACCAAATGTAACTCTGTCTTTATTCGTAAGCTCTGCAGGGTCAATAACTTCAGCTCTACTGATCTTGCTATCGAGCTCTTGTATTCTTCCCTCAACAAATGACTGACGGTTTTTTGCCGTCTCATACTCTGCATTCTCCGATAGATCCCCGAGTGAGCGCGCGTATTCTATCAGCTTTATTACTTCGGGCCTCTCTACAGTCTTAAGCCTGCGCAGCTCCGCTTGTAATTTTTTAAGTCCGTTAGGTGTTATAGGAACTCTTTCAGTTGTCATTAAGTTTTCCTCCTTTAATATCCGGGGGGAAAGGAATTAGGATTTACTTTCAACATATTGAAGCCATATTCTGTTAATAGATAATTATACAGTATTAATAGTATTCCTGAAGTGCTTTTACACAAAGCTCCTCTTTTATCAGGACTTCTATTGCTCCTGCTGCGGCTTGGGCTCCTGCAATTGTGGTGAAGTACGGTACTCCCTGAGTAACGGAGGTTCTCCTTATAGAATAGGACTGCGCAATCTCTTCTTCTCCAAACGTAGTATTTATGACAAGCTGAACCTCACCGTTCTTTAAATGATCGACGACATGCGGTCTTCCCTGGGACACCTTTGTTACGAGGCTGCAGTTAATACCGAGTTTATCTAGATATGATGCGGTGCCTGCGGTTGCCAGAATGTTGAATCCAAGCTCAGAGAGCTTTTTGGCTACCTGGGAGGCCTTTTCTTTATCATCGTCCTTAACGCTTATAAATGCAGTGCCGCTCATTGGAAGCTCGTTTCCGGAAGCCATTTGAGCTTTGGCAAAAGAGCGTCCAAGCTCAGTGTCTATGCCCATTACCTCTCCCGTGGATTTCATCTCAGGGCCCAGGATCGTATCCACGCCCGCAAATTTGATAAACGGGAAAACAGACTCTTTAATACACATGTAGCCCGGCACTATTTCTTCCGTAAAACCAAGCTCGGTTAATGTTTTCCCGACCATAATTTTAGTTCCGAGCTTTGCAAGCGGGACACCTATCGCTTTACTGACAAACGGTATTGTTCGGCTTGCCCTGGGGTTTACCTCAATTAGATATATTTCACGGTCTTTTATTGCGAATTGAATGTTCACGAGCCCCTTAACACTAAGCGCGAGCGCAAGCTCCTTGGTCTGACGCTTGATTTCCTTAAGAATCTCGGCGTCTATAGAGTAAGGCGGCATAACCATTGCACTGTCGCCCGAGTGGACTCCTGCTTCCTCAATGTGCTCTAACACTCCGCCTATCACTACTGTCTCGCCGTCCGATATCGCGTCGACATCCACCTCTTTTGCGTCTTTAAGAAACTTGTCTATTAACACGGGATGATTCGGGGAAACGTTTACGGCCTCATTCATATAGCGCTTAAGCGCCTTTTGGGTATAAACGATTTCCATTGCTCTGCCGCCAAGCACGTAAGAGGGTCTCACGACTACCGGATATCCTATATCTCCCGCGATTTGCTTTGCCTCGTCCTCACTGCGTGCGATCCCGCTTTCAGGCTGCCTGAGTCCGAGCTTGAGGATCAGATCGCGGAACCTTTCTCTATCCTCGGCAAGGTCGATACTCTCAGGAGATGTTCCGATTATATTTACTCCCCTTTCCTCAAGCGGAAGCGCGAGCTTTAGCGGTGTTTGACCTCCAAGCTGTACTATTACACCATAGGGCTTCTCACGCTCAACTATCGACAGAGTATCTTCAAGTGTCAGGGGCTCAAAGTAGAGCCTGTCCGATGTATCGTAATCAGTGCTAACGGTCTCGGGATTGCAGTTAACCATTATGGCCTCATACCCTTCTTCCCTGAGTGAAAAGGAAGCATGAACACAGCAGTAATCAAACTCTATCCCCTGCCCTATTCTATTGGGACCGCCTCCTAAAATCATAACTTTCTTTTTATCAGTGGGCAGGGCCTCGTCCTGTCGTTCATAAGTGGAATAGAAATACGGGGTGTGGGCTTCAAACTCAGAAGCGCAGGTATCTACCATCTTATATACGGATTCTATGTCGTTTTTTTGCCTGAGATTTCTCGATTCGTCCTCTGATTTTCCTATTAGCTCAGACATCCTCGTATCTGAAAATCCATACTCTTTGGCCGCTTTGAGACTATTGCTGTCGGGATTGCCTTCTGAGAGACTGAGCGCGGATTCCATATCCACAATCTGCTTTATATTAGAGAGAAACCAGCGGTCTATTCGTGTTAAATCATATATTTCCTCAGTGTCCATCCCGCACCTGTATGCGTCCGCAAGGTACCAGAGTCTTTCTGAATTAGGGGTCTTCAGCTTCTCCCTTATCACACCCATATCACTGGTTTTCGGCTCAAACCCGGAAGAATCTATTTCTAGCGATCTAATGGCTTTTTGTAAGGATTCCTTAAAAGTCCTACCGATGGCCATAGCCTCACCTACCGATTTCATTTGAGTAGTCAGTGAGGTATCGGTCATAGGGAATTTCTCAAAGGTAAACCTGGGTATTTTTACCACGACATAATCTATCGTAGGCTCAAAACAGGCTGGTGTAGTACGAGTAATATCATTTGGAATCTCGTCAAGCGTATAGCCTACGGCAAGCTTTGCGGCGATCTTCGCAATTGGGAACCCTGTCGCTTTAGAAGCCAGAGCCGAGCTCCTGGAAACCCGGGGATTCATTTCTATTACCACCATTCGGCCATCATCGGGGTTGACGCCGAACTGTATATTAGAGCCACCTGTATCCACTCCGATCTCTCTTATTATAGCGATCGAGGCGTCGCGCATTTTTTGATACTCTTTGTCGGTAAGTGTCTGAGAGGGTGCAACCGTAATACTGTCCCCTGTATGAACACCCATAGGGTCGAAGTTCTCAATTGAGCAGATGATAACTACGTTATCCGCTACGTCCCGCATCACTTCGAGCTCAAACTCTTTCCACCCGAGCACCGACTCTTCTATTAATATTTCCGAGACCGGACTCGAGTCGAGCCCTGATTTTGCGAACTCCTCAAATTCCTCGCGGTTATATGCGACGCTTCCACCCGAGCCTCCGAGTGTAAACGAGGGCCTGATTATGATAGGAAAACCTATTTCCTCCACTATCTGCCAGGCTTCGCTCATGTCGTGGGCAACTCCGCTCTTTGGAACCTCAAGACCAATTTTTATCATGGCCTCTTTAAACTGCTGCCGATTTTCAGCCTTTTGAATCGCAGGCATTTTGGCGCCTATAAGCTCAACACCGTATTTATCGAGTACGCCGTTTTCGGACAGCGCCACTGCTATATTAAGCGCGGTCTGACCGCCGAGAGTAGGCAGCAAAGCGTCTGGTCGCTCACGTTCTATTATTTTTTCCACAATCTGAGGGACAAGAGGCTCAATATAAGTACGGTCCGCGAACGTAGGGTCCGTCATTATAGTAGCGGGGTTACTATTCACAAGTACAATCCTGTAGCCCTCTTCCTTGAGCGCTTTGCACGCCTGTGTGCCCGAGTAGTCAAACTCGCAAGCCTGCCCGATCACTATGGGACCCGAGCCTACAAGTAGTATTGTTTTTATATCTGTTCTTTTCGGCATATGCTAAAACCTGAGGGGTAAGATTCTCTTAACTCAGGAGAAATTAAATCCGTCAATTTATACCTAAGAATTTATAATCTGGCAAACAAGATTATGATACATTCAGTTTACAGAAAATAAATAAGATGACCCTTTAGAAATATCCTAATAATATACTAGTAAATCTGAATTGTGACCAATGTGCTACGATTAGCCCGCATCTTCTGTTATAGCGGATTCCTCACCTGAATCAGCTTCTGTTTCATTGGTTTTTTCTTTGTTCTTAAGATCGCTCATTACATGAAACATCCTCTGTACAGCGGTATATGAAGAAAAAATAAGCATTATTAAAAGAGCTAGCTTGAGCAGATAATTCTCTGGGGGATACCCAAGAGCGCTGGTCACAAGGTTTCCCGGATAATTAAATATAGACAGCACGCCCAGGTAAACCACCCTCTCAGTCCTCTGCATTACCCCCACCTCGCACTTAACCCCAAGACCCTCCGCCCTGGCCCGCGTATAACTGACCATTGTAGTAGAGACGAGTATTAGAAACACTACGTAGATAAATATTGTGCCCTGAAAAAGACTCAGGAGCCCGAGATAAATAAAAGCCTCTGAGAACCTGTCCAAACAAGAATCGAAGAACGCTCCGGATTCGCTGCTGATCCCCTGCGCCCTCGCTACACGGCCATCGAATATATCAAAAGTTGAGCCTGCTAAAACGAGCACGCCGGCTATAAATATTAAGTCGTAATGATAGAAGAGCCCTGTAATTGCGGAAACTACAAGAGTCGAAATCGTAAGCACATTGGGATGAATTTTAATCCCGACCAGATAGTCTTCAATCGGCAGCATGAGGAGAAGCCACCATTTTTTTAATCCGCTCCCTAAGAGTTTTGAAGACTCAGGGCCTTTTTTGTTTTTTGACCTTTCAGCAATTTCCTGTGGCTGGCTCATGATGAATGTTTCCCGAAACTGTTATTTCTGTGAATTGAGGTTATTAAAATATACGCTTTAATCTTTATCAGGCAAGCAGAGTATACGTAATGCATATACAGACAGTCTAATTAATCTCTGTAATATATACCGACTTTACTCCCGGCTCTTTTCTCTTGAGCCAATTACCGTATTCCTTTGCCTGCCCCTTTGTAGGAAATTTCCCTACGCTCACCCGGCTCCATCTGCCCTTACCCGGCACATCGGTCTCGGTAACTCTTACTTTATAACCTTTACGCTCGAGTTTTTGAGCGAAACTCCTAGCTGCGCCAGGGTCCTTAAACGAGGCTACCTGGACTGTGTATTTCCCGCGCGCGCTCTGAGACGGATCATCAGTCGGACTTTTAGTTACCTGCCCTTCCCTAACAGGTTCCTCGTATTTACTTGTGTCGGTCACTGTCTTTTTTGAAACTGCAGGTGGAGGCTTATCCCAATTCTCCTCTCTTGTAGATTCATATATACGCTCGATGAGCTCTTTACTCGAATAAGAGGCGTCCCCGGTGTCAGTACTTCTAGTCGCCACAGGAACATCTTTTTTCCGGACTATGGGTGTATCTTTTTTCTCGGTTACTAAAATATCTTCCTCTATTATTTCACTTTCCCGAGATATCACCGTCGATTCTTCTTCATTTCCCGATTCCTCGGAAGTGGTAATCTCTCTTACTACTACAGTATCTATCTTTTCAGCTTTAATTAATTTTGCTCCGCCCTGAAGCGGTGCATTTAACTGTGTGTCTAATAATAAGGCTATTTCTGCATTAGCCGAGCCGCTGTCAGGCTGAGTATAAGTATCTATCTGAACTTCTTCTTGCAATATTTCTTCTTGAACCCCGGCGTCATCAACCGGAAGCTCCTGCTCAACAATCCCGGGCTCTGGAGAGGCGGTCTCGACAATCACAGTTTCTTGTGTGATTTGTGATGAGCTCTGTGTTTGAACCGGAGATACGGTATCCGGCGTCTGGGCCATATATCCCTTTGGTACTACACCGCTAGCTGTGCTGTTTGATTCTTCCCCAATCTTTACTACTCGGAGGCTTGTAAAAGGTCTTTTTACAACCACACCGTTCTCGACGAGCACAATTTCGACTGAGCCTGATAACCCGGCTGGGGCTTCAAAAACAAGCTTCCTGGGTGATTCTGAAATTACATGCGCGGGCTTACCTCCGATCGTAAGCTTGGTTGTAGTAAAGTCACCGTCAAACGGGCCTTGAATCTCGATCAGCCTCCCGGATTGCCCGATAAGCGGGGTTTCAAAATCAAAAGCTGTGGTAGTTTCAGGTCTGTCAACAAATGAATCCGGCAGTTTTACCGCAGCAGAGGAATAGCTGACCTCCCTGTTGCTCCCGTCTCTTAGTGTGACTCTCAAGCTGCTGCCCGACATGTTCCTTGGGATATTTATAGTAATGCGTCCCGCTTGAACTGATGCGCTCTGTACATCCGTATGTATTTTGTAACTGTTTAAAACACTTGTGTTATTAGCTCCCTCAGGGTAGGCGAATATAGATGCGGACACAGTATCTCCTCCCGACATATCATCTGGCAGGAATACCTTTACATCTCCATGCTGGGTTTTAAAACTTACTACATATGTGCCGCTCAACCTATCGGTAATGCCAAGCTTCACGGCATGTGCGGTAAAAAGTGTGAAGACTAATGTTATTAAGACAAGAAAGACCTTGAGTTTCATAATAAAATTCCTGTGAACATAGCCATATTAATCATATCATTTGTTTTGTGTTATAAAAACTATCTTAACCTCAGGCTCTAGAACTTTTAGGTTCTCTCCGTAGTCACTTGCGCTCTGAGAGCTTTCAAATGTACCAATTCTCACCCTATACCATTTCTTTTTATCAGAAGCCGTCATAGTGCTTACATATGCAGGATATCCCTTGTTCTTCATAGATTTTAGCACCGAATCCGCAGCTTTTTTATCCGTAAACGAGCCGATCTGTACCGTGTAGCTGCCCTCAGGGTCTATTGGGGGTAATTTAGCTCTGCCCTCTCTTTTATTTTTATCGGTTTTAGCAATTTCTTCAATTGCTGTTTCCCTGCTCATCTTTTCAGGTTTTGGAGTAGTTGCCGGCTTTTTAACAACGGGCTCGGGTTTAACAGTACTTGGAGTTTTTGCAAGGCTCTCCTTTTGTTCACTATCAGCTTTTTGGACCTGTGGTGTTTCGAGGGGTTTGGGGACTTCTATTGCCGACTCTTCTTGAATATTCTCTTTTACCTGAAGATCCTCGGGGGCTTCAGTACTAATTTCTTTTGGAGGTTCTTCGGGTTCGACGTCGGGCTCTGTTATTTTCTCATCAAGCATTAAGACTTCTTCTTGCTCTGTATCTATTGGCTTTTCAAGAACACGGACTCGGGGTGGAATAGTCTCTTTGTTTTCGGTAAAAGTAGCACTGCGCTTAGTTAACCCCTTACCTACGATTATCCCGAGACTGAAAGTAACTACGAATAGTATGAAAAAACCGATAACCAGCGATACTATCCGGTTTTTGCCAGGATTATTATTGCGATAGCTGTTTTTATCACTCAAATCTCACATCCTTTCAGGAGTGGAAATACCGAGCAATCTAAGACCATTACTAAGAACTATACGCACACAGCTTACCAAGTAAAGCCTTGCTTGACTGAGATCCGAGTTTTCGTCTACGATCCTGCATTTATTATAGTAGACATGAAAATCCGAGGCCAGCTCCTGGAGGAAGTAGGCAATTTTATGAGGGGCGAGGGAAACTGAAGCTTCTTCTACTACTTCAGGGAAAAGAAGCAGTTTTTTTATAAGGTCGATTTCCACTTGCTCCTTAAGCTCCCCGAGTGATTCACCGGAGGCAGACATGCCGGATTCTTCTGCCTTTCGAAATAAACTGTTTATTCTGGCATATGCGTATTGAATGTAATAGACGGGGTTTTCACTTGACTCTTTCTTTGCAAGATCAAGGTCAAAGTCCAGATGACTCTCGGAGCTCCGCGCTAGCAAGAAGAACCGCATTACGTCGGGACCAACGTCCTTTACTACATCGCGCATGGTTACATAGCTGCCAGAACGCTTGGACATGGCGACTTCCTTACCCTGGCGCATCAGCCTTACAAACTGAATCAGCACTACACGTAGCCGAGACTCATCGAGTCCGAGCGCTTTCAAAGCCGCTTTGAGCCTGGCAATGTGACCGTGGTGGTCGGCACCCCAGACATTGATAAGACTATCGAACCCTCTTTGCAGCTTATGAGCGTGATAGGCGATATCTGCGAGGAAGTATGTGGGAGATCCGTCCGATTTAACCAGCACCCAGTCCTGAGCATCTCCAAACTCGGTTGCCTTAAACCATAGGGCGCCGTCTTCTTCTTTTAGTGCGTTTTTTTCCTTTAGGAGTGCAAGTGAAGCCTCTAACCTGCTCTGCCCCTGAATACTTTCCAAAGCTGAATGAATATTCTCACTCTCGCTGTACCACTCGTCAAATTTTATACCTACGCTCTCTAAGTCACCTACCAGATGATCGAGAAGCCATTTTTTAGCAAATTCTCTACAATAAGGAACAGACTCCGCCTCTTTGTCCTCACCTATTAGCGAGTCGCCTTTACCTGCTTTAACCAGCGCCGCTATCTCCTGCACATACTCCCCCTTGTAGCCGTCTTCTGGTAATTTTCTTTCAATTCCTAAGGACTCCAAATACCTGGCGTAAACTGACTCTCCAAGCATCTCCATCTGGTGCCCTCGGTCATTTATGTAGAATTCCCTTGTCACATCGAGACCAGAGGCCTGGAGAATATTCGAAAGAGCATCTCCTACTACAGCGTTTCTGGCATGGCCCATGTGGAGAAACCCGGTAGGGTTTGCGCTTACGAACTCGATCAGCACCTTTTTACCCTTGTCTGAGGCGGCATTCCCGAACGATTGCCCTGCCTCCTCGATCTCCCTTAGCTTATTAACTATGGCCTCTTCTCTGACGAAGAAATTAATAAAACCCGCGCCCGCAATCTCTACCTTCTTAAACAGCGCCTCCTGCTCCTCTGGGAGGTTTTCTATTATTAGCTCGGCCAGCTTACGCGGGTTCTGCCCGGTCTTCTTGGCAAGCACCATTGCCGTATTTATAGAGAAATCGCCAAACTCCTTTCTCCTGGGGATTCCAACTTCAACCACGAGGGGAAAATCGGAAGCGTTGAGGGTTTTCGCAATGCTTTCTACGGATTTAAGAACTACTTTTTGAATATCTTCTTTCATAATATTAGTGGAAAAGTAGACCACATATTCAGACACCTTACAAGAAAACCTGGGTCCGCTCTTACATAATCAGCTTAGAAATCCGGCAGGGATTCTATAGGAGAGAGATGAGATACATCGTTCAGCACCTCTATTTCGATTCCGTCCTCCCGGCAGACTATTAGATTTTTACAGGCAGCTTGAAGATTGAAATTACGGAATCCTTTTAGACCGACCCCTGAGAATTTACAGAGAAGAGTAGTGATCGTGAGGTTGTGGCTTACTGTTACAACGGTTTCTCCTGAGTGCCGCTCGAGAATCTTGTTAAACACCCTGAGCGCCCTTTCCTGAAGCCCTGTAAGTGACTCACCCTTTGGAAGCTTTAGAGTCTCGGGACTTTCCCGCCACTCCGTCATTACATGATCGTAGCGTTCCCGTATCTCTGAGAACTTTAGTCCTTCTAGCTCTCCCTGGTCCATTTCTCTTAGGTCTTTTTCTATATTTACAGTGAGTTTATGATGAGAGGCTATCCCGCGCGCCGTCTCAAGCGCCCTCTTCAGATCGCTTGAATAAACAGCCGAAATTCGCTCATCTTTAAGGGAGCTTGCAAGCTCCCTGACCTGCTGTTTGCCATTATGGTTAAGATCGATATCCGCTACGCCCTGGCACCTGCCAGTGCGGTTCCAATCGGTCTCTCCGTGTCTTATGAGTATGAGATTCATATGCTTATATCTATTAGTCCAAAAGGCTTCTGTCTTCCTATTTTTATTCCTGCAGGCATCGCTGTCTTTTAATTAATGCCCCCGGATCGTGCTTTGCACTCCCGTCCGTCCCCACTGCCTCTGTCTTCTTAGTTTTATACCTGCGGGCATCGCTGTGAAGCGCTCGCCTCCGTCCCCATCAGGGTTCGTTTCTAAATGTAAGTATGACGCCTTTATCCTTAGCCTCTTTGGCAAGCTCTGAAGGAGGGGGAGGAAGCGGGGCTGATTTATAGACCGCGGTTATGCAGTATTCATCAAACACCGGGTTCCCCGATGAGTTACTCACCCTTACGTCGTAGATTTTACCGTCCCCACCCACTTTGAATAGCACGTCGGTCACAAGCCCGCCGTCTGTGGGTACGCTCGGGGGAATTCTCCAATTTCGGCTAATCTTTCTATGTACCTGCTGACTGTATAGGTTGATGATCACGGGGCTTACTGACGAGCCGCCCCCTCCACCGCCGGTGCTACTCTTTTCGGTACTCGTTTCGAGTCCCGCGTCTTCAGCGTCAGCCATGGCAAGCTTTTGCTCCTCACCCATAGGCTCTTCAGGTTCTTGTGGCTCTTCGCTGCTCCCAAGCTGATCGAGCACTTTTTGCCTCTGAATGTCCTTAAGCACCTGGCTTCTCTTTTTGTCTAAAGTTTTCTTTTCAGTTTTCTTTTTCTCTTCTTTTTTGGGTTTGGGCTTTTCCGTAGGTTTTGGTTTCTCCGCCGCCTTTTTCTCTTCCTTCTTCTTTTCAACTTTTTCAGGCTCTTCTTTCTTTTCTTCTTCCTTCTTTTCAGTCTCAAGAGGGATGACTTCTTTTTTCTCAGGCTCCTTCTTTACGACCTCTTTGGGTTTCTCTTCCTTTTTAGGCTCCTCTTTGGGCTTTTCCGGCTCTTTCTTAACTTCTTCCTTCTTAGGTTCCTCTTTTTTAGGTTCTTCCTTCTTTACTTCTTCTTTGGGCTCTTCTTCCTTTGGAGGCTCAGGTGGAGCTTTTACCTCTTTCGTCGGGGGTTTAGGAGGTGCGGGCTTTTTCTCTACTTTTTTGGGTTCAGCCTTTTTAGGCTTAGGCTGGGCTTTCTTGGCGGGCGCATTATTGCCCTGGCCGGTATCTAATGAAGAGAGTGACACCTGTATCGGCCCGCTTGAGCCGCTGTGTTCTGAGATTCCACGAAAACCCCAGAAAAGTATAAGGACGAT
>Ga0209633_10001197_pt1 | contig 27541 bp, 24 predicted proteins | sample Cruoilmetagenom1_FD_187290 | JGI IMG/M metagenome (GOLD analysis project Ga0209633, IMG submission 187290) | Oil polluted marine microbial communities from Coal Oil Point, Santa Barbara, California, USA - Sample 1 (SPAdes) (version 2) | ecosystem: Environmental > Aquatic > Marine > Oil seeps ...
ACACGGCCACCCCGCCAGCCAAATCGACGAGCTCCTGCCCTGGATCTGGAAAGCCTCAAACGTCGAACCTTGACCGACGTGCCAGAAATGGACGCTTACGGACTATCGGTGGTGACTTGAGGTGCTCCATTTGCCTGATAAACCTGCGAATCTCCCGATATTGAAACTTTGCTTCAGGCAATCGCAAATCCGCCCGAACAATACGATCTTCGATGTGCCCGTGGAAAACAAGCGACATCATATGCACCATGTCCTGGAAGACCTTGATAAGTCTCTCAGCTTCCGCACCGTAAAGATCGGTGGCGGCGTTCAATACTGAAAATCCGCTATTGCCCGAATGAAGCGGTATCGCGATCCCGTTGTGCAAACCATATCCGTGCGCTTCCTCGAATATGGCGGACGGCTCGCACCAGCCAGTCTCGATCTGCCGCAGATTATGCCAGGCAACCGGCGTTATCCTGGTGGCGCATTGCCACAAGGTTGGATCAATCGAGAAATGGTTCGCCTCGACATACCGGCGGCACCATTCTTGCGGATATTGGCAGATCGCCCGCGCAACAGGCGCACCGCGATGATCTCGCTCAAATCTCAGATATGCGAAATTGTTGAAGCCAAGCCGCTCCAGGCCATGGCACAGTTCCGCACATGAACCCTCGAGCGTGTTCGTGGAGCGAAGCTTGGCGTCAAGCTCACTAACCAAGTCGTCGCAGAAATAGGACGCACGAACCATCATCGTCTCGAGTTGAGATCGCTACGATTTCGACTTTGCCCTATTTTCCTACCCCGTCAGCGGTGTGCAGCTAACCTGTCATTTGTACCAGATTGCCAGGTCGCGTCCGCACATACACTTTTGCACTTCCTCAGTTGGGCAAATGCAAAAGAGAGCGGGCCAATGGCTTATGCAATCGAGAGCAGGGAAGCAGCGTCACTCGACCGACAGAACTTTGGATCGAACACGTCGGAGCACGTGCCGGGGCCCCACAGGCTTCCTGTAATTGGCTTGTTCCTGGAAATCCGCAGCGATCCGCTGGGGTTTGCCCTTCGAATGGCCAATCAGCATGGCGACATTGCATCGTTCCGATTGGGCGGCAACACCGTATTCATGGCCAATCACCCTGAATTTTTCCACCACGTGCTGGTCGAGAACTACCGCAACTATCACAAGTCCGACTTCTACAAGGCGGTCCGGCCGATCTTCGGCAACGGTCTCGTAACCAGCGAAGACGACACTTGGAAACGCCAGCGCCAACTCGCACAACCGGCGTTTCATCGAAAACAGATCGCAAACATCGCCTCCGGCATGGTCGATGAAATCGACCTGATGCTGGATGGCTGGGAGCAAGCCTCGCGTGATGGCGCCCCGGTCGACGTGGCTGCCCAGACAATGGAGCTGGCGCTGGGAAACATCGCCCGAGCGATGTTTGGAACCGATGTCCGCGATGAGTTCGAGACCATCAACGATGCAATCGCCATCATTCTCCGGCGCGGCGAGAAAGAAATTTGGTCTCCGCTCGCGTTGCCGTATTGGGCGCCGACACCCACGAACTTGCGCGCCCGGCGCGCCGTAAAACGGCTCAACAAAATCGTCTACCGCGTGATCGACGAGCGCCGCCGGGGTGAGAGCACCGGCGAAGATCTGTTGTCCATGCTGCTCTCGGCGCGCTACGAGGATAGCGGCGATGGCATGACCGACGCCGAGCTTCGCGACCAGGTGCTCACCATCCTGGTGGCTGGTCATGAGACCGTCGGCACCGCCGCATCCATCATTTTGCACTTGATTTCAAAGCACCCGGAGGTGGAGCGGCGCCTCGTTCGCGAGATCGACGAGGTATTGGGCGGCCGTCGACCGGGTTTTGACGACCTGCGGCACCTTGAATACACATCGATGGTCGTTCAAGAGGCGCTCCGCCTCTATCCCTCGGCGTGGACGATTTCACGTAAGGCGCTGAAGGACGACAAGCTGGGCGAGCATGAGATTCCGGCCGGCTCGACGGTCATGTTGAGCCCCTATGTACTGCACCGCAACCCGAAGATCTGGCCCAACCCCGAGGCCTTCGTGCCAGAGCGTTTCAGTGCCGATGAAGTTGCACGCCGTGACAAGACAACCTTCGTCCCGTTCGGCGGCGGCCCGCGAATGTGTATCGGTGCGAACTTCGCGTTGTCGGAACTTCAGCTGCTTATCGCTCGGACCTACCAGCGGTACCGGCTGAATGCCGTGCCGGGCTTCAAGCTCAATCTGGAGCCGATGATCTCGTTGCGACCCGTTGGCGGGGTCATGATGCAGGTTCGCGATACCGAGAAAACAGAGCAATCGGCCGCTTTCGCGACTGCCGCGGAATAGCCTGGAGGGCGTCATGTGGGGCGTCACATGCCGAAGCTTCTGCTCGTTCTGTTAACAGCTGTCACGTCGTTAGGTCAGTTTGCAAATGCCGTCTACCTACCCTCACTTCCGGCCATCGGGCAAAAGCTGCAGGCATCCTCCGGGCTGGTTCAAGCAACACTAACCGCCTTCCTTGTTGGGTTTGTGGCGGCGCAACTTGTCTATGGACCGCTCTCCGATCGGTTTGGACGGCGCATCGTTCTTTTCTGGGGAAACGCGATCTACGTGCTCGGGTCCGTTTTCTGTGCGTTGGCGCCCGACATCGACACATTGATCGGAGCGCGCGTGGCGCAGGGCGTGGGGGCCTGCGCCGGTTTGGTGATCGCCCGGGCGATTGCCCGCGACAGGTTCTCGGGAAAATCTCTCTCGGTCGTGATGGCCGTGATCGCGACGGCGGTGGCGATTGTGCCCGGGTTCGTACCGCTTCTGGGCGGCATCATTCAGGACGGAATCGGCTGGCGGGCCACCTTCATGGTAACCAGCGTGCTTGGCATCATCGTCACCATCGCGGCGTGGCGTTGGCTGCCGGAATCGAATGCCTCTCAGGGAGACCTAACCTCCGTGCGCCAGCTTTCTCGCGACTACGGCGAGGTTTTGCGCTCGCCCGTGTTTCGCCGGAACAGCATTACGTCCGCTTGCGGTATGGCCGGCATGTTCGCCTTCAACGCGGCCTCACCGTCGCTTTTCATCGAGCGGCTTGGAACAAGCGCGACGGAATACGGGATCTACCCGATGATCACTGTGTGCGGATACTTCATTGGGACCGCAACTGCAGCGCGTTTGGTCAAGCGTGTATCTGAATACAGGCTCATATTTTTCGGCTCGGCGACGATGTTGCTGGGCGGCTCGCTCATGCTGATTATGCCGCTTACGGGAACCCTTACGGTCTCGGGAATGGTCGCCACGATGTTCGTGTTCGTGGCTGGCCTCGGGATTGTCCTGCCGCTCGCCTCTGCCGCATCGCTTCAAGATTTTCCCCATTGTGCGGGTACCGCCTCGGCCGTTCTCGGCTGCATTCAAATGACCGGTGCCGCCATGGGGGCAGCCATTGTCAGCCTCATGCCGGTATTCCGCGACGCGTCTCTCGCATCAACGATGGTAGTGTTTTCGATGCTGGCGGTCGTTTGGTATTGCAAACCAAACAGATTGACAAAGATCCGGGATGGCGCAGGCCGTCCACTGCGCCTTCGCTAGTCTCCCACCCTGGAAATTCGTCCCACGATTTTCGGGACCAGCAGGCCGCTAGCTAATTAAATCTAGCGTAATTCAGGCATCCGAAGTTCGTCAAATCGACGAGACGAACCTCCGAATCAGGACACTAGAACACATAGGTATACGGCATCAGGCCCAGCGTGGTCATGCCGCGCAGCTCTTGAGCCGTCTCGATATCCATGAAGTAGTGCGCCTTGATGGCGTGCATGTCGCGCATGGCCCGCTGGATCGGGTTCTTGAGGTTGAGTGTCGTGCCGCCTGCGGCGAAAAAGATCATCTCCGTCGCCTCATAAGCGAGTTCGACCGCGCTCGCCACGTCGAGGCGGCAGCGTGCGCGCTCCCCGGCGTCGAGCAAGCGGCCCGCCAGCGATGCCTCGGTGATGCGCGCGGCGCAGTCGTCCAGCATGAGTTCGGACAGTCGGATCTTGGTCTCGACGGCGCCGATCTGCCGGTGCGTGCGCGCCATGTCGCGCTGGATCTTGTTCATCGGCATGACCACGCGCTTCTCGATGTTTTGCAGGAATACCTCCAACGCCCCCCGCGCCACTCCCGGCGCCAGGCCGCCCAGCGCCGTCACCAGAAACGAGTAGTAGGTCGTCCGGAAAAGCGAAGTGCTGTGCAACGCTTGGCCCGGCGACTTGCCTTCGAGCGCATCGGGAATGGAGAGGCTGCGATGCTCGGGCACGAAGACCTCGTCGACCGCGATCGAGTGGCTGCCCGTCGCGGCGAGCCCGGCCACCTCCCAGTCATCCTTGTTCTCGACATCGCCGATCAGCAGCAGAAAGAGCCGCGCATTCTGGGCTGCCAAGCCATCGATCTCGCGGTCAAGCGGGATCTCGCGCCCGTCGTCATCGACCACCAGCCCGCCGAGCATGATCCAGGTGCCGTGATTGCTACCCGACGCGAAGGGCCACAGGCCGCTCAAGACATACCCGTCATCGACTTTGCGCGCCTTGCCGCGTGGCGCCAGCACCGCTGCGATGTGGAAGTCCGGCTCGGTGGCCAGGGTCTCGCGTTGCGCCGCCTCGGGGAAGTGCGCTGCGATCCAGCTATGTTGCTGATAGACCGACAGGCACCACGCCGTCGAGGCGCAGCCGCGCGCGGTCTCCTGCAGGATCTGCAGGCCGGCGGCAAGATCGAGCTCCGTGCCGCCAAAGCACTTCGGGATCCAGATCTTGCAAAGCCCTGCCGTTTCCAGTTCGCGCACCGTTTCCTCCGGCAGCCGGCGCAGGCCCTCGGCCCCCGCCGCCCGTTCGCGCAGGCCTGGTACCAGCGCTCGGGCGCGCTCGACCAGCTGATCGGCGGTCAGCGCAGCGTCCGGCAGCTGGCTAGGCTGTATTGCCTGTGCGGTCTGGCTCATGGTCTCAGTCCCTCGATTTAGATCTCATTGCATTGCTCAGTTGGCGGGCGAATGCTTCACCGCCGCCGCGCGGCGAGCAATCCGCGCCCGCAATCTGTCCATCTGTTGGACATCGTTTCCAGTTACTGGACACTTACGAACCCGAGGGCCGAAGATCGGTCAGGCCGCTTCGTTGCCGCGCTGCCAGATCACCGGAAAGAGCGCATCATCGGCCGGATAAGCGCCTGCGGCCACGTCAGGCTCCCTGGGCAGCTTCACTGTATAGGGCCGCGGGTCCCACTGGACGTCATCTCCCAGGAAGCGGACCGAGAGGCCGATGCGAAGCTGGTCGGCCGACTTGTTGCCGCCGGCGCCGTGAACCGTCAGCGGGTGGTGGCACAGGCAGTCGCCAGGCTCCAGATCCCAGGAAAGAAAGCGCAGATCGGGATCGTCCGCCCGCTCGCTGAAATTTGGGCAAGGATCGAGGTCGGGATTCGCGAAGGCCGGATCCTCGTCAGGTGTGACCGGGCGGTAGAACTTGCCCCAGCGATGCGAGCCGGCGATGTACTCCATCCCGCTCGTCGCCTTGGTGACCGGCGTCAAGGCGACCCAGATCGAGATCAGATGTTCGCCCAGGAAGGGCCAGAACGGCAGATCATGGTGCCACTGGGTCACCGCCGTGGTTCCGGGATCCTTGACGAAAAGCTGGTCGTACCAGAACCGCACGCGGTCGACCCGCATCAGTGCCGCGGCGATCTTCGCGGCCGGCGAGGTATCGCGAAAGGCAAGGAAGTCCGGATCGTTGCCGCACATGAAGACGTTGGAATAGAACTGCCCCTCCTCCGCTTCTTTCTGCACCACGCGCAGCCGCCCGGCCCCAGCCTCGCGGTAGGCCATGGTCGCGCCGTGCATGCGTTTTACCCAATCGGCATCGAACATGCCGCGAAGGCAGACGACCCCATCGCGCTCGTAGCTCTCGATATCCGCCTCGAAGATCGGATGCGTCGGCGACTGATTCATCGGTGCCTCCCTGATTGAACTTCAGCTTGAATTGCCCGTTAAGCAATCGTCCGCACCCCGCAAGGCGCGGTCAAAGCATTGGGACCGAATGTCCGGGCTACGGACATGAGGTTCGGAGCAGCGAGCCCGCGCCCTAGGCATCGCTGCTGGGCACATCGCCTGGCGCTTCGCCAAAGAGCCGCCGGGCCTCGCGCCGCAGGACCTTGCCGACGGCGCTGCGGGGCAAATCGTCGGCGACGTGCAGGCGCTTGGGCGTCTTCACCGGCCCGATCCGTTCGCGCAGGAAGCCCAGGATGTCACGCTCGTCGAAGGCGCCGCCGGGCGCGAGACTGAGCGCCGCCTCAACCCGCTCGCCCCATTTGTCGTCGGGCATAGAGAAGACGATGCATTCGCGGACTGCCGGATGCTGCGCCAGCACGGCCTCGACATCGCTGGGATAGACATTGAACCCACCGGAGATGATGACGTCGCGTAGCCTGTCCTTGATGAATAGATAGCCGCGCTCGTCAAGCAGCCCGGCATCGCCCGTATGCAGCCAGCCATCAATGACGGTCTTGGCTGTCTCTTCGGGCATGTCGAGATAGCCGGTCATCAACAGATCGCCGCGGCAGACGATCTCACCCATCTCGCCCGGCGGCAGGACCTCTCCGTCCGGTGAGACGATCCGAACCTCCATCAAGGCCGTCGCCCGGCCCACCGAGGCGAGGTTGCGCTCGTCCTCGAATTCCGCCGCGGTCATGCCGGTGATCAGCATCGGCGCCTCGGTCTGGCCGTAGATCACCTCAATGCCGTTGTTGAAGACCGCGCGCGCCTCGGCAATGCGCTCGGGCACCATCGGGGCGGCGCCATAGTGGAGGTGCCGGACGGCGCGGAAATCCCGGTCGGCCAGCCCAGGCTCGCCCAGCATGTTGTAGATCATGGTCGGCGGCATGAACGTCGTCGTGCAGCCTTCATGCTCGAAGGCATCGAGCAGGGCCGGAGCCTTCGGTCGGTCGACCAAAAGGTGCGAGCCGCCGACCGAGAGGATCGGCAGGACGTAATGCGATGAGCCGTGGGTCAGCGGGGCCGCGCATAGATTGCGGTCGGAGTGTTCGAACCCGTAAAGCTGGAGATAGCTCGCGACCGAGGCGGCAACGCAGCGATAGGGCTGGACCACGCCCTTCGGCCGCCCGGTGGAGCCGCCCGTGAACTTGATCGTTTGCGGATTTTCGAGCGAAGGGTAGCGCCGCACCGGCCGCGCGCCCGCATGGGCCTCGATCAGGTCGGCGATCGAAAGGCCCTGGGCGCGTCCACCCGCCGGCCGGCCCAGAATGAGCGGCGTCTCGCCGGGCGTAAAGCAGTCCAGGCAATCCTCGTTGGCGATGATCGCCTGGGGCCGTGTCGCCGCGATGATTGCATCGAGCTCGGGCTTGCCGTTGCGCGGATTGAGCGCGACCCAGACATGCTCGGCCGCATAGACCGCGAGCACTGCGATCATGTTTTCAATTGTATTGTAGGCGCAGACCCCGATCCGGGCCGCCGGGCCCGGGAAACGCGCCTGGAGCCCCACCGCCAGCGCATCGACCCGGGCCACCAATTCGGCGTAGCTCAAGCCCCGCGTTCCGTCCTCGACAGCCAGCGCCGCCGGGTCCAGCGCATGGCCGCGGTAGAGATGGTCAATCGGATAGATCGCAGGCTCGCTCGCCACGGGATACCCTCGTTTTCGTAAAAGATTCCGCAACTTGCGGGCGAATTCCGACGTGGGCAATGTCCTCTGACGTCCTGTCCGGTGGCCGGACAGGACGGAGTGGCCCGGTTGTGGGCGTCCTGGCCCAAGCCTAATAGACTATGCATCTAATAGACTGTGAATATGCGTCGTGGCCATCGAAAGCCGAACCGGTCATGTCATTCCTGCGGAATCACTGGTACGCGGCCGCGCTCTCCGCGGAGATTGGCGCGGCGCCCTTCGCCCGCCGGATTTGCGATGAGGCGATCGTGCTGTTCCGCACCGCCTCGGGCGTACTCGCCGCAATGGAGGACCGCTGCGCCCACCGGCATGCACCGCTGTCGATGGGCGCTCTCAAGGGCGAGGCGATCGAGTGCTGCTACCATGGCCTCCGTTACGGAACCGACGGCCGCTGCGTGCATGTGCCGGGCCAGGAACAGATCCCGCCGCGCCTGCGCGTACGCAGCTATCCCGCGATCGACCGTCATGGCTGGGTCTGGCTCTGGCTGGGCGACGCCGAAGCGGCCGACCCTGCCAGCATTCCCGATTTCCACTGGTTCGACGATCCGGCGTGGAACGGCTTCCAGCTCTACTTCCATGTCGAGGCGGCGACGCAGCTCTTCGTCGACAACCTGCTCGACTTGAGCCATGTCGCCTTCACCCACCGAAACTCGATCGGCGCGGCCTCGGCCGCCGATGCCGACGCCGACCTCGATACCATGGTCGATGGCGACGTGGTGCGCGGCCGGCGCGCGCTCAAAAATGTCGAACCCGGCCCCTTCATCGGCGGCTGGGGCAACTTCAAGGGCCGCATCGATCGCACGTCGATCTATGTCTGGCGGCCGCCCTCGAACATCGAGATCCGCGCCGAGTTCGCCGACGCTCGCAACGCGATCACGATCATGGTGATCAACCCGATCACGCCGGAAACTGCCACCACGTCGCATTTCTGGATCGGCTGGGCGCGCGACTTTGCGCTCGATGATACGGCGTTGACCCAGGGCGCGAAAAAGCAGAACACGCAAGTTATCATGGAGGATGTCGAGGTCATCAAGGCGCAGCAGCGCGTCATGCTGGAGAATCCGGGCCCGCGCGCCGTGCCGATCAATGCCGACCGCGCCGTCATCGCCGTCCACAAGGTGCTGCAGCGTCTCCATGCTGAACAGGCGGCACACCATCGCGTGGCCGCGTCCTAGTCTCATGCCCCCGGCCGCCAACATTCCGTCGCGCGACACCCTGATCGAAGCCGCCGAAGCGATGGTCCCGTCCCTCCGCGAACGCGCTGCCGATGCCGAGGCGGCGCGCCGCCTGCCCGAGGCGAGCGTGTGCGAGCTGGTCGATGCCGGCATCCACCGCATCTACCAGCCGGCGCGCTTCGGCGGCTACGAGATGGATGTGGCGCTCCAGCTCGATCTCGGCGCGGCCTTGGGCCGCGGCTGTGCCTCGTCGGCTTGGGTTGCGATGTTCTATGCGACGCACCCCCACGTCGTCGGCATGATGGAGCCTGGGGCCCAGGACGATGTCTGGCAGCGCGAGCCCGACGCCCTGGTCGCAAACGCCTTCTTCACGCCCGAAACGAACTGCCGCGAGGTCGAGGACGGCTTCGTTCTCGATGGCACCTGGACCATCTCCAGCGGGGTCGACCACTGCGCCTGGAACAACCTCAACGTGATGATCCCGCGCGAGAACGGCCCGCCCGAGCACCGCTTCATGCTGGTGCCGCGCGCCGACTACCGCATCCTCGACGACTGGGACGCCAACGGCATGCGCGCGACGAGCAGCAACTCGGTCGCGCTTGAGAACGTCTTCGTGCCCGCGTACCGCACTTTGCCGACGCTCGAGTGCCGCGGCGGGCCGACCCCGGGCAGCGTTGCCAGCGAAAGCTATCTCTACCGACTTCCGCTAATGACCGTGTTTCCGGCCGGCGCCGCCGTTTCCGCGCCGGGCGTGGCGCAGGGCGTGCTGGACGCAACGCGCGAAATGCTGGGCGGCCGGGCCAATGTCGCCGGTGCGCGGGTCGGCGAGCTGCCGACGGTGCATCTGCGGCTTTCGGAAGCCGCCGCCGAGATCGACAGCGCAATGGCGCTTATGAGGCGCGATCTGGAGGAGATCGACCGACTCGGTTCCGCCGGCGCCCTGCCCGACATGGAGGCGCGGGCCCGCTACCGCCGCGATTGGGGATATGCCGTCACCTTGTCGGCGCGGGCGATCGACCGGCTTTATCCGCTCGGCGGTGCCAAGGGGCTGGGCGCCTCCAACCCGGTCCAGCGCGCCTGGCGCGACATCCACGCCCAGGCCGCCCACGCGGCCCTGAGCTGGGACATCCAGGGCCAGCATTTCGGCCGAGCGATGCTTGGGCTGCCGCTCTCCGATCCGCGGATATAGCGGCATGCACCGCGCCGCTAGTATGTGGACACCGGTGTCCGCATTGTGGACAGTCGACCCGAACGAATTGACCGGGGGCCCCTGCTGCCGCCCCAATTACCCTTGCGGGCGGCAGGGCGCCGCCCGAGAGGACGCCGATCCCACGAGCCAATAGAGACCAGACGAGGAATGCCATGACCCGGCCGCCGAAAACGCTGTCTTTCAGCCATGTCGGCATATATGTGCGTGACCTGGAAACGATGGTCGATTTCTACAAGCGCGTCTTCGGCTTCGTGGAAACCGACCGCGGGGTCGTGCGCGGCCATCCGATCGTCTTCCTCTCCCGCGATCCGCGCGAGCATCACCAGATCGTGATGGCCGAGGGGCGCACCGGGGACGCCGACGATCTGGTGCTGAACCAGGTCTCGCTGCGCACCGGTGGACTGCAGGATCTGCGCGACATGCTTGCGGTGCTCGAGGCCGAGCCGGCGGCGAGCGACATCCGGCCGGTCAGCCACGGCAATGCCTGGTCGATCTACTTCCGCGACCCGGAAAACAACCGGATCGAGGTCTTCGTCGATACGCCCTGGTACAGCGAGCAGCCGGTGCTCGAGGCGCTCGATCTCTCGCTCTCCGATGAGGAGATCCACGCCACGACGCTCGCCGGCATCGAAGCAGGCCCGTCGTTCAAGCCGGTCGAGGCCTGGCGCGAAGGCCTGGCGAAGAAATTGGAGGACGCATTGGCCTGACGCCAGATGCGGTCCGGCCGGCAACGCCCTGCAACAAAACACGAAATAGAAATTTCACGACCAAACATCCCATAAAAATCATCAGGAGGAGCAGCCGATGTTCAGGAAGATAGTCACGGCCACGGCGCTCGCGGCGGCACTGAGTGTTTCGGCGTTGGCGGCGGCCAGTGCGGCGGAGAAATCAACGCTCAAATTCGCGGTCTTCACGCCCGACAAGGAAATGACTTTCACCGTGGTGATGAAGCCCTGGGCTGACCGCGTCATGAAGGATTCGAACGGCATGCTGCAGATCCAACTCTTCCCCAACGGCGCACTCGGCCGCCATCCGGGCAAGCAGCTCAAGATGGTCCAGGACGGCGTCGCCGATATCGGCTGGATTATCCCGGCCTATACGCCGGGCCGGTTTCCTGACAATGCGGTGTTCCAGCTTCCCGCGCTGATCAATACCTCCAAAGAGGGCTCGATCGCGGCCTGGCGGCTTTACAAAAGGGGCATGCTGCGCGGCTACGAGAACTACTACGTAATCGGGCTGTTCACGACATCGCCGTATACGATCCACACCAAGGCGAAGCTGACCAGCATGGCTCAGCTCAAGGGTAAGAAGATCCGCGCGGTCGGCCCGGCCATGGTGGCCTCGATCAAGGCGCTGGGCGGCGCGCCCGAGCCGATGCCGTTCACCAAGATCGTCGAAGCGATCAGCCGCGGCCGTATCGACGGCACCACGGCGCACCCGATTGCGCTGCATGATTTCGGCGTTGCCAAGGTTACCAGCAGCCACTACTTCGGCCGCCTCGGCACGGTTCCTCTTGCCATCATGATGAACCGCAAGGTCTACGAAAAACTGCCGGCGGCGGCGAAGGCCGCGATCGACAAGAACAGCGGCGAGCAGCTATCGGTCGCCTTCGGCAACATGTCGGACAACCGCAACGCCGAGCTACGCGGCCTCTGGTCCAAGGAAGCCAAGCGCACGGTCACTGTCCCGAGCGCGGCGGAAAAGGCCAAGTGGGACGCGGCACTGGCACCGGTGATCACCAGCTGGTCGGGCAAGCACCCCAAGGGCAAGGCACTGCTGTCCGCGCTCAAGGCCGAGCTGGCGAACATCCGCGCCGGCAAGTAGGCCCTACGTGGACCAAATGAAGGCCACGTAGAGCAGTCGCAACGCATGGACCGGCTCGAGCGCTGGACGATCCCGTTCACACGGATGGTCGCCTTCCTCGGGCTGGTCGCGTTGCTGGCGCTCGCCGCCGTCATTCTCGCCAATGCCGCGCTGAGCTGGCTGTTCACGGCCCCCATCGACGGCGTGCGCGACTGGGTCAAGCTGATCGTCGCCATCGCTATCGCGGCCTGCCTGCCCTCGGTGCTGGCGACGCGCACCAACATCACCATCCGCTTCCTCGGCCGGGTAACGAGCCCGCGCGGCGAGTGCATCCTTGAGCTTTTCGGCGCAGTCGTCACCTGGGCCGCTCTCGCGGTCTTGGCCTGGCAGCTCCAGGACTATGTGTTCGAACTGCGCTCGACCGGCGAGACCACCGAGAATCTCGGCATGCCGGTCGCCCCCTGGTGGCAGGTCGTAACGGTGCTGTTCTATCTGGGCGTGACGATCCAGGCGCTGGTCGTGGTCTCGAACCTCCGCTCGGTTATGCGCGGCAGCTCGGTTCCCCGGCACGCACCCGGTGATCCGGGTCCGCCACCCTCCAATCCCTGATCCCGCATGGACCCGATCCTCATCGTGCTGCTCGGCATCGGGGCGATGTTCGTGCTTATTGCGCTTCATGTCCCGGTCGGCATCTCGATGATGGTGATCGGCGTTGGCGGCTACGCGATCCTGGTCGGCGTGCGCCCCGCGCTCTCCACCCTGGTCAGCGAGACCGCGGGCAATATCGAGAACCCGGGCCTCGCTGTCATCCCGCTCTTTTTGCTGATGGGCAGCTTCGCCACCGCGGGCGGGCTATCGGCGGAGATTTACCGGCTGGCAAACGCTTTTCTCGGCCACCGCAAGGGCGGTCTCGCTTTTGCCACCATGGGCGGCTGCGGCATCTTCGGCGCGGTTTGCGGCTCGTCGACCGCCACCGCGGCCACCTTCGGGCGGGTCGCCCTGCCGGAGATGCTGAAGCGCGGCTATGCACCGCATTTCGCCGCCGGGACGATCGCCGCGGGCGGCACGCTGGGGGCGCTGGTCCCGCCCTCCGTGATCATGATCATCTACGCGGTCGTCACCCGCGAGAACATCCTCGATCTCTTCGCCGCCGCGGTGGTGCCGGCGGTGCTGGCGGTGCTGTTTCATTTCGCCGCGATCCGGATCTATCTGATGCGGTATCCCGAGGCGGCGCCCGCGGGCGAGCGCTTCAACTGGCGCGAGCGCTGGCAGGCCACCAAGGGCGCCTGGGCGGTGCTCATCCTGTTGGTCGCCGTGCTCGGCGGCATCTATGGCGGCGTGCTCACGGTCGACGAAGCGGCGGCGGCCGGCGCCATGCTGTCGCTCGGCTTTGCCATCGTGCGGCGCCGGCTCACCTGGCGCCGCTTCTTCGACGCGCTGATCGAAAGCGCCGCCGCCACGGCGATGATCTACGTCGTCATCTTCGGCGCCTCGGTCTTTGCCTACTTCATCACCGTGGCGCGGGTGCCGCCGGCGCTGACGACATGGATCGGCGGGCTCGATCTGCCGCCGCTGGCGATCATCTTCGTGCTGCTGATCGCCTACGTCATCATGGGCGCGATCTTCGACACGGTTTCGGCGATGCTGATCACCCTGCCCTTCGTACTGCCGATCGTCGTCCATCTCGGCTACGACCCGATCTGGTGGGGCATCATCAACGTCGTGGTGGTCGAGCTCGGCATGATCACGCCGCCGATCGGCATGAACGTCTTTGTGCTGCACGGGCTTGCGCCCGATATCAGGCTCGGCCGCATCTTTGCCGGCGTGACGCCCTTCGTGCTCTCCGACCTGGCGCGGCTCGCCGTGCTCACGCTCTTTCCGATCCTGACGCTCTATCTGGTCAAGGGCTAGGCCAATGCTCACCCTGCATCACAACAACATGTCGGTCTGCGCCCAGAAGGTGCGCCTTGTCATCCGCGCCAAATGCCTGACGGTCACCGAGCGCCACCTCAACCTGCGCCTGGGCGACCAGTTGAAGCCCGATTATCTGGCGCTCAACCCGAACGGCGTAGTGCCGACGCTGGTGGCCGACGGCATCCCGATTATCGAGTCCACACTGATCTGCGAGTATCTCGACGAGGCTTATCCCGCGCCGCCGCTCCGGCCCGAATACCTGATCGAGCGCGCCATCATGCGCCGCTTCGCGTCCATCCCCGACCAAGGCTTGCACGCCGCCTGCGGCACGCTCTCCAGCGCCATCGCCTTCCGCCACCAGTATCTCGCCCGGCCGAAGGCGGAAATGGAAGACAACATCGCCCGCACCCCCGATCCGGCGCGCCGCGAACGCAAACGCCTCACCATCGAGATGGGCATGGCCGCGCCTTTCGCCGCCGACGCCGTGCGCTTCTACGACGGCGTCCTCGCGCGCATCGAGGCGCGGCTTGGCGAGGCCGGCGACTGGCTCGCCGGAGGCGCCTACAGCCTAGCCGAGGCTGGTCTCACGCCCTATGTGGTGCGGCTCGATCATCTGAAGCTCGCCTGGATGTGGGACCAACGGCCGCGTTTCGCCGCCTGGTATGAGCGCATCCAGGCGCATGAGAGCTTTGCCGGTATCGCCGATTACCTCGAAGACCAATACCTTACGCTAATGGCCGAGCACGGACCCCAGGCGCGTCCTATCGTGGAGGCCGCGCTGACTGCCTGATACCGGCATTCCGCGCCCGATTTCCGCGGGTCGGCAGGCGCTCACCATGCCGGCGGGCCATCTGCTAGTATGCGGATGTCCGGTTAATGGGCGTCAGATCCTAATACACGGACAAAAGGTGACAAGGGAGGACACCAATGAGCGAACCTCGCCTGGTTCGGGGGCTCTTGCGCGGGCTCGTCGTGCTCCGCGCCCTCAATGAGACCAACTACGCCACCGCAATGGAACTCAGCAAGCGCACCGGCCTGCCGCGCTCGACGGTCTACCGCCTGCTCGATACGCTAATGGCTGCAGGCTATGTCGGGATCGGCGCGCGCAAGGAAACCTATCAGCTCACCATCCTGGTGCGCGCGCTCTCCGACGGCTTCCACGACGAAGCCTGGGTCACCGAGATCGCCAGTCCCGTACTGGCCGAGCTGGGCCGTCAGATCGTCTGGCCGACCGACATCGCGACGTTCGACCGCGACGCCATGGTGGTGCGCGAGACCACGCATATGTCGAGCCCGCTGTCGATCAACCGGGAAAAGGCCGGTTTCCGCCCGCTGATTTTGGGCTCGTCGCTCGGTCAGGCCTACCTCGCATTCTGCCCCGAGGGTGAACTTGAGATGATCCTGCGCAATCTCGCAGCGAGCGATCGTCCCGACGCGGCGCTTGCCAAGAAACGCAGGATCATCGACCGGATGATCGCCGAAACCCGCGAGCGCGGCTTTGCCGTGCGCGAAGGCGGCATGTCGCCCAAGACCGGCAGCATCGGCGTGCCGGTGATGTGGCGCGGCCGGCCGGTGGCCGCGATCAACATGCACTACATCCTGTCGGCGCTGCTTTTGGACGAGGTGATAGCGCGCTACCTGGATCCGCTGCAGACCGCCGCGGCGCGGATCGCGCAGGGCCTCACCGAGCGCGGCATCAACCCGCTGGAGGCGACCCGGATCGGATCGACACCAGACGCCTGAGCCGGCCGGTTCGGCGGCAATCGGCGCCGATCAGCCCCAGATGTCTTCGGCCACCTCGACAAGACGCGTGAGCTTCTGTTTCTCGATCTCCATCGTCATCGGGTTGTCGAGCACATTGAACTTCGACATCGCCGAGCTGCCGAAGCCGCATTGCGGGCACAGACCAAGCTGTTCGGGATCGGTGTAGCGGCTCGCCTCCTCGATCCGGCGCTTCAGCAGATCGGCGGCTTCGACCTCCGGGTTCTTGGTGCTCATGATGCCCAGATACGCGCGTTTGCCCTTGGGCAGGTACTGAAGCGGCGCGAAGTCGCCTGCCCGCGGCGAGTCGTACTCCATCAGGAACCCGTCGACCTGCGCGCGATCGAAGAGCTTTTCGGCGATCGGCCCATAGCCGCCATCGCCCATCCACAGCCCCTGCATGTTGCCCCGACAGAGATGCATCAGCACGCGCATCTCGGGCGGCCGGTCGCCCACGGCCCGGTTGACCATGTCGATATAGATATCGATCAGCGCGTCGGGATCGGCGCCGTTCTCACGCGCCACCGCGCGATTGGTTTCGTCGCAACACAGGGTCAGCGGCACCTCGTCGATCTGCAGCAGCGTGCAGCCCGCTGCGGCCAGCGCCTCGACCTCCTCGTGGTAAACCGCGATGAGATCGTCCCACCATACCGCCATGTCTGGGTAAACGCAACGGTCGGCGGCCTCGCCGAAATGCCCGAAATGCATGTGCGAGGGGGTCGGCATGGTGACCTTGGGCGTGGCCGTGGTGATCGAGCGCAGGAACTCAAAATCTCCGACGACGATCGGCGAGCGCCGCGCAATCTTGCGTGTCGCCACCGGCGCGGGCGCGGCGGTCTCGACACCGTCCTCATTGCGGAAGACGAGCTTGGAAGGCTTGAAACCGAAGGCGCCCGTCGCCTCCATGAAACCGCGCGACCAGCCGCCGCGCCGGAACTCGCCGTCCGTGACGACGCCAAGCCCGCAATCCTCTTGCAGCTTTACCGCATTGCGGATCGCCGCGTCCTGGACCGCCCGCAGTTCATCGGCGCTCTTCTCGCCCGCTTCATGAGCGCGCCAGCAGTCCATGAGTTCAGCCGGCCGAACTAGGCTGCCAACATGATCGACATGGCTTGCTGGTCCCCTATCGAAATCGGACATTCCAACCAATCTGTTTTCCTTGCGCAAGCCGGGCCGGCGCCGCACCGACGACGGCCCCGGGGCCCTCACTAAACGTGCATATCCGGGGCGCGTCAGGTCACTTGCGCGAATTGTCCAGGCACCGGACATCGCCGGAAGAGATTGGCCGCGTTGATAGCCGGGCTGCGCCCCCCTCACACAACACGAGAGGCCCCAACCGGCTATCGCTGTTGCTCGAGTTGGGCATTTTCCATTCGGTTCGCATCACCGGCCCTTGTGAGCTTGCGGCCGGCGGATTGGCGCTCCCACAGACGATGGCTATGCGGGTTGCGGGATGCCGTTCTCGGCCTCGGCGCCAAGCGACTTCACTTCGGCAAACACCCCGTCGCGCAGCAGCTCCATGCTCCGGCGCACGAAATCGTCGGGCATGCTGCCGACCTTGATGATCAGGTTCATGTGCCCGTGGCCGAGCTCCGCATAAAGGTGCTTGATCTGATCGACCACCATATCCGGCGTGCCGCACAGCACCTGGCCGCGTTCGACCCGCTCCTCCACCGGCGTCAGCTTCATCTGCTCGTTCTTGTCGAGCGGCCGGATGTTGCGGTCGTCGGCGTTGTATTTCGTGGTCTGCACGACGAGCTGCAGCGCGCGGTTGATACCGCCCTGGAGCACATCGAAGAAGTACTGGGTGCCGTCGTGCAGGACCCGCTTGGCCTCATCGAAGGTCTCGGCCACGGCGGTCGGCAAGCCGATCATGAAGCGGTCGGGTCCCGCCTCCCAGCCATCGGCGCGCGCCTGATCCTTGTAGATCTCGATCAGCTGCTTTGCCTGGCCGAGATCGGTCACGCGCAGGATGCCCATGACCGCACGGCGCTCGGCCGCGAACTTGGCGGAGGTCGGGCTGCCACCCGACATGACCAGCGGCGGATAGGGCGTCTGCACCGGCTTGGGCCAGATGGAGATGGCCCGGAACTGGTAATGCTCGCCCTCCCAGCCGAAGGGCTCGGGCTCGGTCCAGGCCTTCAGGATCAGCTCGACCGCCTCGCGCATGCGCCCCCACGACTCATCGGGCGCGATGTTGTAGGCGATGTATTCGTGCGGGATGCCGCGCATCAGCCCGGCGACGAGCCGGCCGCCGCTCATCGCGTCGAGCATCGCGTATTCCTCGGCGATGCGCAGCGGGTTGATCAGCGGCAGCAGGTTGCCGCACTGGAAGATGCCCGCGGTGCTTGTCCGCTCGACGATCGAGGCGGCGATCAGGTTCGGGTTGGGCATCATCCCGAACGGGCTCATATGGTGCTCGTTGCAGCCGATCTCGTCGAAGCCGCACTCCTCGGCCTGTGACCTTGTATCTTCCGATCAGCGCTTTGTCGTGTTGGATTGAGAGCGGCGCGCGGGTGTCGGCCATAGGTTTCCGTGACAATGCCCCCTGCCGTACTTGTGGCCACGAACCGGAAATCCGTAACGATTTTGTCGTCTCGCTCACGTCGAATTTGAGAGGATGGCCACGCTCTGGCACGCCATCATCCCGCCGAGCGCATGGACCATCCCGATCTGCGGATCGACCACTTGCTTGCCCAGCGCCTCACCCCGCAACTGGCGGACCGTCTCGATCACGCTGTCCATCACGCAGGACACGCCGGGCTGGCCGAACGAGAGCCAGCCGCCGTTGGTGTTGGTGGGCAGTTCGCCCTTCTGCCCCGTGGCGCCGGATCGGATATAGTCTCCGGCGTCCTCCAGTGTCGTGAAGCCGAGCTCGGAAAGCGCCATCAGCTCACTGTGCGAGAAGTTGGAGCCGGTCTGCAGAACATCGATGTCTTTGGGCCCGATGCCCGCCATCTTGTAGGCTGCGGCGCCCGCGGCCCGGGCTCCTGTCGACGTGATGCTGGGCAGCGGCCCCAGCGGCAGATCACTACTCCGCAAAGCCATGCGGTCGGTGATGTATTCGTGCGTTGCGAGCTCCCCGAATCCCTGTAGGTAGAGCGGTTTTTTCGTGAGCTTCTTGGCATCCTCAGCGCTCGCAACGATGACCACGCCGGCGGTTCCCGGCGGGCCCCAGATTGCGCAGTTCCACATGCGCAACGGCGACGCGATCATCGGCGACGCCAACACCTCCTCAACGCTCACAGGCCCCTTATAGGCCTTCGCCGCATAGGGATGGTGTATCGCCCAGTCTTGACACTCCACGGATACAGCGGCGAAGTCTTCTTCGGTGATTCCGTACTCGTGCATGAGGCGACAGGCGACTTGCGCGTAGATGGCCGGAATAATCGGCTCGTAAGGTTGTTCAAACTCCGGATCCGCGTCCATACCCGCGGTGACGACCCTCGGATCGATCAAGCCGCCGGCGTCGGCGCTGACGCAGAGCACGAACCTCGCAACGCCGTTCGTCACCGCCAGAGCAGCATGCTTTAGCATCGCGTTCGCCCCCGCCGCGTGGACCGTGATCTCCGAACTGTAGCGCGGCGTAATCTTCGTGTAGGCGCAGAAGATGTTGTTCCATTGGGGACGAATGTCGGACGACGGCACACGGCCGACCAAAACACCGTCTATGTCGTTCTTCTCCAGTCCGGCGTCGTTGAGTGCGGCCCGGGTCGCCTCTATGGCCATCCGCATTGCCGTCCGCCTCTCGTCGGGTTTGCAGTAGCTGTCGCCGAAGCCGACGATGGCCGCCTTTCCCCGAAGGTGTTCGCCCATTGGACATCATCCTTTCTTTGGACTGCTGGTGGCGCTCGGTTCGTCGTCGGCGACGCGAAACTTCGGCAACACCAGATCGGCTGCGACACGATCGAAATAAACCTGGACCCGCTGATCTATGTGCAAAGCCTCCAGGTCCGAAGCATCGATCTGCGCGAACATGTGATAACCCTCGTCGAGCTTGATGATTCCGAGCGCTCGCGGCAGCTGGCCTGGCCGCTCTCTGTGCAAGGGCACGTGCTGCAGGGTGAAGGAGTAGATGCTCCCGCGTCCTGCCGATGGCCGCCAAGTCAGGCGATCACTCAGGCAATAGGGACAGGCCGCGCGCGGGTGAAAAACCGTGGATTCACAATCGTCGCAAGTCTGATAGACAAGTTCTTCGCGCTTGCAGCTTTCCCAGTAGTGTTGCGTGTCGATGCTCCAAAGCGGATAGCTAATATCGGGCTCAGCCATTTTTCGAACCTCCACCGTTATCTCAAGCCTTTGACGTTATCGAGGGTTCCACAGCCGCAAACTTCTTCCGCAAGACGTGCTTTTGGATCTTGCCGCTGCCCGTCATCGGCCAGCTGTCGATGAAGTTCACATATCGGGGAACCCGGAAGTTGGCCATGCGCTCACGGCAAAATTCGAATATCTCGCCCTCGGTCGCCGAAGCATTGTCGTGGAGCTCGACGATGGCCATGACCACCTCCTGCAGCCTCTCGTCCGGCACGCCGATCACCGCTGTCATTTTGATCTTCGGGTGGCGCAACAAGACCGATTCGACTTCTTCGGCCGATACATTCTCGCCGCCAACTTTCATCATGTCTTTCAGGCGGCTCACAAAAAACAGGTGCCCCGTCGCATTCACATAGCCGAGGTCTCCCGTGCGAACCCAGCCGTCGGCATTGATGACCTTCGCTGTTTCGTCCGGTTGCTTGAAGTATTCAATCATCGTGGTCCAGCCCCGGATGGTGATCTCTCCAGGCGTACCGACCGGGCAGGGTTCGCCGGTTTGCGGATCCAGGATCGCAATTTCGACACCCGCATAAGGTCGCCCACAACTGCGCGAGCGAAGCTCCCAAGGCTCGTCGATCTGACCGGACGTCCCACTGGCTTCAGTGGCCCCGTAGAGCTGCACCAACTGGTCGATGCCCATCCGCTCGCGCACCCGCTCCAGCACCTCGGGCATTCCAACGCACCAGCCAGACCGCAGGCTGCCGAGGTCGAATTCCTCGAAATTCGGGAGGTTCATCTCCATGATGTACATGCTGTCGAAGCCGCCACGCGAGACGCAACGCTCGCGCTCGATCAACCTCAGGACCGTTTCTGGGTCATAGTAGACTGGCGTCACCAGGCGGCAACCGAGGCTGACCGGCACCGGGAACGCGGCGCAGGCGCCGCCGATATGGTAGAACGGCTGAGTATTCAGGTAAGCTTCGCCCGCTTTGACGCCGAGGCGCGAGAAAACATCGACGCCAAGGTTCAAGACGTAGACATGGTCGCAAAGCGCCCCCTTCGGCCGGCCCGTCGTACCAGACGTGTATTGCAGAAGTAGTGGATTTTGCGGGCGCTGACGCCGCTGGACGGCGGTCAACGCCTCCGGCGAGACCGTCCGTCCCATGTCCAGCAGCGCGGCCCACGATAGGGCGCCCGGTTCGGCCGGTTCGCTGAGGGTCACGATCCGTTGCAGCGCCGGCAGGTCCGGCGACGCTACCTCGCCCGCGCCGGAGATCGCCCCATCCCCGCAGATCGCGCCGACAATACCGCGAAAGTCTTGATTTAAGAACCGGTCGACAAGGATCAGCACCTTGGCCTCGCTGTGCGACAGGATGTGCTGAAACTCGAAGCTCTTCGATCGCGTGTTGACCGGACACAATATGGCGCCGATCTTGCTGCAGGCCACAAAGCTGTATGCGAAGGCTGCCAAATTCGGGGTGCAGATGGCGACGACGTCGCCCGCCTGGACTCCGCAGCCGATGAAGCCGCGAGCCAGCTCATCGGCCCGCTCTTGCAGGTCGCGGAAGGACACCGCGTCGTCGCCAAATACCCAGCCGATCGCGCTTTGCCATTGATCGGCGGCGGCGTCGACCGCATTGCCAAAGCATTCGCGCCTGATCATCGCTCGGCGCCTTCTTTCGCCGGTTTGAGTGCCCGCCCCTTGGTGTCCGCCTTGCGGCCAAGATAGGCTCTTACGACCTTCTCGTCGGTCAGCAGATCCGCCGCCTTGCCTTCCATAGTGGTCTTGCCGGTCTCGAGCACGTATCCGTACGAGGCGTAGCGCAATATCAGCTGGGTGTTCTGCTCCACGCAGAGCACTGACATGCCGGTCTTCGTGAGTTCGACGACGACCTGCAGGATCTCCTCAACAACCCGCGGCGCAAGCCCCAGCGACATCTCGTCGATCATCAGCAGCCGCGGCGACTTGAGCAGCGCTCTGGCGATGGAGAGCATCTGCTGCTCGCCGCCCGACAGCACCCCCGCTGGCGCACGCAGACGCTCGCGGAGCACGGGGAAAAATGTCAAGATCTGATCGCGAATCCTGGAAAGCTCTTCTTTGTTCTTGTGACCCAACGAGCCGAGCTTCAAATTCTCCGCGACGCTAATCGCCGGCAAGAGGCCGCGGCCTTCGGGCACATGCGCGATGCCGCGCCGCGAGATGGTATGGGGGCGCTGTTGCGTAATCGATGCGCCCTCGAAGGTGATAGATCCCGAATCCGCTCTCAGCAATCCCGAGATCGTGCGAAGTGTGGTCGATTTTCCGGCGCCATTGGCTCCAAGGAGCGTGATCATCTCGCCCTTCGGCACCGAAAGCGAGACGCCGGAGAGCGCCTGCATACGCCCGTAGCGGACACAGATGTCGCGCACCTCAAGCAGCATCTTGCTCTCCGAGGTAGACGGCAATCACCGCCGGATCGTCCTGCACCTCGGCCGCCGCGCCAATCGCGATGAGCTTGCCGAAGTCCAGCACCGCCAACTGGTCGCAGAGATCCATCACCAGGTTCATGTCGTGGTCGATCACGACGATCGTCAGCTCCGACGAAGCCCGCAGCGACTCAAGGCTGCCGATCAAATCGGCCGTCTCACGGTCATTGAGCCCGCCGGCCGGCTCGTCGAGCAGCAACAGCTCAGGCGCGCGCACGACCGCGCGTGCGACCTCGATCTTCTTCTGCTGACCCAGCGGCAGGGCGTCGACCCGGGTATCGAGGACGGCTCCGGAGATCTTGAGGAGATCGCAGATTTTTTCGATCTGCCGGGCGGCTTGCGCTTCGGCGTCGGCGACGCGGCGCAGGGGCAAAATTGACGCCAGCGGGTGGTAGGCGAGGCGCAGGTGCAGACCGGTAAGAATATTTTGCCGGCCGGTCAGGTCGTGCATCAGCGCGATGTTCTGGAACGAGCGGCTGATGCCGAGTTTTGCCACCTCGTGCACCGACCGTCCGATCAAATTCTTGCCATTGAAATCAATACGCCCGCCAGCCTCGGGTTTGATGAACCCGGAGATGCAGTTGAAGAGTGTCGTCTTCCCCGCACCGTTCGGCCCGATGATGCCGAATGTATCTCCGCGCGCGATATCGAAGCCGACACCGTCCAGGGCAACCACACCGCCGAAGCGCACCGAGATCTGATCGAAGTGAAGGATGGGCTGCGTCATCGCGAAGGGCTCCCAGGTGGATTTTCGTTGGCGCCCGGTGCCGCGGCACGCTTTTTTCTCGTGGAGAGCAGCCGGGATAGGCCGGCGAATGGCGTGACGATGCCGCCCGGGAAGAACACCACGATCAAGAAGAGCAGCACGCCGAATACAGCTTGGGAAGCTTCCTGAAATCCACGCAAGAATTCCGGCGCCGCGGTCACCACGAAGGCGCCCGCGATGCCGCCGACGATCGAGGTCATGCCCCCGAGCGCGATCATCACGAAGAAGTATATCGAGTTCCAGAGCGTGAAGTCGTCGACGGAGATGTACCCCTTCAACGAAGCATAGAGCGCGCCGGAAACGCCCCCCAGAAACGACGCATAGGCAAACGCCAGAATCTTGTAAGCACTCGCATTTACGCCCAGCGTCCGGGCGGCAAGTTCGCGTTCGCGCAGCGCCCGCAAGGCCCGGCCCGGCTTCAGGCGCAGGAAACGGATGCTGCCCGCCGTAACCAGAGCGAACGGGATCAAAATGACAATGAACCGCCTCCATTCACTGTCCAGTGCCCAGCCGAGGATAGTGACTGGCGGCAACGTCATGCCCGACATTCCGCCGGTGAACGTCCCGCCCTTGCCGATCAGTTGCACGACAATGATCCCGAAGGCGAGCGTGACGATCGCCACATGCAAGCCTGTCAGACGGAGCGCCGGCCCGGCAAGAATGGTGCCAATCGCGGTCGTGGCGAACGCGCCAAGCACCGCCGCCGGCAGGAAGCCCAGCCCCAGATGCACCATCAGTATGGCGGTCGAATACGAACCGATCGCAAGCAGCGCGGCCGTCGCCAGCGAGATTTGCCCCGCCACGCCGGTCAAGATGACGAGCCCGACAGCCGCGATGGCGTTGATCATGCAAAGGTTGATCACATAGAGATAGTAGGAGTTCGTTTCGGATGCTGCGAGGATGGCCACGGCCATGGCCAATATGGTCAAAAGCGGAATTTTGGCCCGGGACAACAACGACCGCATCGTCAGGCTCTCCAGGTTTCCTGCCCCGCAAACAGCCCGCGCGGCCGGAACATGAGGACCAGGATGATGATGAGCAGGCCGACCGAGTCTTGCAGCAGCGGCGTCAACGTATAGGCGACGAAGCTCTCCAGCAGGCCCAGCAGCAGACCGCCGATCACGACACCAAATGGGCTTACCATCCCGCCAATAACCAACGCGGTGAATGCCTTCAGGACCACCAAGCCCATCATGAACGGGCTGAGGAAAAGCGTCGATGCCAGCAGCACCCCGGTGACCGATCCAAGCAGCGCCGCGGCGACCCAGGCCGCCGAGCCGACGACCCGCAAATTGACGCCCAAGAGCTGCGCCAAATCAGGGTTCTCGGCGGCAACGCGCATCGCCAATCCAAGGCTCGTGAAGCGCAGGAAAACGCCGACCAGCACCATTCCGATGAGTCCAGCAAGGATCATCCACACCTGGTCCGCGACGATGATCGTTCCGAAGATCTCTATCCGCTCAATGTCGAAAAGCGCGGGGAAAATACGCGATTCGGGGCCCCAGTAAAGGGCGATCAGGCCGGTTATCGCGAGCTTGAGACTGATTGCGACGGTTGCCAGCCGCTCCTGGTCTCGCCGTCGGATGGGAAAAATTATCACATTATAGAGCGTTAGTCCGACGATCACCGCGACGATCAGACTACCTATGAACGCCCACCCGATGCCCTGGCCAAGCGTCACGGCAATCGTGAAGCAGACGAATGCCAACAGCGTGGACAATTCGCCTTGCGCGAAATTCAGGACGTTCGTCGTCCGAAGCGTCAGCAACAGGCCGAGCCCCAGCAACGCGTACAGACTTCCGTACGCAAGCCCCGCCATCACGTACTGGATCATTGCCGCAAACCGCCAAGCCGACTAGTCCGGCCGATATACGAATGACTGATTAGAACTTCCGCCAACCTGTGAGCGGAACCGCCTTCCCATCTTTCCACAGGTAGATTTTCGCAGCGCCCGCGGCAGTGTGCTTGGTCGCCGAGTATCTTATCGGCATGACGTCGGATTTGAAATCTCCCATCTTGATGAGAGCAGCTATGAGCTTCTTGCGCGTCAGGTCCCTACCGACGGCGCGAAGCACGTGGACCATCATTTGGGCCTGCGCATACCCCAGAAACATTGTGAATTCCGGTTTGGCCTTGGGGTAGTATTTCCGGATGGTCGCAATGGCCCTTTTCGAGTCCGCACTCTCGGCGAACAGGCTTTCGATATCTGAAGCAAACACGAGCCCATTGATGCCGTCGCCCAAAAGCTTCCGTACGATTGCCGACCCGCCGACGCCGTAAGTGCCCCATCTTGGCTTGAATTTGATTATCCCAGCCTGCTTGATCGCGATGGCAACCGATGGGGCGATCCCGACCGAGACCACGCCGTCGACCTTGGCGTCGCGGAGCTTCAGCACCTGGGTGGTGAAATCCCTCGTGCCGCGCTCATACCCGACGGCGGAAATCAGCTTGACCCCAAGCTCCTTTAGCGCGCGGTCCACGCCTTTGCGTCCGATCGACCCGAGGTCGTCATTCTGGTAGAGGTAGCCAATTCGCTTGAGCCCGAGCTTCTGCACCATGTAGTGGGTGATCTGGTAGCTCAAATCGCCATAGTTGCTTTGCGTCCCCCACCCGTAGGGGGTCAGCGGGCGGGGCGCCGAATTGAGCGTGAAGAAAGGTATCTTCTTTCGTTGCAGATAAGGTGCGACGGCCAAGGTTCCTGACTGTCCGACCAGACCGAACACCACAAAGACGCCATCGCGCTCGACGAGTTTTTTTGCACCGGCGAGTGTCCGGGCGGGCTGATAGGCGTCATCCTCGACACGCCATACTATCTTCCGGCCGTGGATGCCGCCGTTCGCGTTGGCTTTGTTGAACACCGCCTTGACGGCCTGCTCATAGGGCAGCGAGATGAAGCGAACCGGACCGGTTACGGGAAAGACACCGCCCAGAAGTATCTCCTTATCGGACACCCCTGGGGTCTGCTCCGCCGCGGACGTGGCGGCGGAATGCCATATAAAGGCAGACAAAATCGCCAGTCGGAGTGACCCATTGACGCCCCGCAAGAACGTCCGGCGCACCTTCTTGGAATCCATTTGTTTCTCCCGTTCCCCTAGTGATCGCTACACGACACAATCACAATTTCGTACTATTATGTAGAATGAATTCTATTATTTAGGCATCCAATGGTCAAGCAGGTGTTGTCAGGCTAAAACGAATGGACCGCCAACATCGTTGAGCCCGCGAGCTCAGGCCGCTTAGCATCAACTGGAATGGGCCAGAGGGCATTGGCACGTTAACTGGCGCGGTCGCCAGAATTCGATCGTGATCCGGATCAGGCGGCAAGCCAACTTTGGTTCCAGACCGCGAACGTCTCGTCTCGAAACGCCTTGAAAATGCGTCGGGATAGAAGATGGCGTTGGACATAGAAGGCGTTGTAGACGGCCGCATGAATTGACAGGAACCGTTGCGCTGATCCCGGTGATTTGAGCCGCTGCTGTTTTCGTTCGCGCCGTCGCACCGGCTGGTGTGAGTTCTCCGCTCGATTATTCGCGCGCAATCCCTGATCGTGGACCGCAGACAACCGTTCCTCACGAATGGCGACAGCGTAGGATTTGAGCTTGTCCGTGGTGATGCGCGTCGGCGCAAAACCCTGCTTTTTCAGCGGTATTCGAAGCAGTCTCACTGGTGTTGTCACGGTAACGTTCTGGCTGGAACAGCCCATGGCGGCTAACATGTCGGTGTCCGTGCTGACATTTTGTATGGCTGCGTCCACGCCGATTCCATTGCGCTAGCGCGCGCATGCTTCACAAAGGCCGCATGAATGTTGCCCTGATAGATATCGTTGCGCGAGATGATGTTGAACTGCCGCGGGAGTTGGAAGCCTTTGATTGCCAACTCTGTGAGTGTGCCTCGGTACATCTCGTCCGCGACAGCCAGCCGCGGCAGACAAGCGATGCCCTGGCCCGCCTGCACCGCGCGCTTGATGACTTCTGGGCTGTTGCACTCAAAGCTGATTGTCGCGGCGCCCAGCAGCTTCGCATAGGGCTGCGTAAAGGCATGGCGCGTCGGCGAGCCGATGGGGAGCAGAAACCAACTCTCCCCTTTGAGCTGCGCCACCTCGATGCGCTGCTTCGCCGCCCAATGGTCGGGCGATGCGATCACCACCAGGTCGTCCTGCACCCAAGGTTCCACCAAAAGGGAATGGCGCATCGAAACGCCCTCGATAAACCCCAGGTCAAAAACCATGCTTTCGACGAGCTCAATAATCTCCGGCTCGCTGGTGACCGTGAGCTTCACTTGGACCTGGGGATATGACGCCAGAAACTGGGCGCAAATCTGCGGCAACAGGTATGTGCCAATGGAATCGGTGGTGGCGAGGCGGATCGTTCCCGACAGAGCCGAATTGGTGCGGTTGCCTTCGATTTCCATTGCCAGTCTCAGTATGTTCGTCGCCTGAGGCTGAAGCCGGCGGCCATTCTCGTTCAACGTCAGCTTCTTTCTATGACGATGGAACAGCTTCACGCCCAGCGCCCG
>Ga0209633_10001198_pt1 | contig 27537 bp, 36 predicted proteins | sample Cruoilmetagenom1_FD_187290 | JGI IMG/M metagenome (GOLD analysis project Ga0209633, IMG submission 187290) | Oil polluted marine microbial communities from Coal Oil Point, Santa Barbara, California, USA - Sample 1 (SPAdes) (version 2) | ecosystem: Environmental > Aquatic > Marine > Oil seeps ...
ATCGCCGTCTTGGCCATGACGACCCGGACGTCTGTGTCGTCCTGGATGGACTCCGGGTGCACCCACCGCAGCGTTCGGGTGTCCAGGTCGATGGGTTCGTGCTCGCCGAACACATGTGCGATGGCATGAGGCCCGAGTCCCGGCCACTCAGACTCGATGACCTCCACCAGCTCGCCGAGCTTGGCTTTTGAGGCCTTGTCCGGGACTTGCAGGACTAGGACGGGAAGCACCTCGGGTTCGCTGGTGGCCCCGGCGTACGCTGACCAGCGCCGTTCATAGTCGAGTATCGACTGCACCGCCTCACGCAGGAGTGTGGACCCGAAGTTGCCCTTCTCGTCTGGCTCGTCGAGGCCGATCTCGTCCTTTACGAGGCCCGACGCTCGCACTTTGTCGATGTCGACCTGCACCGGCGGGTAGTCGGTCCGGTTGGTCGCACCCTCCATCGCGGACTTGAACCGGTCGATCGTCGCTGAGATCCCCCAGACCACCGGGGCTGGAGGATTCGACCCGGCCTTGCCGCCGATGATCCGCTGGACGATCGTCTTGCGGCCTTGGGTGGCCTTCATACCCCGGTGGGCCTCGTCGAGCACGACGTAGAGGTCGGTGGTCTCGCCGTTGATCGTATTGGCGAGAACGTCCCAGAAGGAGTGCTGGCGGCGGTTGCGGCCCCCCTTCGACAGGCCAGCCGCCTTCGACAGCTTCTGGATGTTGATGAAGTAGATGCGTCCGGCCGATAGTTCGGCGTTCATGAACCCGTCATCGAGAATCGCCAGGCGGGCGGGTTGAAGAAGATCCGAGCCGGCGATCATCTTGTTGCGGGTCTGGCGGTTGAGCGCCGGATCGTCTGTGACCCACAGGAACGTCGCCCGAGGATCCGGGTCGACACCGAGGTCGGCCGAACCGTGGATCACGGCCTCGATGACCGCAGTGGCGATCACCGTCTTTCCGGCGCCGGTGATGGCGGACAAAGCGAAAGACGACCGGTGACCCTCCTCCCAGTCGCGTCGACCTCGCGTCAGATTCTTGAGGCAACCCACGGCAGCCTGGCGCTGGTAGTCGAACAGCTCGTAGCGCACGCCTATCGACCCCCGTTGATGGCGAACGTGGTCAAGTAGTTCTCATAGAGCCGGACGACATCGACTCCGGACGGCAGCTCGGCGGCAACCGACGCGAAGACCGACGTCGAGTCGGTCACCACGAACACGGTGGCCACCGTTTTGGGCAGGTTCTCGACGAACGCTCGCCAGTGGTCGGGCACGAACAGCACGCCGTACCGATCAGTCGTGTCGAACGTCTTTGGTTTTCCGGGTTTGTTGCACCGCTCACCAATCAAAGGCCCCGTTCCGCCGGCACGGAGCCAGAGCAGAGGCGCCACTGACTCGAAGGCGAGGTCCAGCTCAATGTCCTCGATGTCGAGATACCTGAGCTCGAGGAACTCTACGTTCTCCTCGAACCCCTCGGCCATAGGAAACTCGTCGGTGAACTTGTATTCGCCCACAACGGGTTCCCCGTCTGGAGTCTGTCCTGTGATGGCGGCCGTGATTCGAGGTCGGGTGATGTCCTCGAAGATCCCAAGGTTTTCCCACCTCGAATCGCCAGGAAGCAACCCGTCGTTGCGTAGGGACTGTGCCTCGTCGGCAGAAATCTCATTGTTCGTGACCGAGATCGATTGCCGGCGCCCGCCGTCCTGGCGGTTCAGCCGAGCGACAGCGTGGGCCGTCGTTCCCGATCCGGAGAAGAAGTCCAGGATCACGGCGTCCCGCCTCCTTCCCACCACAAAGCGCAGCGTGTCCTCTACCGCAAAGAGCGACTTGGGAAACGGGAACCGTCGCCCAGGAATCAAAGCCGAGAGAAGACGCGTCCCACTCATCTCGGCATTGTGAGAATCGAGGTTCCAGACCGTCTTCGGGATGGCACCCTTCACGTCGTCGCCCACGACAGCTCGCACGGCCCCGTCGCTTTCCCGGCCCTGAACCTGTATCCGGCCCTCCTCTATTGCATCGATCGTCCCGCTCGGAAGGTACTGGAAGCTCACCTTCTCGCTCTTGGGCTTCCAGGTTCTCAATCGAAAATAGCCGTCGTCCCGCCGAGCCCGAAGTGCTTCAGGCGTGAGCCCCCAGACCATCTCTCGCCCCTTAGTGTTGAGGGGCCAGAAGGCGATCGTTCCCCGTGGCGGTTTGATCTTCTTCCGGTCCTCATTTGGCGCGAGCGAGTCTCCGATCGAATGAAGTGACCCGTCGGCTTTCTTCACAAAGATCGGGTAAAACTGATTGGGCCGGGACTTTCGAGTACTTGTCGGTTCCCGCCGGCGGAGCTGGAGCCAGGACACCTCTGCTCCTGCTACCTCTGTCTGCCCGCCATCGAGCATGTTGTGCCACCACGGTTCGATAGCCGCCTCGCCAATTAGTAGAAAAAACAGATGCTCGGACACACGGGAGAACTCCCGCTTGCGCATCGTCCCCTTTGCACTGATGACCGTCGTGACCATTTGAAGGTCGGCGTCGACGAACAGCTGTTCAAGGAGAAGGCCTAGGCGAAGGAACTCCTTCTCGTCGATACTGACGATCAGGACCGAGGCGTCTGGGTTCAGCAGGTCTCTCGCCAGCCGGAGACGGCGCTCCATGAAAGCGAGCCACTTGCTGTGGCGGTAGCCGTCATCGGCGTCGACGTAGTCGTTGTCGTACTTCCAGTCCCGCGCCCCAGTGTTATACGGCGGATCGATGTAGATGCAGTCAATCTTTCCGGCGTGGCTGAACCGCAGCGCTTCAAGCGTGTGGTAGTTCTCCCCCTTGATGACCACTTGGGCGGGCTTCTCGCCGCCTCGGTTGATCGAACCGAGCCGTCGCAATCCGGGGTAAATCGGATCGCCGAACTTGGCGACGACCACTAGCTCATCGCAGGCGATCGTCTCGGCTTCGCCGTTGATGTCGAGAACAGCCTTCTTGCCCTTGACGCGCAGGACCTCGAGAGGCGCCTCCTTCACAGGGGCATCTCGGCGCACCACCATCGAGCCCCGGCGAATCGGATGGTCTGGCAGGCGGACTCGCTCGGGCAGGTGCGTCTCGAATACCAGCCCGAACTGGCGCCTTCGGCGGAGTCTCGCCATTCGGTCTCTCAGCTCCGCACGCAGGCCATCGTCGCCGACACGCTCGAGCAGGGCGTCTAGCTCGTCAGCCATCTGGGTCCGCCCGGTGGTCGCTGAACATCCCCATCAGTCTGTGGGTCCCCCGCACAAGCTAGTTGCCGGAGCGATTTTACACATTGAGACGTCCCGGAACTAGCCTTTCGCTCCTTCGGGCTGGTCAAGGCTTCGCCTCCTTCGCTAATCGCTTCGGCCGGGTGACAAGCCCGCCGCTCCGGCTGAACGGCTTTCCATCGCCAAAAGGGAAAGAACCCTTTCGGCTCGAAAGGCAACGCGGCAACTGAAGGGCCGTTAGCCGTCTGGCGGTGGAAGCGCGCGCGGAAGTCTTACGGAAAACTGCGACGCTCCCACCGCAAGCCAGCCGCCCAACGTGCAGAAGCGGCAGGGATTAAGCACCCCAAATGGTGACGACACTTTTGTTGTTTCGTGGGGGAAACTATCGTCAAAAGGTGCCGGGAGACGTAAAAAGCCAGCTACCCGGCCTGAAGCGTATTCCCCGTTGCCGGGTGTTGTATTTCGCCTCCCTCCCGACATTTCGGAAGGGAAAGCCAGTTACAGCAGCTTGAGTTTTACGACCCTGCCAGCTCTCCCGGAGACTTTTGTACAGGGTTAAACCGTGTGGTGTCAATGATTGGGTGCTTTAGCGCTCTTGCGCCGGGCCTTCTTTGACCTGCTCAGGCCCGATAAAATCGACGTGCGGCCAGACGCAGTAGCGCCCGGCAAGCGTCCGACGAAACCGGGCCGCATCCTCTGCGCTCCGGCATTCCTGCCAGTAGCAGTATTCCGCGACGAGGTGCCAGAACGCCGCCAGCTCGGCGTTGCGTTCCCGCTCGTGATACTGCGCGCTGCCCTGCGCCAGCTCGCAGGCCCATAGCGGACCGTCCTCGACGTTTTGCAGCGCCTTTTCCGCCTGCGCGATTACGGCGCGGGTGCGAAAGGCAAATCGTCCTGTCTCATCTCGAGTGGTCATCCACCTGCCTACCATATGACACCGTAATATGTCAAAGACTGCACACCCGAAACCCATTGGATCAGGCCGGAAGCTGCACCGAACTTTCGCCCGATGACAGCTTTCCCGGCCCTCTCCTTTGGGGTCATCTTCCGCGATCTTGATCGCGTGAGCGATCGCGCGGCTTGAAAACGCGGTTCACAGGCTTTGCGCTGTCCATCAGCTCCAAGAGGTCGACGCGGCTGCCCTCGTAGCCGTGGTGAGCCATCTCTGCGTGAATCTCTAAATCGGGGTGCATCGGCGTGGCGGTCATCTTTTCGACCGCCTCGGCCCAATCGCGCCCGTCGCTTTCCATCTGGATTTCGGCATAGGCGAGCCGCTCCCCTGCCCGGTGAAACGCATCTTGCGCCCTGCCCTGCAAGAATGCTTTGCGCTCGTCGCGGCCAATTTCCCGCCCGGCTTCCTCGAGGCGGGAGGAAAGCGCCGCCGCTTGCCGCTGCGCATCCCGGTCCCCGTCCACCGGGATCGGCGGATCAAGCGTTAGCTCCGGTTTCGGCGATTTTCGGAGCTGCTCTTTCAGCGCGTCGAGCCGATCCTTTGTGGCGATCTTTTTTGCGCTCATGCGCGTACCCCCAATTTTCGGGCTTACACATCAGCCCGAAGGCCCGCCGCTAGGCGCTGTCCCTTTGAAGGGAGAGGCAACCGGGTAGACCTTTTCTTTCTTCAGTAATCTTGCGGGTCGAGGCTCCCTAGTGGCATTTCATTGCCCACAAGAGGCTGGCCTAATCTCTTTCTGCAAGCCTCCGCCCGCGCTTCCGCTTCGAGCAAGCCCTTCAGCCGTGCCTGCGATTGCGCCCTCGCTACGAAATCAGCGTGTCGGTGCTCTTCGATTTCATTCTTGAGGTTCGCAGCGAAGCCACCGCCGACCGAACCCAAGAGCAGACCGCCCACCAGACCCAGAATCATGGTTTTCATCGCCTCAAGCTCCTTCGATCACGAGCCGTCCAGTCTCGGCTTCGTCCTTCTTCTCGGAGTCTTCTTCGCGCTGCTCTTCGCACAGCTCTAGCGCTGTCTCGGCGATCAGCCTCCGCGTGTTTTGTTCTTCCCATGCGTCTGCCATCACCGCCGCCACCACCATCCCGGCCAGCAGCATTGCTACCGCCACAATCAGGCTTTGTTTCACGGCTTGAACCCCTCTATGAAGCGAAACGGCTGGCCGCTTCGGTACTGGTGCGAATGCGCCAGACGCTTCGGCACAGGCGCGCTCTTCACCTTCGCCCACTTCGAAAAGAAACGGCCCGGAAGCTTCACCCGGTCCCCGGGCGGGAAAGCCGGATGCGGGAACCAGCGCCCGTTTAGCCGCTTGTCTTTCCAGTATGGGATACGAACGCCCGCCACTGGCCCCGGCAAGCCATCCATGAACAGGATTTGCCGCGCCGGGCCTTCCTGCGGATCGGCCATTAGCTCCGCAGCCGTAGCAAGCGGTCGGCTTTGCCAATGCACATCGACCTCCCGCTTTTTCAGGTGTTCCAGCTCGCGTAGCGTTTGCAGCGGGTTTTCACCGCGCAGGAGTTGCAGCGATTTTTCGCGCAGATCGTGGCGCGCTTGCTCGGCCACCAGCCTGTTTTCCGTCCGCAAGCTGCCGCTGCCAATCGCGTTCGACAAATACGCCGCGCTGTCGTAGTCGCGGATCGGCAAGAGGAACTGCCGCACCCCGCTTGATGCTAGGATGGTTTGCAGCGCCGTATCGCCAAGCGCCTTGCGCACCTGCGCCGTGTCCTGAAACCAGCTCCATACGCGAACGCCAAAGCCCCGGCCAAGCGTATAGAGGCGCGTCAGCCCGTCCCACGATCCGCTTGCAAGGCTTCCCGCTTCATCGACATTGAGAACCAACCTCGGCCCGCCGACATCGCGCATCGCAATCAGCGCCGCGCCTTCGAGCGTTGTCCGAATGAACGGGGCCAGCCGCTCGAAGCTATCGGGCGCAAAACAAAGATACGCAGAAAAGTTTCGCTCCCGGCTTGTGATGATCTTCCGCCAGCTAAAGGAAGGTTGTTCGAGCGCATGGCGCAGCCGATCATCGGCCATAAAGCTCCAATGGCGAAATAGCTCGGCGCAAAAGCTCTCCCAGAGCCGCCCGCCTTCGGCCTGAAGGCTTCCGATCTGGTGAGCGCACCTGACCACTTCTTCGTTTGGCATTGCGGCCATGGCCTCCAGAAACGGACGAAAGCGCTCCGGGTCGTTCACCGCCTGCACAATCCGGTAGATGCGTGGCAGGCTCGTCCGCCCGTTCGTCATCACATCGGTGTAGAGAAACGCCGCCGTCCAGCCTTTCGGTACGTCATTCCAGAAGCGATCCGAGCCGCCGCCATGCGGTGTGAGCCCAGCCGCGAGCATTTGGCAATCGCCCATCAAATCCGGACCCGGCTCGAGGATTTCGAGCGGGTCGGCCATGTCGCCGCCTCTGGCATCGATGTAGTAGGCATCTTTGCCGAGATGCGCGTCTGCGACTTCGCTTTGCGCGCGCCATTCAGACTTTGGGTCAACCGACACAATATTGGATCGGTACTGAAGCCCGGCAGCTAGCCCGACGCTTGCGTACTTCCCGGTTCCCGCACCCCCGAAAGAAACCAGACTGGCATCGGACGCATTCGAAATCGCATGCGCCCTGCCCTTCCGATCGAACGCGAAACCCAGTTGCAGGGCAAGCGGGTCGCGCCCGTCCAGATATCCGGCTTTCCGAAGCTCATCGACCGAGGCCCATCTTGCAGAGCCGTGGCGGTTGGCTTCGTAGTGTTTGCCGTCAAACATGCCTGCTCCCTCTTACCCTGCGAACCAGTCCAGCCAGACGAGCCACGCCGCTATCACTGCAATCAGCACGAGATGTCCTCGGCGCACACATTCCCAGAGCACCCCCCCCGCAGAGCATCGAAACGATGAATGCGCCGCCGCTCATCGCTTTTCCTTTTCCTGATCGAAAGGAAGACGGCCCCCGTCTTCCGGGGGCGCGTCAACCTTTCTCTTGGGGTTCGCTCATGCCTCCTTTGCGGCACCACCGAACAAGAGCACTCCCAGACCTGCGAAGATCAACCCAGCGGGAAAGAACGCTCCGTTCATGAAGCTGCCAATCGCGATTACCATCATGACCGTCCCGCCGATTCCGCAAGCTACTTTGCTGTCCACGATTCTTTTCTCCTTGGGATTGGCGGCGAAACCGACCTGCGGATGCACGTCACCCACTGAACGCGCCGCCTTTGCAAAAAGCGCGGCGCTAGATCAGGGCCGGGATGCTGCGCACAGCCGCCGCCATGATCATCGCCATCAGGCCGAGCGCCCCCGCTTTGGCGATGTTGAAAACCAGCCCTGAGCCGATGCCGATGCCGCCCAAATACCCGAGCGACCCTGCGCCCTCGCCTATCGCGTGGATGGCGAGCGACTGCCCCTGCTGGCCTGCCCAATCGCCGTAGTGGGCCATGACCCAGACCGTCACGCCGAGCGCGGCGAAGAAGACAAAGCCGCGCATCGCTTCATCGAAGCCGCCGCCACTCTCGCGGCTTCCACCGAATGCGTCACCCATCACCGTTCCTCCTTGCCTTGGGCTTAAGCCCTTTCTCCTGCGGGCTTAGAGCAAGGATTGTTCCACCCCTAGGGGCACTCGGTAAATGCTTGTTATCACTGATCGTTTCCCACAGTTCCTCGCGTTTGGGGGTTTTTCAACTCTCTTCAGAACCCAATTACTGGTGGAAACCCACCAGTCTCGACTTGCCCTTGCGCGGTTCTTTTGGGCCACTTCGCCGTACAAACCATTGAAATTGCAGAAAAAAAAGAACCGGCTGAAATCAACCATCAGCGGTCTAAATCGACCGCGATTCCCAGCAGCCACTATCCGGTTGCCGCCAAGCCCGGTTCTGCCGGAGCGGCTTCACCTTCCTGTTTCCTCCCGTCCTCTCCTTCTCGCTGCCGTGCAATAAACTCAAGGATCGCCCTTCGTACGAGTTCCTTACGCGTCATTCCCGCGACTTCCCGAAACTCTTCGAACATTTGAAACTCCCGCCGCTCGATCGGAACGGCAAAAAGCTTGTCGTAACGGTTACGCGACGCTTTTGGATCGCCCCCAACCTCTTCCCTACTCCGTCTCTTCCGGCGCAGTCGCGGTGTGCCGTCGGCCCTATATCCGAACGGCGCTTCGGGGGTCGCATCTGGTGGCGGGATGTACTCGCTGCTCATGATCGTGACTCTACTCATTATTGTGTTATTCAAACCGTAGCCCTTCTACTACATAGCGGGCGGGCCTGTCAAAATTTGCGTGTGGTCAGCATCCGCGCCCTGCCCTGCTTTCGGGCACCACCGCCCGGCCTTTTCATCGACGCCTTATAGGCCGGATCAGATCGCTATGCGATCAACCCGCAATCCCGGTTCCTCCCGGCGAAGCCGCCGGGTCCCTCCCATATTGCAGGTTGACGCGCTCCCTGCCCGGACCTCTGCCGCTTCTTCATTGAAAAGGCCCAACGGATGGAGCCTTACGAAAACAAGAAGGAGCAACACCATGACGACCAACCAACGAAACCAACCCGTTCACGCAATCCGCTACGGCGCAGTCCGTATCGCCATCTGGGAGAACCAGAGCGAAAACGGCCCGTTTCTCGAAGCCAGCCTTGAGCGCACCTACACGGACAGCTCGGGTAATGCGAAATCCGCGCATTCCTACAGCCTCACCCAGCTCGGCCTTGCCGCACTGGCGATCACCGAGGCCGCAATCTGGATGCGCCAGAACGCGCCTGCCAAGGCCTGACGGCCGACCGCCGGGCAGCGCTTCCCTTCCCTGGGGAGCGTTGCCTGGCTTCTCTTCTGCCCCGCGGGATCAGCGGTCGATCTTCGGCCGCGCGAATTTCTTTCGGCGCTTGGGCGCAAATCTCGGCTCGAATTTCGAGCTTCGAAACTTGCCGTCGCTTCGGCGTGGTGGCACCTGGACTGGCTTCCAGTCTCGGGTCAAATCCGGGTTCATTGTCTCCTCCGTTTTCGTTCTCTTCGTCGTTGGTTCGTCGCTGCTTGTAACAGGAGTTGGTGTCGGAGTGCAAACTTTGGCGGCGCGGGCGGTCGGAAGCCCTGAGCGAAAACGCTTGCTGAAGCCGCGGTCCAGCATCCGGAGAAAGACGCCTCTGGGGTACTGCGACGGCGAAAACTTGCATCGTCGGTGAAGCTTATGGTAAAGCATGTCGGGACGGGGAGCCAGATGTGTTTATCGTACCGATAAACTGCCGCTTGCGCGGCATCTGGCCAGGGTTTCGCCCCTGGAGTCGACCACGGTTACGCCCGTGGAGGCGAATGGCGCGGAAGCGCGAAGAGCAGAACGAAGACGGAGGACGCCGCCGATGGGACGGCCGAAGAAGCATGAACACGAACGCCGCAGCGCCTCGACGCGCGCCGATCTCACGGCCGCCGAGAAGGAATTTTTGCGCGACCAGGCCCGCAAGGCAGGCATGACCGAGGCCGAATACGTGCGCCGCCGCGCGCTCGGTCAGCCCGTCTCCCTGCCCGCCGCCAAGGTTGACGCCGCCCTGATTTCGGAGCTGACCCGCATCGGCACCCGCCTCAGCTCCGGCGCTTGGAACAACCTCAACCAGATTGCCCGCGCCGCGAATTCGGGGGCCGCGATCCCCCTGGGTGATTCCGTCGATACCATCCGCGCCGAGCTATCGGACACGCTTTCCGACCTTCGCGCCGTCCTTTCGCAGGTTGCTGGCGATTATGGTTCCTAAGCTCCACAAGAAGGGCCGAAGCTTCAAAGGCGCGGCTGCATATCTTCTGGGCCCTGCCCGTGCTGGTGGACCCGATCGCGTCGCCTGGGTGGAAACCCAGAACCTGCCCGTCTCTGATCCCGACCTTTCCTGGCGTCTGATGGCCGCCACCGCCATGGATCAGGGCCGTCTGAAAGCGGAAGCAGGCTGTAGCCCTTCCGGCCGCAAGTCCACTTTGAGCGTCCTTCACCTGAGCCTTTCCTGGCATCCCGACGAAGCGAGCCAGGTCGATCGCGATGAGATGCTTCAGGCCGCTAAGGCCGCCCTGTCGATCCTGGGCGCTTCTGACCGGCAGGCCATGTTCATCGCCCACAACGACAGGGCCCAGCCGCATGTCCACATCCTGGCGAACCGCGTTTCCCCTGAAGACGGCCGGATGCTCTCCTCGAGCAAGGAAAAGCTCAACCTTTCGAAATGGGCAGAAGAGTACGAACGCGCCACCGGCCGGATCGTCTGCCCCGAGCGCGTCGTCAACAATGAGGCTCGCAAGCGCGGTGAATTCACGCGCGGCGACAAAGACGCACCGCGCCATATCCACGACTTGCAGGCGGATGCCCGCACGGCCGCGCCTAAGGATCGCGACGGTTTCCAGACGCTTGTTACCGGCCAGCGCGAGAAAGACCGCGCGCTTTCCCGCCAGGGCCATGACCAGGCGCACCGGCACCGCACCCAATGGGACCACCTCCTCGCCAGCCACCAGACCCGAAACGCTGCGGTGCACCAGGCCGAACAGAAAGCCGTCGGACGCCAGAAGGCCGAAACCCGCAGTCAATTCCGGCCGGAATGGCGAAATCTCGAAACCCGGCACCGCGCCGAGCTCGCCGACTTCGAAGACCGGGAAACCCGCCTTGTCGGGAAGATTCAGAACGCCTGGCGCGCCTGGAAAGACACCGCCCTGCCCGCTCAGATACGCGGTGAAGCCAAAGACCCACAAACGTTGACCAGCCAGAAGTTTCGCGCGATCTCGTCGAAGGGTGAGCGCTCCCAAGCGTTGGCGAAATCCCACGCTGCGCAACGCGCGGCCCTGGAGCGCCAACAGCGCGAACCCATTGCCAGGGCTGCGGAAGACGCGAAAAGCGCCCGTGAGGACGCTCTACGGGCTTCCAGAGCCGCATTCGCGGCCGAGCGGATGCAGCTCATCCTTTCGCAGCGCGCCGAAGAGGCCAAACTTCGGGCGCAGTGGCGTAGCCGAAATCAGGAACGCCAAGCGGCTTTTGCCCGCTACCGCCAGGCGCAGGAGCTTGCGCCGCCGGTCCGTGCTGAATTCGCCGAAGCCGCCCTGCCCGGCTCGCGTTCGCGCGCATCGTCAGGCGACTTCGTTCCCGAAGCCCCTGGCCGAAGTGATCCTCCGCCCAGAGGCGATTCTGTGCTGCCCTCCCCCGCTTCGGTTTCGCCCGACCAGGCGAAGAAGGACCTCGATCGCCAGATCGAAGCCGCCAAGCAGCGCAAGGAGCGCGACCGGGACAAAGACCCGGACCGAGGACGCTAGAGCTTGGTGTCTTTCGGGGTTTCAGGAACGGCCCCGGCTGTCCGCTCCACCTACCACTGCCGCTACTGATTGCTATCAATAGATATCTATCAGTAGCTAGCTACCAATAGCGCTCTATTCCTAGCTATTGATTGCATGCAGAAACCCCTGTAAGGTGGTGATTCGCAAGGGGCTCTTCTGGCTCCTTCATTTTCGACACGTCTCCTGGGGGGGTTCCGTTATGCCTGTCATCAGTTTTGTAAGCCCGAAGGGCGGGGCGGGGAAAACAACCGCCGCATTGCTCCTCTCTACCGAGCTTGCGCAGAAGGGCATTCCCGTCACCGTCATCGACGCTGACCCCGAGCAATGGATCAGACGATGGGGGGAGGGCGGCCAGATTCCGGCCGCCATGTCCATCGCCGACCGTCCGACGGAAGAGACCATCATCGAGCAAATCGACCGCGCCCGGACAGGCTCCGCTTTCGTCGTTGTCGACCTGGAAGGCAGCTCGAACATGCTGGTCGCCTACGCGATCAGCCGGTCTGATCTCGTCGTCATCCCGACACAGGCCTCGACCATGGACGGCAAGAGCGCGGCCCGTGCGATCAAGCTGGTCAAACAGCAGGAGCGGGGATTTTCCAAGACCATTCCCTTCGCCGTTCTCTTCACCCGCACAAGCGCTGCTATCAAGAGCCGCATGCAGGCCAACCTCGTCGAGCAACTCTCCAAGGCCGACGTCCCCACCTTTCATACACAGCTCCTGGAGCGCAACGCTTACAAGGCCATTTTCGAATTCGGCACCACACTCGAAGGCCTTCCGTCGCGCACCTACAAACTCGACGAAGCGATCCACAACGCCCGCGCCTTCGCCGGTGAAGTGATTTCCGTCGCCAAACAGTGCAATACAGCGCCCGGAGAACAGCCCGGAGAGGAAGCCGCCGCATGAACCGACGAAACCACGACGACCAACCGCAAGCCACGAATTACGATTTTGAAGATGCGTTCGAAAGCGCCGACGCTGCCGAGTGGACGCCGACGAAGCCCCGCAACGACTCCGCACCGCCGCCCGATCCCGACGCCGTGCGCGCGATCGCAGAAGAGCAGGGCTTTACCAGCCGCGAAGCACGGGTCATTGTCCGCGAGGCCGAGCCCCGGCCGCCTCAGGCTCAGATCAACATCCGTGCGCCTCAGAGCGTCGTCGATCGCTTCAAAACGCTCGCCGATACGCAGCGCCCGAAGTGGCCCCAGGGATACCTGCTCGAACGCGCTCTAGACGCTCTGGAGCGAGAACTCGGCGTCAACCAGGAGAAGGGCGCTGCTTAACACAACGACTATTCCGTTTTCCTGTGGATTGCTCGCGCTTTCCCCTTTCACTGCTCCCCACCAGGCGCGTAGCCTGCAAAAGACATGACCACGCGTCCGACACCCGATATCGACCAGATCACCGAGGCCGATCTGCGCAGCGATTCCGCGATGACGACCCTCTACCTCGAGGCCGTCCGCCGAAAATTCTGGCCAAACCGCGCCGAAACCGTGCTCGATTTCTGGTCCCTAGCCGAAAAGGCGCTTAACGACGACAAGCGCGGCACGCCTGGCAAGCTCTTCTATGCGCTTCTCAAAGCCAAGAGCACCCGCCTGGTCACTGACGCCATGGAACGCCGCGCTATGGCCCGGATCGGCAGTGCCGAGCGCCACGAACTCGTACAGCGCGCAGACGGCCTGAACGGTCTGCCTGCGCCGGTTCCCGAAGAGGTACAAAGCGCTCTTTTCGGCCGCGACATCGGTTACCACCACGGCGTGATGATGCAGTGCTTCCTGCCGCAAAAAGCACTCGCCGACGATCAGCGCGAATGGCAGGTGAGCCATGGCCGCGCCTCGATGCTGGTCGAAGCGGGCAGGGTGGTCGATCCGGAGCGCGACAACACCTTCCGGAAGTGCGCTGTTCCGTCCGGCTCCAAAGCCCGGTTTATCATTCCCTACATCATCGGCTCGGCCGTCCTCCACAACTCGCGCGAGATCGACATGGGCCGCAGCCTGCGCCGCTTCATGGAAAAGCTCGGCTTTCATTACAACGGCCGAAACGGCGCGATCCTCACGCGCGAGGTGGAGAACGTCGCGGCCGCAAACTTCTACCTGGGCGGCTGGGACGAAGAGGGCGCAACCACCCAATACGCCCGCGTCGCCAAAGAGCTTTCCTTCTGGGTCGAGAGAAATCCCGACCAGGGCGTGCTCTGGCGGCCCGAGATGGTGCTCTCGGCCGACTTCTTCGAGGCGATCAAAGAGCGCCGCGTGCCGGTCGATATGGGCCACTTGCGAAAGCTCAGCAAGAGCCCGCGGCGCATGGACCTCTATTGCTGGCTTTCGTACCGGCTACCGCGCATTCGAAAGGGCAAGGCGATCCCGGTTCCGCTCCGGTACCTGCAACCGATCTTCGCGCCGGACATCGCCGATCCCCACTACTTCAAGCAAGCCCTTCGGACTGATCTGCGCGCCATCGCAAAGATTTACCCAGACTTCGCATTGGAGCTAAAGGGCGACGCCTTGACGCTGCGCAAATCGCCGCCGCCGGTCCCTCCGAAACTCGTGCACCTGCTCTAGACAACTGGGACCCAAGTCCTAGAACCCAAACTTCGAAGAATCAACAACTTACCGCTCTTCACTGGGACCCAAGTCCTAGAACTCTGGGACCCAAGTCCTAGAAAACGGCCTTCCGGACTTCGCGTAACTTACTGAATCAACAGTGATTTTCGTCGCCCTCCGGCACCCTGCTTATATTCTTTACTGATACAGAATCCATAAGAACTTATATAGGCACGTTCCGGTCCTTCAGAGCGCCAAGTCTCGCCCGAGCTTTCCCGATGCTGTTCGGCTTAGGGCTTTGGGATGCCCACGCCGTCAGCTCCGGGATGGAACCGGCGGGCTGTTGCCCGTTGGCTTTTGAGGGGGCAGAGGGATGACACGTTTGTGTGTCGTCATGTCCTGCTGTTTCTTGCTTGGCAGGACTGCCAGTGAACTCCACCAGAGCCAGAACCAAGCAGGGCAGGGCGCTTGACCCCTAGTTACGAATGGTGCTATAGTACATCAATAGTATGATTATTGAGGCACCGACATGAGCACCACCCGCAAGACCATCACGCTCACCGAGCAGCAAGACGCTTGGGTGAAGTCCCGGATCGCAGACGGCGACTTCACGAACGACAGCGAGTATCTGCGCGATCTCATCCGCCGCGACCAAGAGCAGAACGCCAAGTTTCTGGCTCTCAAGAACGCGATCGCCGAAGGCTTGGACAGCGGCATTGCCAAGAAAACCGTCGGTGAGATCTGGCAGGAGGCGGAGAAGCGTTCGACGATGACGGAGGATGCCTAGCTACCATCTTTCCAACGCCGCCGCCGACGACCTGGCTGGGATTGCTGCCTTCACGATTGAGCGTTTCGGGACCGAGCAAGCACGGCGCTATCGCGACCAGTTCGAAACCTGCTTTCAGACCCTTGCCGAAAATCCAAAACTTGGCCGCGACGCCGAGGAGGTGTCCGAAGGCCTCCGCCGCTTCGAGCACCAGTCTCACGTGATTTTCTACCAGCCCGGCGACGCCGGCATTTTGATCGTCCGAATTCTGCACCAAAGCATGGACGTGCCCCGGCATTTCTGAAGGAGATCGCTTTGGAGCAGCAGCGGGAAGAGCACACTGCCGGTACGTACTCCTCACCTTGGCACGCTGCATGGTCAGGGCTCAAGCTGCTCCCCCGGGCCATGGCCGGTCTCATTGCAGCCGGGGCCCTGGGCTACGGCATCGGCTACATCCGATCTGCTTCCTACTTCACGGTTGCGGGTATTGGATGGGCGACCAATCTCCTTACGCCGCTTCAGCTGCTGACGTGGAGCGTCGTCCCAATCCTTGTGATCGCATCGGCCGCGTTTCTCGCGACTTCCTTGGCGATGGAAGGCTGGCCAAGCCGGACCCGTTTCTGGTCGACTGCTATTGGCGCTAGCGTCGGCCCACTTCTCTTGCTTGCTAGCACTTGGGTTGTTGACCTCCTGTTCGGCACGTCGAGCTTTGACTCAACCGCTCCCCTTGTCTGGCTGATGCTGCTGATGTTCTTGTTGGCTTGCCTCGGGGCGTTTCTTCTCACGCGTTCGGTATACCATTCGCCACCAGGTAGTTTTCCCGCTGAGCCGTTCGCTGGGATTCTTGCGCTGACCCTCGCATTCTTAGTGATTCCGTTCCTGGGGGCGGCGATGAAGGCTAGAAGAGATATGGATTCCTCGACGACACCGCTCCCAATCGTCCGGTTAGGTCCCGAGGAGGCATGGCACCTCGTCGCGGTGGTTGGAGAACAGTTGTTGGTTGCCGATCTGTCGGCCGACCCGATCGTTGCGCGGGTAGTTGACCCTGATGGCCTGGACGTTTATGGCTCTTCCCTCAAGACCCGAGAGGAGCAAGAGCGATAAGGAACGGCCAAGTTGCGGCGTCGGTGCTCGCTGTCGGGGCAAGGCGGCCGCCCCCCCGGAAGCCGGAGGGCTTTGGACGAGAGAAGCCAAGGGCTTCCAAGAAGGCTGGTTATGTCAGTCGGCCATGGCCTTGACCCGGATGCTTTCGCATCCATTTCGGGCCTCCTCCGCACATCGAAACGCTCGCCAGGAAAGGCTGTCTCGAAGAGGAGGCCCGAATGAGCCAGCCGGTTTGCGAGGCTTGCGGCGGTAAAGTTGTCCACGTGCGCGACAGAACCGTTAAGAATCCACCGGGGTTGCCGGAGAAGATTCCGTACATCTGGCCCGAAGGCCAAGGACTGCAAGAGATCGGCCGGTGCGAACGCTGCGGCCATGAGCAACTCCTCGAGTTCAAGTCCTTCATCGCAGGCCCGGGGCCAGGGGGCTGTCTGCTATTGGCCGTCGTTGTCGTGGTAATCGCGATCTTCGCCGGCCTGAGATAGCGCTAGAGCTATCGCGGCTTCTTCGGGCTTACACCTCAGCCCGGATGCCCGCCGCTAGGCGCTGTCCCTTTGAAGGGAGAGGCAAAGGGGGTAGGGTGTTGTCGCATCCTCTTGACACAAGGAGGGATTGTGGCAAGCAAGGCAGCGCCGCTCGTTGGCGGATTGCTACTTCTCATTATTGCATCGGGTGCAAGCGCCGGATACAAGATCTGCCAATCAAAGATCGACGGCGCGGAATACCTCGCCTGCAGGGGCGACTGCAGCACCGGGGATAGGCTCGTCAGTTGGCATCCGGGCACTCATCCAAAGTGTCCGGCGGGCAACACCGGAGCGGACTGCGGCCAACATTGGAGTGGATGGATCGACGTTGGATATGGACCCGGAAACCCTTGTCCTGCAGGCTGTTCCCGCGGCAATGGTGTCGGAGAGGCGTTCCGCTTCAAGACGCCTTTCCAACCACAATGGAAGTACAAGTTTCAGTGTTGGGGTACTCCTCTAACCCCCGATCCTCCAAAGAAGAAAGGCCCAGAATCGCAATGCATTCCCGGTGCGGTCTACTCCCGTATGGGATGTGAGGGTTCGTACATGAAGGACGGCGTCTGGCACGCCGCACCGTGACGCCAACCGCGCGCGATAGAGGTTGCGGTGTAAGCGCCCGAGCAGGTGCGTCGTTGCGGGCGTGAGGCAGCCGCGGTTCTCTGCGTTGGATGAAACGGCTGTCGGATCGGAGTGCGAGGGATTCAGGCGGGACGCACGTGGCGAAGCGCGGCGGGGTGTTCTTCCAGCCAGCGGTCGGGCAAGAGCCGGTCAAGCTCGCGCTGGGGCCAGCCGCCAACGATCTTCTCGAGCACATCCTTCACGTAAGCCCAGGGATCGATCTCGTGGAGGGTGCAACTTGCCATCACGGTGTACGCCACCGCGGCTCGATGCGCGCCCGCATCCGAGCCTGCGAAGAGGAAATTCTTGCGCCCCAGGGCCACGAGGCGGATCAGCCGCTCGACTTGCCCGTTGTCGATCTCGAGACGCCCGTCGTCGACGTAGCGCGTCAGGGCCGGCCAACGCTTCCGCGCATACGCGATCGCCTGCCCGAGCGGGCTCTTGGGCGTGGCGCGCGGCGCCATCGCGTCGAGCCAGTCGTGGAGCTCCGCGAGCAGCGGCCGCGCCTTCTCCTCCCGAAGCACGCGACGTGCCTCCGCATCGAGCCCACGATCCTTCGCTTCGCGCTCCACGCGGTAAAGCGCCCGTATCTGCGCCACTGCCGGCAGCGCCCGCAAGTCCTGCGCGTCGGAGAGTTTCTCGCTGTGACGTCCGTAGAGATCGCGGGCTCGCTTTAGGAAGGCGTCGCGCATCTGCTCGACGTGGCGCTCGATGATCTCATCGACGAGCGTGACCACGCCGGTGACAACGTCGTCGGTCCGATCCTGCGCCAGCATCGTTCGCATCCACGTCGAGAGCCCGGCGATCGACGGAGAGTCCGATTGCGACGCAGAAATCGGTTGCTCCCCCATGTCATCTTGTCTACCACGATGGCAACAAGACGCAAGGGGTTTTGTGTCAAGCAGCGCAACTTTCTCGCGGTCTCCACACGCGCCGGCGTCTAGCACCGCGAAGATCGATGCCTTCGAGAATCAGTGCAAGCTCGGCAGCGCGCATCGTCACCGCCCGCTCCCCCGGCTTCGCATCCGGCACCCGGAAGCGACCGCGCTCAAGTCGCCTGCAATACAGCGCATAGCCTCCGTAGTCGTACCAGAGGATCTTGCAGCGGTCTCTGCGACGGTTGAAGAAACAGAACAGATGACCCGAAAGCGGGTCGCGTTCGAGCCCGTGCTCGACCAGGGCCGCTAGACCATCGAAGCTCTTTCTCATGTCGCAAGCTTCGGTGTAGACGTAAAGCTGAACCGACGGCGGGAGGTTCAGAATCACCGGCTCATCTCTCGACGACCTGCAGCAAACGGGCCAGCGAAGCCTCGTCGAACGCCGAGGGGACGTGCAGCCGCAGGCCGCGCGGGAGCGCGAGTTCGAAGCCCGGCGCCTCCGCCGGCCCTGCCTCGAGCACTTGGACCGGCAGGAAAGCGGTCTTCGGGGGCTGCGCGGGCCTACCACCGAGCTGGCTTCGCCAGCGCCGCACGCGTTCGTAGCCGAGACCCTCCTGCCGGCACCATGCGGAAAGACTCAGGCCGCTGGCGCGCCAGGACGCCAACGCACGCTGCGCATCGCTCTTTGTCCAGCGTGACGCTGTCGCTTCGCCGCCGCTCACGCAGCCGCTTCGACTCCCTCGGTCCCGTCTCGCCATCGCGGGCTCCTCCCTCCCGCGAAAGACTCCAACGAAATCGTCCGGGTCGCAACGACGCACCTGCTCGGGCGCTTACAGACCACTAACCCCATCGCTTGTGTTTTGGGCCGTGATCGTGGTACTTCTGGCCATCGGGGTCCCTGCGCTAGTGACTATCAGCGTCGCACTGCAGCGAAGGCTTGCGGAGGTACTGGACGATGAGGACACCCTCAATTCTCGCCGGACTGCTGGCAATGGTTGCTACATCTGGTTTCGCAGCTGAGGAGTTCGACTATCCCTTTGTCACCACACGCTCGAGTGTGAGCCAACCCGTGATCCACCGAGGACAGGAGGTTAGGGTCTCAGTCGAGGCGGAAGGTCAGTCAATCGAGCAGCCGGTCCCGGTACCGCGCCAGATTGTGTTCATCCTCGATCGATCCGGGTCGATGAGCCGCGAGGGCAGGATGGCAGCACTCAAGGGCGCCGCCACTGCTGTTATCGACACGTTCGATCCGAAGTTCGATGAGCTCGCGATCGTGGCCTTCAGCAGTGACGCGAGTATCCCACTGAACTTCTCCAGCGATTTCGGGAAGGCGCGCAGCGTCGTCGGCGGCCTGAGCCCCGACGGGCTGACCAACTACGCGCGCGCCCTTGAGGACGGGATCTCGGTCCTGAGACAGGCCAGCACACCGATCCGCTACGCGATCTTCTTCTCCGACGGGCTCCCTCAGCCTCCGGGACAGGACAAGCGCATCCAGCAGCTCTTAGATCAGTTTGAGCCCCAGCAGGTGCCAATCTACTCGGTCGGGTTGGGAACCGCTGACTTCTTCGCGCTTCGCGTAATATCCTCAGCGACCGGCGGAGAGCACTTTTCCGCCAAGAGCACGGACCGACTCGCAGCTATCTTCAGGAGGATCGCGGATTCCAATGCGAAGCTGCTCACGACGCGCCAGGTTAGGTTCTCTGACACGGTCCCGCCGAAACTGACCCCGATCGCAGGGTCATTCAAACACTCGGTTCTCCCACGTGGGCCCGAGGATCGTCTCCCGCAGAAGCTCAATGCCGCGGGCGCAAGGTTCACCAGCACGGGAGTTCTGGAGCTCCCTCCGATACCGCAACTCGGCGAGAAGTCGGAGTTCACATACTCATACGACTTGACCGCTACCGATTGCGATGCATGGCAAGACCAGGTGGAGAGCGTGCACTCTCCGAGCGCCTTTGTGGCCTATCGGAATGGAATGCCCAAGGAGATCACACAGGCGATTGGCACCACCGAAGTGACTATCAGGAAATGTGGCCTAGCAGCAAACAAGCGGCTGCTGCGCACCAACAACATCCTGTTGATAGACCTCGTCAATTTCGGCGAGACCGTAGTCTGGGATGTCCACATCGAAGAGAAGCTCTTACCCCCGATCGTTCTCGGTGATCACAGGTTCATCTCTCCGCCTGCGACGAGGGTTGACAGTGAAGGAGTAGAGTGGCATGTGGGTGAGATCAAGGGCAATCAGTCAACGGAGCTGAAGTTGCAGATCGCGCCCAATTCCCCAGACACAAACGGTCGGCACAAGATCCAGCAAGTCGAATCGCGGGCATTCTACTCCGCGTTCGGCGACATTCACTTCGTTAGGCAGAACGCCAGAGACTATCGCGCCATACTGGCGAATCTTGATGCATCGAGTACGTCGCCCGCTGTCGCGACAGTCCCCGCAATGGATGCCACGCTTGCATCGGCATTCTGGCCGGGTCACGCATCCGGGACCGGCACCATCTCTCCGACGTCAGGGACGTTTCAGGAGAACGGCTTCGACTATAGAATCGATTACGGCCAGCCGCCGCGCGACGAGATGGGTGTCGTCTTCGCCAAGATCGAGCAGGACCGAGTTCTCTTCCGGCAGGCCGAGCGGCGCATCGAGCAGATCCAGCAGGTGTTCACGCCACCTCACTGGAATAGATAGGCCTCCGTAGCACTCCCGTTTACGTCGGTGCGTCCTACTGGAGGTCTTACCGGCGAGGCCCGATCTCGACCCCGCCCGACCTAAACCACCTCTGGAAACGCGCCAACACCACCCGGTGTCTTTCCCTGCGAAGGGCAGGGCGGTTGCCCGACCCGAACCCTGTCCGGGCCGCCCACGACCCTCTGAACCATCGGCGCATACCGTTGCCACCCCGGAGAGATCGTAGAGCATGATTGCCTTGAGCCTCGGGGGTTGAGCGTGACGAGCGGAGCCAAGGCGCTCGGCATCAGACGGGTGCAGCTCTCCAAGCTCGTGAACGGCCGCGCGCGGATCACGCCCGAAATGGCCGTCCGGCTGACCAAGGCGTTTGGCAGCACCGTGGGCCAGTGGCTCCGGCTTCAGGCCGCCTGGGATGAAGCGGAAGCGCTCCGCCAAGCGAGCAAGATCAAGCGCGTCGAGCGCCCCGAGGAGATGGAGATCGCGTGACTTCAGGGCGCGAACGCGACCGCCTTCACGAACTCGAGAACCCGCTCTTGTGCATCCAGTCTTTCCGATGGCGATCACAGGTTCCTCTACAGAAGTGCAGAGTCACTCTACAGCTCTCACAATCAACATCTCTTGTAGCCGTCCAACTATCGAATTGGTCGCTTTCCCAGTACTCCTCTTCGAAGACACCATGGCCATGGCATCTGGTGCATCGTAGCCTTCTAGCATACCGCGTACGGAATCGTAGCGAGTTGGGAAGGTACCCTCGGCCGCGATCACAGCTGTCACAGGTGATCCTTGAAACAAACTGAAATCCCAACAACCCTCCAATCGGTGAGGCGATGAAGATCAGAACGACAGCGGTCGCTACGACGATGGCGATCTGCTGCTTTACGGCAGCCTCGCTGGGAGAGGGGCGTCCATTGTGGAGGTCCAGCAGGCTTTCCGGGCCCAAGGAAAAACAGCTCCAGATACCGCTCACGAAAAACAAGAGAACGCCAAGGAGAAATGGCACTGCGAACGCGCAGAGTTGGATGACCAGGCGGATCCCATCGGTACGATCGCTCATCTCTTGAGGTCCATTCGGCAGGGGTTAAATCCCGATCTTCTCCACCTCATCAAGGGACACCTCATCCGACCGCCGGTCGTAGAGCCGTGTGGTCTTGGGGTCCGAATGCGCAGCCATCTGCTGAGCGAGCTCGAGGCGGCTTTCCGGGTTCGACAGATAAGCAGTGATGCCGGTGCCGCGAAAAGTGTGGTTGCAGAGCATCTCGGCGTTTTCGAGACCCGCCTGGCGCGCCCGGCGCTTGATCATTTTCAGGCACTCGGTCCGGTGAAGCCGTGTTCCACTTAGTGGCCGTCCTGGCTTTCGCTCAAAGGTAGGGAAGAGGGGACCCTTCTCGAGCCCGCCCGCCTCGAGGTACTCGCGCAGGTATTCCTCGAGGTTGTGGTGGCAGGGAATCTCGTGGTGCTTCCCGCCTTTTTCCCTAAGGCGTAGCCAGAGGCGGTGGTGCATCGGGAAGACGTCGCCGACGTCCATGCCGAGTGCGGCCGAGATGCGCGCAAATCCGTAGGTCAGCACGCCGATGATCGCCCGGTCGCGCAGCCCGGGCAGGGTATCGGTCGGGATCGAGCGGATCAGCGCACGCGCGTCGTCGGCCAGGAGGACGGGCGTTTTGCCCTTGGTCTGCGAATGCCGGGGCCCGCGCACGCTGGAAGCCGGGTTGGCCCGCAGAACACCGCCTGTGATCAGGAAGTCAAAGAGGCGGCGGATGGCTGCCAGGTGCTGCTTGACCGTCTGGGCGGCTTTTTCCTGCGTAAGCTCTTCGATATAAGCCGCGACATGGATCGGCTCCAGGTCGATCAGCGGCCCGAGCCCATGGAGATCGCACCAGGCGAAGAAGTCGCGCACCGCGCGGCCATAAGCCTCGCGCGTGTTGCGGTTGCGGATGGTGGCTGTAAAGAACTCGAGGAAGCGCTTTGCCGCGTCCGGGCCCGCCTCGAGGATCAGGGCCGGGAGCCGGAGTTCGAGCTGGCCGAGCTGCAGCGTGGTTTCGGGCTGGATCCTCAGCGAGCGGCTCATCCGGCAGATCCTCGCGAACAGAAGTAGTTGAGCGCGCCCAGGACGGCCGCGAGAATTGCCGCCACGGCCCCGATCCATGCCGGACGGCGGACCTGGCGAGCGTAATGGGCAGTCCTGGCCTCGTTAGCCCGCCGCGCTCGAATCCGGTACCGCAAAGCGTCCGTCCTATACGCGCCGCCGCCTGGCACTCCTTCGATGGAGACGCCTTCGCTCACTGCAAGCCGACAGAGTTCGGCGTACTCGAGCTCATTCAGTTCGTCAGCCATGGGCGTTTCTTCTTTGCTCATCTATATATCATAACGTCCTTTATGATATATATTCTATCAGACAAGAGGGCAGTAGGGAAAGAAAAACCGGGACCGCAAAGCGTTCCCGGGCCGTCAGACATAGCGGCCTAGGCGATCGGGATACGTATCCCGGTCGCCTTTTTTGTTATGGGGAGAACGTCTTGATCTCGCTGCTCTCCGAACGATGGGTGCCCTGGGGACGTGTTGCAGCACGTCCCCAGGGACTTGGGCCGCCGGGTCCCGCCCACGATTTTCCCGTCACGCGAAACGAGCAATGGAGGAACGACACCCAGTGGCTCATCAACTCTACACCTCCGAAGTCGACTGGCCCGCGATTCTCGCATTCGCCGAGTTCCTCAAGCTTCTGAGGCTGCTCCTGAGCCGGCGCAGCTCGAGACCGTCCCGAAAGGGAAACCCGTCTCGCAATCCAGGTTCCCTCACAAAGCGACCCCGAGGGACTCGAGGTCAGCGATCTCCGCGGCGGAAGCGTAAGCGGCGACGATGGCGCTGAAGCCGCCGCAGCTCGATCAATCTGGGTGTCCGTCCGGTTTCCTCGATGTCGACTCTGGTCCGGGCAGCATTGGTTGCATCCAGAACGAAGCCCCGGTTCCGGCGACGGCTACATGGTTCAATGCGGTAGAGTCCTGCCTCGACAACTACGGCGCTCGGCTGGCGACCGAGAACGAGTATGCAGCAGCGGATACGCTGCCGGGCTTTGTACGACCCTCAGCCAACGCCTACTCGCACAGCAGGCACAGCGGAAACCAGGCAATGAGCTTCCAGACGGATGGGAGCTTTAACCTTGTCAACATCAACCAATCGCTGGCGAATCGCTGCTTCGTCCCGAGCGCGCCCGCCGCCACCGTCTCGACGGGCTGGACGGTGTTCGGAGCGGCTGCCGCGCTATTGCTTGTCGGCTTGCGGGCTCGGCTGCCCGCCTCAGAGGCACCGTGGTGCTTGGAGGCCAGCCGGGCTCGTCTGTTGAGGTGAGCCTGGACCCGCTCACAGAGCAAGCTGCGCGGAGGTGATGGCTTTCCCGAAGCGCCGACGCCGCACGAGCCGGATCAGCCTCCCTGTGTCTCGGATCTGGGGGGCGGTGCCTTGCTCAAAGCGGTCGAGGCGATGCTCTCGTAGAGGAGTTGCCGCAAGTCCCTCGCAGCCTGACCTGAGCGGAAGGTCTTCCCGTCCATCAACGACGGAGGACCTTTCGATGGCGACCGCCCCCCAGATCCGAGACCTTATCACCGAGACGACGACCGGCACCGTGCGGCCCCGCGTCCCGCGCGACCTCAAGTCATCGAGATCCTGAGAGGAATCGGCGGTTGATCGGCTGCGCGCGAAAAGGCGACAATGGCCGAGGACTTACGGCTACCGATCGGTTCTACGCAGATGCCACTGAAAAAGGGCGAGGTCAATTCATGATCTACAGCTTCGGTGTTCCTCTGGTCTTCACGGTGATCGGCGCTTTCGCGAGCCGGCTAGGCAGGCGAGATGGGGACAACTCTCCGCGAAGAAACCACTGGGCGGTGGGGACTTCAGTGATCCTTATGTCGACCGCCACGATAATAGCCAGCATGGGTGCCTCTTTGGCAGTTGGAGGCAAGGCCGGCGCCGGCTCCTCGCACACAGTCGCCGCACCGAGTTCGCTACCTCCCGCGATGGATTTCGTATGGCTCCTCGGATTTCTGGTCCTGATGTGGCTTTCCGTGGACATGGATCGCTTTTCATCGTGGGTTCGCGACGACGAGGGAAAGCCCACCGGGAAGAAGAGCGTCTTGCGAGGGATTGTTCTTCAGAACGCCATCGCAGTTGGCGCATTCGCGCTCTACAGCACTTTCTCCTAGGCGCTAGAGATCATTGTGAAATCACTTCGTATCAAATCACTACTATCGATGCTCAGAATTGCAGCGCAGGTTTCCAACTTCGAAGCGCCAGCAGTCCTCATCGCTATCGCGGCAGCAATTCCCGGGCTCGCAGACGAGTCCCTGTTCGCGCTAGTGGGAGTTGCCCTGCTTGGTCTAGTGGCGATCCTGCGATTCTATGTCCGATTCCATCGAACCGAGATCCTGGAGCGGCTTGAGCAAGCAGCCTCGGATGGCAATCTCTCGGGCGAAGAGCTTGCTATCGGGAAGAAGGCGCTGAACACGCTAACAGTGGCAGGGGGCGCTGGGGAATAGGGCAGCCTGCGTTTTCCCAACGTGCACGTTGTCGACGCTAGCTCCAGTGAAGTCTGCGCCGACGATCGTGGCCCCTACCAACACCGCGCCACGAAGATCTGATTCTCGGAGAAGCACATAGCTTAGGTCGGACTCCAGAAACGTCGCATCGACCAGATGAGCACCAGAGAAGTCAGATGTGGCCCCTCCCCCGATTTTTGACCCAGGTGCTATGACAGTCCTCGCGTCACACGGTTGCCAGGCTTGCGAAAGACTCCCGGGCGGCAAACTAGTCCGATCGTTGTACTCGCGTCGCTCTTCTGTTCGCTGATCAAGTCCGTCAAGCTCGCCGGCATCGAGCGGCAGCCCTATCAGCGTGAAGCCACGCAACGGGCCGTCCGGAAACTAGGCGCGTTAGTGGCGGAGTCGCCGCTGCTACTATGCTGCGAGCGCTGCAGCCTTCTCGGTTGGAGGCTTGCAGCCTATAAGCGTTGGGCGGCGAACAACGACCGCCGGCACTGCCACTCAATTGATGGGAGCAGCGATTGGACTACTTCAGCGCTTTGAGTGCGGTCAGTGCGGCCGCAGCGGCGGGCGTCGCCATATGGGTCGTAGTCTACGGTGGCAAGCAGCGCCGCTTCCAGATTCTTGAGGACTCGTTCGATGTGTTGCAGCGGATCAACGAGGCCGCCCTCGCGAGTGAAGCGAATGCTCTTGCTGCGATTCGCTCAGCGAATCCGGCAGATCAAGCGACCCCCGAAGAAGCGCGAATCATCTACTTCCACTACATGCGCATCAACAGGATCTTTCGTGCGTATGAGTACTGGCGCGGCGGCTTCCTATCAGAGAAGGAGCGAGAGAGGGTCATCGCGCCGCAGCTCAGGACCTTGGTAAGCATACAGGAGAGTCTTCCCGCGATTGTCGAGCGAGGCTATCCCGATGACTTCCTTGATTTCCTCATTCCGGCAGTTCGAAGTGCGTCCGAATCCAGGCCGATCGATCGCCTCCACCGCTGAGGTCCTCTCATGTCGTCTTCCTGGTGTATGGCTCGCCTGGCCTTAAGCCTGGAGCGTGAATTGGTCAACCGGGGAGCATGTAGTTCGCCGCCCAACAAGCGAACAAGCGAACAAGCGGTTGCAGCTGACGCCCAACAGCGCGTTCCAATCGATCCGTGGTATCGTTCTGGCGGCGGGCGCCGTGCCTCAGCGCTGCCGGTCAGCGCTGTTGGGCGCAGCTGAACCGCCAGTCCGTTAGATACTCTATTCCCCGTCAAGGCCTAATACGTAGAACTTCTGCCCTTCGAAGTCCCGATCGTGTTTGATCATTCCGTAGATCGCGTGCAAGAGCTTGCGCATCACCGCGACGTTCGCCTGCATCTTGGTCTTTCCTCTGGCCACCAACTTCTCGTAGAACGCCTTCACGTGCGGTTCGTACTGCACGGCGACGATCGAGGGCATGAAGAGGCCTCGGCGGATGTGCCGGTTGCCCCTCCGACTGATTCGAGCCGGCTTGTTGACCGACGTGCCGGACTGGAACTGCCTCGGATCGAGCCCTGCGTGGGCCACCCATTCGCGGACGGACATGTCGTTGGGGAGCACGGAGATCTCGGCGAGGATCTGGATCCCTGCGGCCTCGGCGATGCCCTTGATCGAGGTGATGTGCTTGAAGTGGCGCGCGAGCTCGGCATGGTCTGCGATCAGGGCCAGTGCTTGATCGCGCAGGCGCGAGATCCGCTTCTCGAGATGCCGGACGTTGACTTCGATGTCGTTGCGAACGACGTCGCTTGTTTCGTCGAAGGCGTTCGCGGCATGGAGTCGGTTCTTCTCCTGGGTCGCGTTCTTCGTCAGCGCCTCGATTCGGCGGGAAATGGCTCGCAGATCCATGCACTCGGGGTTTGGAGGCGTCCAGGCAACAAAGGGCATCCGGATCGAGAACTCGAGGATCACTTCCGCATCGATGGCATCGGTCTTCGATCGCCGGAGGAACGCCCCGGCGAACTGGGACAAGGCACGGGGGTTGGCAACCATGACCTCCACGCGCTTGGCTCGGTGCAACGCCAGCGCCAGGTCCAGGCTGTAGTTGCCAGTGGCTTCGAGAACCACGCGTGCCGAACGCCCGCGCTTGGTGATCGCGGCAATGAGCTTGCGGTGGCCGAGGCGATCATTGGCGAACTCGAGCACACGGCCACGGTGTTCGTCTGGCTCGATGATCACCGCCAAGGTCTTGGCGCTGACATCGACTCCCACGAAGCTGATCTTCTTCAACACATCCCCCTAACGCTCGACTACAATGTCCACCGGTTCCCCGACCCTGCACCATCACCTACTTGTCTTGTAAACGCAGGCTCTCAGGCCTCGGATACTCCTCGGTATGGGTGAAGAGGGCGGGGGGCCCATCTAACGGTCAAGCTCTTGGCTTCATGCGGCATCGGCCTCACCCGGTGGTTCGTTCGAAGTGTATGAAGGTCGTACTTCGAGGGTCAGGTGCGATATACAAGCCGGCGTGCGCGG
>Ga0209633_10001199_pt1 | contig 27532 bp, 24 predicted proteins | sample Cruoilmetagenom1_FD_187290 | JGI IMG/M metagenome (GOLD analysis project Ga0209633, IMG submission 187290) | Oil polluted marine microbial communities from Coal Oil Point, Santa Barbara, California, USA - Sample 1 (SPAdes) (version 2) | ecosystem: Environmental > Aquatic > Marine > Oil seeps ...
AACAAGCAGCGTGTGACGTTGGAGGGAAAAAATCCGGGAGGAACTCGCGGTAGCCTGGCTTCTCGGGTCATCGGAGAGTCTCCAGGTATCCCAGCCTTGTGCGGCCATCTTGGTGCAGAGTTCTTTGGCAAGTCGGGTTTTGCCGGTACCACCGGGGCCGCGCACAAGCCGGAAGGCAAGCTCGTCGGTCTGCCCGTTCTCAAGGCACCATTTTTCCAGCTCTTTGAGTGTTTCTTTTCTTCCCACGAAGGGCACGAGGCCATAGCGGGGGTTGAGCATAAGGCTTGGAATCTTGGCGTTTTCAGGGTCCCACTGTGTGTGAGGGGCACCAATCCGGAAGGGCACGCCTCCTTCGGACAATGTGTAGATGAAATCTTCGCGGATATCCACGAAGTTGGGGCCGTCAGAAGGCCAGATCGTTTGGGTTTTTTTATCGTGGTCAAGAAAGCGTATTGGCGAGATGTCAAGACGGTGATTGCCGAAGCGGGGTGGATGCTGTTTCACAATGCCGATAAGCAAGTGCTTGTAGAAGACCGGCGCGCCGGACATGCCTGTCCAGGCTGAGTCTGTTGTGACCTGTTTTGGAGTACTCGAGTTGATGTGGAGGGGATGCAGATTGTCTTGGCTTGGAACAAGCCCGAGGTCGCCTGTGATTTCTTCTGCGTTTTGGGTGTCTGGGTAGTTTTGTACGTCAGGGAAACCGAGAGCTTTTACCGGGATGTTTTCTCCGCTGGTGGGGAGCAGACCAAAGTCCGGAGGAAAAACTTTCCCGCAGAGATTGGTTTCCTGGTTGAGGAGCACAAGTGCGAGGTCGTCTCCTTTTTGGAGAGTCTTTTCCCTGACAGACCGGATCACTTGTCCTGGTACGGAGCCGCGTTTTTCAGAAGGAGCAGCGGGCGCGAGGTACGAGAAGAACACCTGTGCTGTATCACCGACCTTTTGGGCGACATGAGCTGAGGTGAGGACAAGGCGGGAAGTAAGAAGATATCCCGATCCGTATTTGTTGTTATCTGCTTCCGTGGAATCTTGGATCCATACCTGTACAACCCGGGCTGGTTCGATGCCGCCCATTTCTTTTTACCACCCTCTTGGCTTTCCCCTGCGGTTCACATCTATAGGGTTTCCATTGGCCCCGACGGGATCGAGACGGATTTTCATGCGGTGTGTGTGCGTGATTTGTTCCGTTTCGTTTCCACCGAAAGAGACGACTTTGAAGTCGATTTTGTCGTCATTCCCGATTTCGCGTGCGATGGCGACGTCAAGCTCCAGCTCGATTGGTCCGACTTCAAACCGCAGACTGTCCTTGGGAGCGTTTTCTTGGGCTGTGGTGAGTTCTACGCGTAGTTGTCCGATCATGTCGGCGAGCCCGATTGGCAGTTCGTTTTTTGCCACCATGTTCCACCCTGCTGGTCATATTGTTTTGTTGTTGGAGATCTGTCTGAGCCAGGTCCACCGCTCTATTCCTAGTTATATTGTGCTAATTCTACGATGACTGGTGAGTGTACACTAGCGCGAACGAAATATTGACCGTATTTCCTCCGTTTCTGCCCTGTGGGAGGGGGTTTTGCGAGTTTCCCTCGCTCCTCTTCTTCCTGCTTTTTGCGTGTGGAATGAAAGGAGAGAGATGGAAGGGGGCTATCCAGATGTTTTTCCGGGTGTTTTCTTCTTGGGGAAGGAGAAAACACCCGTGGGCATTTTTCTACTGGAAAGGGGAAATGGGTTGTTTTTAGATGGCCCGTTTTGTTTGCAATAAGTCTCCGGACAGGATTTTTTTCGGGGGCGAAATGTCATATAGGAGAAAGGCCCATGTCTGATGAATCTGGCCGTTTTTCTGGAGAGCCTGAAGATGGGGATGCGGGGGCAGGTCGCAACCAGGTTTTTGCGGGACCAATTGAGAAAAGCATTTTTGTCCAAGGGAATATGTATGGGGAATCTTGGGGGGAGAGCGGCGGAAAAACTGAAGAAGGGGAAGTTTCTCAGGCTTGGTCGATTCCTCTGCCTGACCAGCGTTTTACTGGACGGCAGGTGGAAATTGTGCAGCTTGGGATAGCGCTTGAAGTTACAGGGCGGGCGTGCCTGTTTGGTATGGGAGGAGTCGGGAAAACCCAGCTGGCATATGCCTACGCGGACGCGGGGCATAAAAGCGGGAAGTATCAGGTGGGTGCAGTTATTCGGGCAGAAGAACCGGAAACTCTTTTGAGCGACATGCAGTATCTTGGGCAGGCTCTTGGGGTTTCCATTTCTGCAGAGATCGATACAGAAATCCAGATACGTTTACTGCAGGACGCGCTTGCGAAAACGGATGGATGGCTGCTCATCCTTGACAATGTAAAAAAGCCTTCGCTCGCACGGAAGCTTTTGCCGTTGCATCGCGGGCATGTGATCATTACGAGCCGCTGGACGAGAGGCTGGGAAGAAATTGCCTCTCCTTTTGATCTGCGTGTGTTTACGCGAGATGTGTCAGTTGAGTATCTCACAAAGGTCACGCACGACACTGACGAAGACGCTGCGAACCGTATTGCTGAAGCACTTGGTGATCTTCCTTTGGCGCTCGCGCAGGCTGCAGCCCAAATACAAATATTGAGTATCGGATTGGGTGGGTATCTTGACCGCCTGACACGCGAAGCTGCGGATCTTTTTCGATCCGACCTTGAAGGTGTGCTTGTTTCCTACGACAAGGTTGTCGCGACCACCTGGAAGCTGGCTGTTGCCGAGTTGCGCACGGACCATCCAGGCGCTGCCAAAATTGCAGAGTTGTGTGCTTTTTTAGCTTCTGAGGAGATTCCTGACGAGGTTTTGCTTGTGGGGAACTTCGAAGAGAACAAGGGGGCAAAGTCCGAGGACACAAAAGAGCCTGGCCGGCAAAAAATCTCGGCGGATGGGCCTGTGCACGAAGAGGAAGCCTCAAAAAGCACAGACAAGAAAGACGCGCAAGATCGGCTTGAGGACGATCTTGCCTGTCTTGGTTCCCGTTCTCTCCTGCGCCGAGACGGAGTGACCGGAACGAGCTCGATGCATCCTCTCCTGCAACGGGCAATTCGAGAAGATCCCGACACGCCCGAAGAAGCCCGAGTCGGCGTGCTGCTCGAGCATCTCAATAATCTTTTTCCTGTGGATGCTGCCGAATCGCATGCACGAATGACCTGCAAACGCATTGCGCCTCATGTGCTTGCTCTGGTGGCACGTACCGAGAAATTTCCTGGTTTTCGTCTTGCCACGCGCGCGGAGCTTGCAGATAAAACCGCTTTCTACTTTCATGCCATGGGCCGCTATGAAGAGGCATTTCCTCTTTTTGACAAGGCATTGGCCTGCCGATATCAAGATTGTTTCTCTTTGCGGCATTGTCGTGCCTGGACGTTGAATGGCCGTGGCTACTACCAAGAAGCCTTCGCAGAATTTCAACAAATTCTGGCCGAACAAAACGAAGCCTTCGGTGCAGAACATCCTGCTACATTGCAGACAAGTCATGGTCTTGCCTGGACACTGAACGCAATGGGTCGCCACGAAGAAGCAGCATCTCTCTTTGGAAGAGTGTTGTTGAGCCGGGAAAAAGTGCTCGGACAGAACGACCCCAGTACTTTCCGCAGTCAGCAGGGCCTTGCAATGGCCTACGATAACCTGGGCCGTCGTGTCGAAGCGCGCGAGATGTTCGCGCAAGTGCTCGCAGGACGCGAGCGGGTCCTCGGCCCCGAGCATCCCGACACGCTTGCCTCCAGGCAAAACCTGGCACTCGTCCATAATGATCTTGGCCGCTATCAGACGGCCTCCGAGATGTTCGCGCAAGTGCTCACAGGACGCGAGCGAGCGCTTGGCCCTGATCACCCGAGCTGTTTGGCTTCCCTGCACGGTCTTGCGGTCACTTTACGGAACCTGGGTCAACTCGACGAGGCCTTCACCTTGTTCCATAAAGTACTGGCCGGCCGGGAAGAAGCATTCGGTCCCGACCATCCGGGAGTACTGTCGGCACGACATGGCCTCGCCTGGACACTTGGTAAACTTGGCCGCCACGAAGAAGCAAAAACGTCGTTGCAATTCCTTCTTGTCGACGCAGACCGGGTCCTTGGCCCCGACCACCCTGACACCCTTTGGATTCGTCACGGTCTTGCGGTCACTTTACGGAACCTGGGTGAACTCGACGAGGCCTTCAGCTTGTTCCATAAAGTGCTGGCCGGCCGGGAGAGGGTATGTGGTCCCGACCATCCGGGAGTATTGTCGTCAAGACATGGTCTGGCCTGGACACTTGGTGAACTTGGCGACCATCTGCAAGCCTGCGAGATGTTCGCGCAAGTGCGTGAAGATCGCGAGCGGATTCTTGGCCGCGAGCATCCTGACACGCTGCGTTCCCGCTACGGTCTCGCCTGGATGTTCGGTGAACTCGGCGACTATTTCCAGGCCCGTGAGATGTTCGCGCAAGTGTGTGAAGATCGAGGACGGGTTCTCGGCCCGGACCATCCCGACACAAAAGAAACCGAAGAGTCTCTTCTTTGGGCACGCGACCGCACCAGAAGGAGACTGCCCTGGCCTCGCCGGAGAAAGCACAAGAATACCGACTCTTCAGGAAACCTGCTTGAGGCGGACAACCGAGAAGACCCAGATGATGGCCCGGACAATCCGCCTGTGTAAATCAGGGATGTATCGAATCTGGCCAGATCTGGTGTACCGGCTGTTCAGTGTTTGGGGCGACGGGCTGGGTCGTGTGCGGCAGTCAGCGCGGCGACAGCCTCAACTCCCGGCTGCACATAACGTGAAAGAGTCCGGGGATCACGGTGGCGACTTTTTGCCATGAGAAGGGGCGCCCCCACTCCCTTTTCGCCAAGATGCGTGAGGGCAGAGTGGCGGAGCTGATGCAGTGTCCAGCGGCCTGCGGAAGCTTCTCGAAAGATACTCCAGGCCCGCTGATAAGAAAGACGCGCGCGACCATCGGGCGCGCGATTTTCTTCGGTCGGCATACAGTTCGGCTTGCCGTGCGTCACAAAGACCGGACCTTGCGTGCGCCCAGCAAGATAACGGGGAAAAAGTCGGGCAGTTGCCGTGTCCCACACGACCGCTTCACGATGGCCACCCTTGCCTGTCACGATCGCCCGTTTACGCGCAAGGTCAAGGTCTTCAATATCAAGCGAAAGAATTTCACCTGCGCGCGCCGCCGTCGCATACAAACACCGCCAAAAGAGCCGTTCACGCAGGTGTGCGTCGGGATGCGACCAGAGAGCAGCAAGCTCCTCACAAGAGATCGAGCGGGAGGCGTCGCGTGGCACGCGACGCCTCCTCACCGCTGTCACCGGGTCGTCATCAAGCCAGTTGCAACGCCTGCAAAAGGCAGTAAAAGATTGCAGGGCAGTGAGGCGGGCATTCCAGGTTGTGGGGGCAGCATCCGCCCAGCATTCCGTGGCCAGGGCCCGTAGGCGTTCCCCCGTAATTTCTCGCAACGCCAGGTTCTCTCCCCACCGGTCGGTGAGTGCCCGATAGGTTGCAGCATACGCGCGACGACTATTTGCCGCGAGGTCTGCTTCGGCAAAAAAAGCCGTGACTGCTTCTCCCAGGGTCGGCCCCACTGTATTCGGTGCGGCCTGCTCCTGTGGGACATCATCGGATCGGTCATGTTGGTCATGCCCCATCGATCTCGATGCTGCCGATGGAAACAGGGCCACCTCCCCCATATTTCTCTCCCCTGTCTCTCACTGCTTGTGTGCAACTGCTCCACGTACGCCATAAATGGGTTGGTGTGCCCTCAGAAGAACCACTCCCCTGTTTTTGCATGCTTGCCGAAAATTTTCACACTGGGTTTTTTGCCCTTTACAACTGTAATACGGCGCCAAGTATCGAATATATTGTCATGTCGCGAAGGAACCCTACAAGAACTTTGTCTCCCCCATACTTTTCGTGTGAACTTTCCCTTATTCTATCAGGCGCTACCTCGTTCAGGACAAGCCACAACCCCTCTTGTAAAAGCTTTTTTTATTCTGCTGACATGGTCTTAATTTTTCTTCTGATCGTGTCTGTTGCATGCCGTTGCTGTCTTTTTTTGACAAGATACACACAAATTTAAAAGTGAAGTGTCTTGTGCACATCTTCCCGATTTTCTTTCAAAGTCCAGATGCGAAAAATGTCAAAAAAGCTGAGAGAATACAGGTACTGCTGCGCCTAATCGCAATTTCTTCACAATCCATTACAAACAACTTAATTTGCTAATCCCGAGAGCCTTTTTCCCGTAGAAAAACACACACTTATCGGAATCGAGATACGAAAAACAAGAAAATGGCTCGTATCTCGTCCACTACTTTTCAGACGGAATACGGAATTCTTGGCATACCCCGACCTGGCAAGACGCATTAATTGCCCTTGGATCATGGCCAACTATGTGGTCTTCTTTCTGAAAAAAAACTTACGGACTTCTCTGCACTGTTCCTACTGGTTGAAAAACCGGTGACATGCTTGTATTTCAGAAAGAACGATGCGTCATACGTCATAATTGGATGAAACGTGTGAGAATTCTTCTATCGCGAGAAAGCTATTTCCGGCACAGGACAGACCTATTTTCGTTTCGTGTCCAGGATGTTTCTACCTGGCCCGTACACACGTTGAAAAGGAGAATAGTCATGGATCCAGAGACAATTGCGCTGGCTGTGGCAGCCTTTACAGCATGGTCAGGGGAAAGCTTCGCACAAGAAGCCGGCAAAGCCATTTTCGAGAAATGCGGCAGCCTTATCGCGAAAATACGTGACAAACTTCAAAAAGACGAGCAAGATACCGCTGTTCTCGCCAGTTTTGAAGCAGATCCATCAGATTTGCAACAGCAAAAAGAGCTGGGGGAAATCATCGCTGCACGGATAACCGATGATCCCACTCTTGCAGGTCTCGTTACCGATTTGGCAACTCTCGCTGATTCCTTTGACCTGCAGACACGCAATCTCCAGCTCGGTGGGCGTTCTCAACATTTCTACGGGAAAGTTGAGAAAAGCCCGATCATTCAGGGCGATTATCACGGAGATATCACTATCCAATGAGATCAACACTGGAATAAACCAGAACCGTATTTTTACAGTGGCCTTCTTTTTTGGCACTCTCCTCTCCCGTCATCAGCCAGCCCAAGTGCCAGGCAGATCATTCTCATAATCCGAATGATCTGCCTGGCACACACCTGACACCGGTAGTACCTTAAAACGCGCAAAATTTTCATGAAAGGACGAAGCCTGTGCGCCGACAGTAGGGAATATTCCCCTACCCGACCGCCGGTTTTCCGGATGGACAACCGAACGCGAGGAACTCGACAGAGTGTTCCGAACGTGAGGACGAGTCGCCGGAACACAGACCGCAGCGGTACATGGGCCAGGTGGAATCGGCAACACACAGCTCGCCTTGGAACACGCAGCGCGGGAATATGACAAAGACCGGTATACGTCAGGGGCCTTTCTACGAGCTGAGACACGTGAGACTTTCGTAAAGAATTGTCGAGCTTTGGGTTGCTTTTGCTGTTGAAGTGTCACCCGACTTCAAAGAAAACGTTCAGATTCGTCTTGTTCGTGACAAACCCGGCAGCAGATCAGGCTGGTTACTGATTCTCGACAACATCACTGACCCCTTGGAAGTGCAGCTTCTGATTCCTCCGGTGGGAGGGCATGTGATTGTCACGAACAAGACGAAACGATGGTTCGGAAGAATCCGGCGATTCTTTGGACCTCAATGTGTTTTCCCGAGAAGAATCGGTTCTGGTGTTGTCGGGAAGAGTGACGAGAGTGTGATGTAGCAGATTGCAGATGCCTTGGGTGATTTGCCATTTGCACTTGCGCAGGCGACAGGTTACATCAAAGCTTGTTCCATCACCCTTATGGAACCAGGACATGCCGGCAGGATGGCCCACGACGACAAACACAATGAGACCGTTGGTCTGTTCGCTGTCATGAATCTCGTGACCGGTGAAGTGTTTCATGCCACCCGTGTCCGACACACAGGCCGGGATATCCTCGCGTTCTTCAAATCAATTGATCGCAATGTCGAGATGTCGAGACTGACCTGGAGATCCAGATTGTCTTGGGTAATTTCTCCGTCCACAAATCCGACCCCGTCAAAATCTGGCTCGCCCACGCCAAATGGAAACGGTGGCATCTGCATTTCACGCCGACCTCGTGATTCTGGCTGAAGCTGATCGAAACATGGTTTTCCATCCTGATCCGCAAAGTCCTCACCGATGCCAGTTTCGGATCCACCAAAGAACTCATGACCACGATCAACACATGGATCCAGTTCTGGAATTATGATCCTCAACCTTTTGTATGGGCCATCAACGCCCACGACATCACTGCCGAAGTCCGTCGCGGAAAAACCGCTTTCGAGAATGTCACCAAATCCGCGACACACCACCAGGTCGTGCGTGCGGGGGGAAAGAGATCGGGGAAGGGTCAAGGTTGTCCGGCGTTGGGTGCGGTGCACAAAATGCCCTCTGGTTTGCGCTTTTTGAGGGGTTTCGAGGGGGTGTTTGGGAGGGGGGGTGTTTTTGCTGTTTGAGCGGGGGGTGTGGGGTGGGATGGAGTTTGGTGGTGGTTTTGGTTTTGGAGGGGCGAGAAACGCAAACGGCCGAATAACGTCGCGTGCGAAGTGGCGTGTGAATGAAGGGGGGTGAAAAAGGGTGAAGGGCGTGTGGAGGTAGGGTGGGGAAAGAGGGCGGAAAGGGTTGGTACGAGAGATAATCAACAGGAGTCGCCCTCTTTTGCGGGTTACGGGAGTGCAGGTCAGGAGTGGGCGTGCGATTCGAGACGAGAGATATTGCCCAGATATCTCTCGTTCTCCCACGCACGGGAAAAGGCGATGGCCATCTCTTTTTATCGTTATTTAGTTATACGTTTTTTGTTAAACGTATAACTAAATAATTTCAGCGCGCTAAAATGCAGGTGTGAATGTCGAAACTATTTCTGAGAAATCATCCGAAAAGTCGTCCAAAAAAGTGGACAGTCTGGCAATCGATGCCGGTGGGGAAAACAGAGTGTTTGATGAGGCAATCGACCGGCGCATCTGCAGGATGCCCGGATGCCTCCGACCTGTCACCCTCCGCAATGGCGGTCGTGGCCGTCAGCCCGCCTACTGCGACGACCCTGACCATAACCGGATTGCCGCGTACCACGCTCGCCAAGCCCAACAGGCTGTCGAGCGTCAACGTGCACTCGAAAGTCTTGGGATCACTGGTGGTGTCAGTGCCGCTGCCTATGAACTCGGTCGCCATCTTGATGATGCCCTCGGGCGTGCGGAAACCCTCTGGACAGGGTTCACGCAAGAGCTCGAGGCCTTCCGCGATGACGACAATGCATCCGAGCGCCTCGAGGAATCCGCCGCAAAAGCAAGAGCTGCCGAAAGTTGGGCCGACGAACTCGACCGCGCGCGTGCTCGCGAAGCACGTGCCGCCCAGCAAGCTGAACGTCGCACCGAAGAAGCAGAGCGACGCTTTGACGAACTTAGTGTTGAAGCCGAAACCACACGCAACGAAGCTGAAACCCTGATCGCCACCGCGAAAGCTGACGCAATAACCCGCGTCGCACATGCAGAAAAAACAGCAAAAACAGCCATTGCAGAAGCAAAAGAAAAAGTTGTTGTAGAACGATCTTTACGCGAACGGGCGGAAGCAGAAACCATCCGTGCACAAAAAGAACGTGAGGTAGCAGTAGAAGCAGAAACAATCGCCCACGCCCGGGTAGAAAAAGAACGGGCGACAACCGAAGAGGCAATCTCCACCCGCGCTGCTGCACAAGCGGCATGTGCAGAGGTCGAAGCCCGCTTTACCGCAGAAACAGAACGCACCTTGCGCGCAGAACGTGCACTTGTTGAACTACGTGCCGGCTTCGATGATTTACGAAGCCGTTTTAGTGAGACCGAAGCCGGCGTCGCACGCGCCGAAGCACGCGCCGAAGCAGAAGAAGCCCGTTCCACACGAGCTGAACGTCAAATTTTTGAACTGCAATCCCGATTAGACGATCAGGTCGTCGCCCACGCAACAGCCCTCAGCGCGCAAGCCCGCGAATTTGCCGCCGAGGTCCTGCGTCTCCGTTCAAGCGAAGAGCTCCAGCCTTTCGCGCTTCCTACTACCAGCGTTCCCGTTGTGAGCTCCAGCCCAGAATAAACAGGGCACCCTAGGGCGAAAACCAAGAGAAAGCCCGGTTTCCCACTTTGGAAACTGCGGCTTCATCTGCTGAGTGTGCTGTTCTCATTGTGCCGCGGAGATCAGCACACTCAGACAACACAAAATTCATTCCCTTCAGGATCGGTTCCACCGTTGCGGCCTTTCCTTTGACAAAGTCCGAAGATATTGGGAACAGGGGAGAAAAGGGAAAACCCAGAGCCTTTTCTCCGTCATTATGCATTGTGTCGTAACTGCCCTCACCCTCTTCTCCTCGGCAACTTTTGCCCTACCAAAGAAATAAAAACACCCGGTATCTCAACAAAACAGAAAAACTTTCCCCCCTTCTCCCCAATTCCTCCCCAATCGAGAAATCACCCAAGAAATCGCCAACCTACCAGGAGCCGGACACCAGGGCGGAGCTGGACTTCACGACGAACCGGCCTCACTTTGTGTTCGAGGCCAATGACATCTCACAGGTCCCTGCCAAAAGGATTGTCGTCCACTACACAAAAGAGGATCCTCCTTCAGTCCCGACAGGCAGTACACTTTCTCATCATCGTCTTCTGGGGGAGAAGCAAGATGACCGTTCTCATTGTTGGCGGCACCGGTTTCATCGGACAGCGACTCGTTAAAGCGCTCATCAAAAAAGGAGAAACCGTCGTTTGCATGGACGTGCGGCCTCGCCGGTCCTCTTTCGACAACCAGAACCTTCCTGCCAAAGTGATCGCCGGAGATATCACCCGTTTCGACGACCTTGCGGCAGTGCTCGCCCAAGAAACCCCCACCGCCATTGTGAACCTGGCCTACCTGCTTGGCGAAGGTGAGGCAACCCCCCATCTTGCCACCCGTGTCAACATCTTAGGCATGGACAATATCCTCGAAGCAGCCCGCCTCCAGGGTGTGCGCCGCGTTGTCTATGCCAGCTCAATCGCCTACCATGGTGCCTCCCAAGAGCCCTACGCAAACCGTGCCCTCAACGAAGAAGAACCACCTGTGCGAGGCGGCGTCTATACGAGCTGCAAACAGTTCAACGAAGCCATGGCCGCTGTCTACAACCAACTCTACGAGCTTGAAGCAGTCGCGATCCGGCCCTCCTTCGTCATCGGCGAAGCAAAACCCCGTGGGATTTTTCAACATCTCGAGTGCATCACCAAACCCGCCATTGGCGAAGCAGTGCACTCGCGCTCACGCGCCTCCGCCCGTTACCTGCTTGCCCACGTTGAAGACATCGCCGAAATCTTTTCCTGGGCCGCCACTGCTCCCACACTGCAACACCGCGTCTATCACACCGGCGGACACGACACCTCTCTCGGTGACCTTGCCACCCTTGTCCGCAACCTTATTCCTGACGCGTCCATCGAATTTCAGGAAAACGGCTGGAACGGCATGCTCGTCCATCGTGTGGACAACAGTCGCCTACTCGCCGAGTCCGGACTCACACACCGTTCTCTCGAACAAGCCGTACACGATATTGTCACCACAATGCGCGAGATCTACCTTCCTTCTTGAACAGCCCACTTCTTCTCCCGGGATTCCCCCTCTTCCACCTGCTTCTCCACAACAAGGCCAAAGAAACATAGAGTCCCCCTCTATCCGGGGGCATCCTCACAATAGTCCCCCAGATAGAGGGAACAGGGGACACGCTGCCATTTCCGCAATCTGGAAAAAGCCTGACAACATTCTTCGTCCGGCACAGGCTCTCGCAACAGATCAAGGACAAACCCCGCGTCAACAAATGTACGCATATAGGTCTCGATCGAATGGTGATACATAGGACAAGCCATTGGGACACCATCACGTGCTTCATCGAAAACCATATGGCGTTCCGGAAAATACCCTTCGGGAATCACAAAACGCGGCATCTTCTCAGGCAAAAAGCTTTCTTGCGTAAAAGCTCCCGCAGTCTGCATGGGATGCGTGACCGCCGCGCAGAAACGGCCACCCGGTTCGAGCACACGCGTTATTTCCCCGCACACTGCACTGAGCTGATCCATATCCTGAAGACACATAAATGCCGTTACAAGATCAAAAGAGGCATCCGCGAACGGCAACACAGCAGCATCACTCTGCACCGCCACACAAGACCCGTCTCCTTGTTCCATCTCAGTTTCCGCACCAGGACACTGCCTCCTCTGCTTTCTCAGTCATATCGGTTGTCGCAGCCGCAAGCGGGTATGACACGTCAAGACCAACTATCTGATGCCCAAGTGCCTGCAACCGACGAGACAGACGGCTTTCGCCACAGCCCAGATCCAAGGTCGCTCGTCCCGGGGCAGACACGATCTCAAGAAAACGCGGTAGGTTACATCCCCAGAAAAAATGGGCATGGTCATCAAGACGAGAAAAACGTAATCAGTTGTCCGTTTCAGCCTGCCACGCGTCCCGCAATCCCATGCGATGTCCTCCTCATGAATGCTTTCGGCATTACTTTTTCGAACCTCCCCGTTTCTTTGCATTGATCGCACGCGTTTTGGGGAAATCAATATTTCCCCAAAACGCCACCACACGAAAATTTTTTGCAGAGGCTCGACTCTATTGACCCTTGAACACAGGGTCACGTTTTTGCAGGAAAGCGAGCATGGCCTCGCGGGAATCTTCATACCGGCCCAGTTCGGCAGTCATATTCTGCTCAAAACGATATCCGTCTCGTACGCTCATTTCCTCAATCGTGTTCAGAGCTTGTTTTGCCAGGACCATTGCCACCGGGCTTTTTGACGCGATTTCTTTCGCGATACCCTGAGCAGTTTCGAGAAGCTGCTCAACGGGAACACAGGCTTCGACAATACCAAGCCGGTACAACTCTGGGCCTGGCACACGGTATCCCGTAAACATCATTCGTCGCGTGAGGGAATGCCCGAAGAGACGCATCGCGTGTCGCCCACCCCCGAGCAGTCCCACATTAATTTCGGGCAAACCAAGTGTGGCGGTCTCTGCTGCAACCAAAATGTCACAAGAGGCTGCGATCGCCAGCCCGGCCCCAAGAGCGGGCCCATTCAACGCGCCAATCACCGGTTTTTTACATTCCATGACGCAATGGAAACTTTCCCGGGCAAGTCGGCTTGTTTGCCAGCCGGATCCTGGCCCGGTAGGAACCCCTCCGCGAAACTTCAGATCAACTCCGGCAGAGAAACACTTTCCCGCCCCGGTGAGTACCACAACCCGCACATCATCCCGGTCACTCATCGCGTCAAAAGTTTGTGCCATTTCTGTAAAAAAAGGCGGGTTTTGCGCGTTGACTGGGGGGTTGTCCATTGTTACCGTCGCGACATTATCTACAACTTCGCAGCGCAGCAGTTCATTTTCCACAGCAACTCTCCCCTTTTGTTGTTTTGTTGTGAGGACTGCGACTCCATACAGGCCTCGTTCTGTCATCTTGTCTGGTCGCTTATTCCTCTGGCGGGCACAACGCTGCATGCGTTGCGCGACCCTGAGTACTGCCCCAAATCAAGACAGTCCAGTGTACGGCAGCATGAGTCTGTTGCGCTTTTCTGTCTTTTTTCTCTTCGGATCGGATGCCTGTTCCGGGTTTTTTACTTTTTCTTCTTTGTAGATATGTGACGAAGCACGGTGTTTTTTTGTGTCCTATGTGTTGTGTTGTGAGCGAGATGTCTGCTGCTTTTGTCTATTGCCCCCTGTTCCTTAAAACATTTTTCTTAGGACGTTCTGTTCTTCTTTGCTTTGCGTTCCTTCTCGACCGTTGGCTACTTACTAATCTAGCGTTGCTAGATTTTTGTACTTCTGGCAGACTTCAGCAAAACAAGAACCTACCCCCCTGTGCACTCCGCTTGTACCCCTGGAAAAGTCAAGGAATCGAAATGGAGTTATCTCCACAAGAACAACAAGAACGCCTGACTCGCCTCATTGAACTACGCTTGCGCCTCGTCAAACTTTCAAAAGAACAACGTTCCGCGTGGACTGCCATTTCTCGCGCCATGATTGAGGTTGAACGAGAAGCACTTTGGAAACTCACCACCACAAGCTTCACCGCTTGGGTCCGTCAACTTTCCGGGGAAACCCATCTTCATGAATCCAACTACTGGCGTGCCCTACAGGCAGGTCGCTACTGGCTTTGCGTGCACGACACCGACGACCTTGACTTTCTCAAAAAAGCAACAGCTCCTGCGGAAAGCATTGAGCTTGTCGAGAAAATCTGTCGGCACGCCCCGGCAGAAGTCTCCAATGGGCTGCTTGAACGCACTGTCGCAGGATTACTTTCTCGTGATGACCTGCGTGAAACATGGCGCACCTATCGTCCGCTCTCTGGAGGAAGGACGGCGCGCGGGCGTGGGACAACAGACTGGGAAGATATTGTTCCCGATAACGAGGCGTTGACTGCCGTTGTCCGTAGCGAAATGACCCAAGCACTTCGCCGCTATGCACGAGATTGGCTCCCCCAACCACTTGGGCGTACGCACACTTTGGAGAATGTCATCATCCATACAGGTGCTGCACACACTCCTTACCCCCTTGATCTCGTGATTGCTACACAACCTGACCCAGAGAGTCCTGACGATCTCTCCCTTTGGGGTGTTGAAATCAAATGCTCTCCCACGGAACTCGTCGAAGACAAAATTAATGACCCACTTCCTTTTCTCGATGGCTTCTGGGTCGCTGTTCCCGCCCATCTCACCGACGATGCCCTTACCGTTTTTTCTTATCGCATTGGGGTGCTCGCGATAGATGGTGGTATCGAAGGCACGGTGACACGAGTGCGCCAAACACGCTATTCACAAACCCACCCGAGTCGGCGACTTGCCCTTCTCACGACTCTTTTCCGTCGTACTTTAAACTGGTAGCGTCTCTTGATTGCTTGATTTTTTGTAGTTTTTGGGTTGATTAGGCTGTTTGTGGGAGGGAATTGCTCGAGTATAGGCGCAGTAGTAGTTGTGGAAAAACTTCCAACAACTCGCATCAAAAAATGTAGCCATTCGCATTCCGACCCGAGCAATTCCCTCCCTTTCGCGCATAACCCAAAATATTCCCCTACTCAGAACTCCATCCTCATCACTACACAAACTACGCGGTACTCACCGTATCTTCCTCTGGAAAATGTCTGACATATTACTCAGATTCATTATCACCCGGGACAAGCCTGACAAAAGTCTTTTTGCTGTCCTATGAGAAAAAACAGAGATTGATACTGTTTGGTCTCATACATTTTTGACTATTCGGTATCAAATACTTATCTTTCTTTTCAAACCCCATTGCGGGTCAAACCCCATTGCGGGGAAAATTTCAGAGAGAACAGCCAACCAACGCAACATCTACACACTTTGAAGTGTCCAACACTCAGAGATGACAAAAAACCAAAAGAACTCCTGCAAAAATGACAGAAAGAGCAGGGATGAAAAAACCAGGAAGACCACCTACAGTCAATAGAAATAATGCTCTCGAACAGGCAATGCGCCATTTTTGGCAGGAGGGATACGAACGCACCTCAATGGAAGACCTCGTAACCTGTACTGGCATGCACAAGGGAAGCATTTACCGGGAATTCGGAGGGAAAAGAGAGTTTTTCCTGGCTGCTCTGGAACGCTATATCCAAAGACAAAGCTTCACAGATTCCCAAACCCAACAAACTATAAAAAGTACCGCACTTTCTACTTTGCCGCCTTTGAAATGTATCGAATTTTTTCTCCGTTTTGCAGCGGGAGTTCCCAGCGAGGAATTGGGTGCAGTACACCCTGAGGATCCACCCGGATGCCTCCTCACCAATACTGCAGTCGAATTTGGTAATACGGACAAAGATATAGCCGAACGCATCGAAACAGGACTATCTACCCTGCGTGTCTTCCTGGAAACCCTTCTCACCGACGCTCACACACGCGGCGAAACTCCATCCGAATCAGACCCTGTAACCCAAGCCAGATTCATTCTCACTCTCATGCAAGGACTCCGGGTTATGGCACGGCTTCGCCCTGCAACAACCGAAGAAATCAATCACACCGTGGCACTTGCTTTGCAATCTTTATCCACTCCCTGCTCTCAAGTTTTATCCCATTCCTTCGACGATTGAGGATGAATCTGGCTTACCCGCAACATGTTCAACACCATTCCACATTACAAAACAATAAGGAGCTGAGATGGACCTCCGCCCCTACTTCATTACACCAGCCATCGCACTCGGAGGTACGGCCTTTGTGCTTTCCGCGATAAATGCCTTTGGGGACAGTAACGCCCGCTGGCAATGGGAAGGAGCATTTACCGCTTCCACAGTTTTTATCGGGGTTTTCCTCTGGATCGGCATCGGTCGCCCTGCCCGTTTACCCCGCTATCTCCCACAAGCAATACTTCCGGGTCTAGCCGGAGCACTTCTTGCCGGAGCCGGCGCACTTTTCTGGGACAATACGACGAATATCCTGGCTCTTATCTGTGCCATAGGAATAGGCGTCGTCCTGCTTCCCCTTTATGTTTTTTGGTATTCACGACTTCCGCGAGAAGAAGCCATACAGCTGACTCCTGGCCGTTTTCTTCCAGAGTTCAGCCTCAAAGATCTCGACGGAAAAACAGTACACAGCGATAGTTTCCGTGGCCGCCCTAGCTTTTTTCTTTTTTACCGAGGCAACTGGTGTCCACTCTGCATGGCCCAAATCAAAGAAATTGCCACACGCTATCAAGAACTCGAACAAAGCGGGACACGTGTCGCACTCGTGAGCAACCAGTCTCACGAGAACACACAAAAACTGGCCGCACGCTACGACGTTCCTTTTTCCTACTTCACAGACCCTGGACTACATGCCGCAAAAGAACTCGGCCTCATGCACCCAAAAGCCGTTCCTTTTGGTTTGCAGAAAAAAGCACACCTAGAAACAAGCGACGCGTACTTTCCCACCGTAGTCATCACCGATGCCCACAACAAGATCCTTCTCGCCGACCAAACTGACAACTATCGGGTACGGCCCGATCCAGGTCTTTTTCTTGAGGTGATCGACCAAGCCGTGCAGGACACCAAAAAAGACCTACAAGTTTAGTTCACACGTCCTTCCACGCAGATGGGTGGAGTATCACACAGCGATATGGCGCAGCACAACAGGGAGGGTGGCCCCTGCACCACCATGGGGCACCTCCCACCCAAACACCAGATAATCAACTGATCGTCACACGATCCTGTCCGCATCGCCGGCCTCATCAAGATCGTTTTTCATCGACCTTTTTCATGAACATCAGCCAACATCGGCCACACCCGCACTGCCTGGAATCTTGTGCCTGCCCGTCTCTCGCATCACAGCCACAATACAGCCACAGTACCTGTTCGGATATTTCAGAGTCACATAGCCAATGTGAGATCGCCGGCTTTTTCTCCCGATAAAAAACAGCTCATCAGGAGTAACCAAGTCCGGCAGGAAAATCCTCTCGGCTGTTACACGATACGCGTCTGGTGTTTACCCCAGTATTTGTCTCGGAGCAGGCGTTTGTAGAGTTTCCCGGTAGGAAGACGGGGTATTTCTTCAATGAAATCAACAGACCGTGGACACTTGTAATGGGCGAGATTATCGCGGGTAAACGACAAAAGTTCGTGTGCGAGTGTATCACTGGGATCGGTTTCCGCAACAAGCTGCACAACAGCCTTCACTTCTTCGCCAAAGTCTTCATTTGGTACACCAAAAACAGCCACATCCTCGACAGACGGATGCGAAATAAGAACGTTCTCGATCTCCTGGGGATAGATGTTGACACCACCAGAAATAATCATGAAAGACTTACGATCCGTGAGATACAGGTAGCCCTCTTCATCGAGATATCCCATATCGCCGACAGTAAAATAGTTCTCTTTTACAAGATGGGTACTGCCCCGCGTTTTTTCCTCGTCCCCGTAATAGCTGAAAGGACGGCGCGGCAGTTCTACATAAAGAGTACCCACTTCACCCGGAGGAAGGTCTTCCCCTTCCTCGTCACAAATATGCAAAATACCCGCGGATGCTTTTCCCACCGAACCCGGATGTTGCAACCAGTCTTCTGAGTTAATGTAGGTGCTTCCAATACCTTCTGTTGCACCCCAATATTCAACAAGGATGGGACCCCACCATTCGATCATGCGACGTTTCACATCGATTGGACAAGGCGCAGCGGCATGAATCGCCACTTTGTGTGTGGAGAGATGAAAAGCAGAACGGTCTGTCTCGGGAAGTTTGAGCATACGCACAAACATGGTGGGTACCCACTGACTATGGGTGACCCAATAGGTGTCGATTGCTCGCAATACCTCAACAGGATCAAACTTCTCCATCACAGCCACAGTGCCGCCACATGCTTGTACTCCAGTTGAGTATCCAATAGGAGCCGAATGGTAGAGCGGGGCCGGAGAAAGATAGATCGTGTCCTCAGTCAAACCATAGATGGCAGCAAGACGTTTGTGCATGGGAAGAGACTGGGAAAAAGGCCGAAAAGTAGCGGGATGGTAGATACCTTTGGGGCGGCCTGTTGTCCCTGAACTGTAGAGCATAAAAGTGCCCCATACTTCCTCGTCCAGAGGGTCAGGAGCACAAGCGGCGACTGCAGTTTCGTATGACTCGAAGCCGGGAATCATGTTTCCGTCAGTACTGTCTGTGAGAAGAAATGTTTCACAGGACGGTAAAAGCGCAGGCATGCCAACGGCAATTTCGGCGAGTGCAGCTGAAACGACAAGAGAACGAGCACCGCAATTGTCGACAATATAGCTGGCTTCTTCGGTGGTAAGATAGCGGTTTACTGTTGTGAGGTAAAGGCCGGAACGTAACGCTGCCCAGACAACATCATAGTAGCGGGGGTTATTGTCCATTAAAACTGCCACATGGTCCCCACGTTGAAGACCTGCTTCTTGCCAGAAACGCGCAAGACGACAAGAGCGCTGTTCAAGTTCTCCAAACGATACCTGTGCTCCTGAGCCAACCATCAGTACAGCAGGATGGTCCGGTCGTGCCGCCGCGTGCGTCGAAAGTGTCATGTTCTCCCCCGGTGACGGTGAAAAGGCAGCAGCTGCCAAAGGCCATAGCTCACACCAAACAAACCAACGAGCCCCTCCAGATCAGCCTAGGAGAAAAGACACAAGAAGAAAGCGTCCGGGATGAACGAACAGACGAAACAGTCAGGATAATCTGTAAGCAAAAAATAGAAAAATAGTTTGGAGCAGGGAAAATAGTGCGATCTTCTTCAGTATTGCAAACAGGCAGGAGGAGCAGGTGTCCCATGTTTACTGACGTAGGCATCTCCTCTCTTCTTTCCCTCTGAAACGAAAAAAAGTCGGCCAAAACCAGATACGTTGCCGCCTCTGGCCTGCCTTTTTCTTTGTTTTCTTCTTTTCCCGAAAGCCCCAGATGCCGCGGCCCAGACAGATCACAACAATTCCCGTTAGCATGAGAGTGCAGCACTGCTCTACCTGCCGCCACAGTCTGCAAAACAATTTCCAGGAGAGCTGAAGAGGGCTGATCCGACTCCCCGGATCCAGGATTGCAGACATGGCTGAGACAACACTGGCCGAGCTCGACGCGGCTCTGCTTACCAAAGGCCTCCGCTTTTTCTACGAACAAGTCGGAAAAGCCTTGGGTCTTCCTCCCGAAGAGCATCCCGAAAACGCGCAGGAAAAGCAGGGATCCACAGGCGCGCGCGCGATGACGGCATTACCGGTGGGAACAGAGGCAGCAGCAGATCTTTTTGAGCATTATCCTGTGAGGCTGCATGCGGATAGCACCCTTCTCCGCTATCTTGACCAACCTTTGCGTACTGCACGCGAAGATCTTGCGTTTCATATTGGGCGCAATGGATATCTCGACCCGACTGATACCAACCTGCTGCGACGTGTGGACGCCTTTCGCTGTCTCACAGAAACCATCTTCCATCAAGATCTCACTTTTCGCGGGGAACGGCGGCATTCCGAACACAGGCAAGAGCAAAGCTCCGAAGAACACAGCCAACTGCAAAGAGAGAAGATGCAAGAAACAGGGAGGGGAAAAAGAATAAGCGACAAAGAGCAACACACGGGAAGCAGCAACAAAACAACGAAAGAAAAGACGGCAACAAAACCCGCTGCTTCGGCAAGTTCTTCTCCGAGCGAAGAGAATACGCCTTCGCAGGCAGAGCAAAAAAGCAGGCCCCTTTTTCCGTCTTTTCTTCATAAAGGTATTTCGGGAGGAAAGCCTGACACAGTCGCCACCAAAGACACCTTTCCTGCGGCAGCAAGCAAGCAGCCGGAAGCAACAGACGAAGCGCCGGCAAAAGATCAAGGACTTCCACAAGATCCACATCCGCCGTCACCAGAAGAAAAAGAAGCTCGCCAGGACCTTCTTTTCACCACATACAATACCGGCAAGCAAGAAACCGAAAACCCAGAGAACCCAGAAAAACCAGGAGAAGGCCGCAAAGTCATTCCACCCAAAGGATCCAGACTTTCTCTTGTTTTTTCGAGGAGCGAAAACCGCAAGAAAAAAAACGCGGGGCTTTCTTTACCTCCTGGTGCAACAGGCGAAGTTGTGGAGAAAAACGATTCTCTCCACACAGAACAAAAAGCCCTGGCCTCGTCAGGGCCAGAATGGCTTTTTCCGCGGAAAAGGAACCTTCATTTTGTGGGAAGAGAGGCTGTTTTAACTGGCTTACGAGAAGCGCTCACTACTTTATCTTGCGTTGTGCTTCTTCCCGAGCAAAGAACAGGGATTGGACTCAGCACGCTCGCAACCGAGTATGCATACCGATATGGCAACGATTACGACATAATTTGCTGGCTGCCTGCACGTTCAGCTGCTTGTCTTCCCGATTATTACACCGCGTTCATCAAGAAAACCGAACACGCGCGGGCTTCGTGGAATGTGCAACAGACTCTTGACAGCACCTGGGACGCGCTCGCAAAAAAAGGTCGGAGTCTGCTCATTTTCGATGACGCTGCCGAAGAAGAGCTGCTTCGTCCCTATCTGCCAGATCCGAGTCTCAGTCATGTCATTATTACCTCGCGCTGGCAGAATTGGTCGGACACCCTCGCGCACATCTCGATTGGTGTGTTCTCCCAGGAAGACGCCGCCTGGTTTCTCTGTCGTCGCACAGGACAATATGAAGGAAAAAAAGCACGGGCACTTGCAGACGCGCTAGAGCGTCACCCGGCTGCTCTTGAACTCTGCGCGGCCGGCATTTTGGCAGCAAAGGATATGCATTTCATTGATTACTTTCACTTGTTTCAAGAGCGCACAAGAGAGAAATCCGCAGGGACAGTAGATATAGCTGCTGCACTTTCTTACGAATTATTGACAGAAGAGAGCGGGTCACGTTCGCTCCGCCGTGCCGCAGAAGAACTTCTTCATCTTTTGGCCTTCCTTGGCGCGCATGACATCCCTTTTTCCTTGCTTTCAGCGAAACCAGAAGGTCTGCCTTCCCATCTGCGGAAGGCGCTCCGGAAAAAAGAACAGTTTCAACAGGTACTCAACCTTATGAGCAGTCTTTCTCTCCTCACAACTGAGGAGGAAAACGTGCGAATGCCACGTGTGCTACAGGAGACGTTTATTGCACGTATGACTACGGAAGAGCAGGCAAGCTGGGCAGAAGCCACCGTCGAACTTGCAAACGAGGCCTTTGCCGACAGGGCCAAAAAACATGAGTTCGTGGGGACAGGCATCGCGCTTGGCCACCTTGATGTCGCACTTTCGCATATGAGGATAGATGAGGACCAGGGTGCAGGAATCGTGGAACCTTTGACCAGAACAGGCGACTATTTTTTTCAGCGGGGCAACTTGCACGAGGCGGAACGTCGATTCATGACAACAGCCGCATTACATAAAGAGCTACGCGGCCCGGTCCACCCCGATATGGCAGCAACCCTCGCACGACTCGCCCGGATCGAATACACAAAAGGAAACCTTCCCACCGCACAACAACATGCCCAACAAGCGGTCGCGATCAACCGTGCGGCATTTGGCGCTGACCATTCTTCCCTGGGAGGACTTCTCGCCTTTCTCGGCCTTGTCGAATACAAGATGGGCAATCTTGAGACAGCACAAGGTCTCTTGGAGAGAGCACTCCGTATCAAAGAACGCTCGCACGATAGTACGCCCAAAGAAATCGCCAGGCTCTTGAATGACCTTGGCAGCGTCGAATACGCATCAGGACATATGCGTATGGCGCGTAATCATTTTGAGCGGGCACTCACGCTGAATCAGAAAGTGTACGGAAAAGCTCACTGGGAAGTCGCGATTTGTTTGCTGAATCTCGCGACAGTCGAAGAGAACCGGGGCGACGCGGCCCGGGCGAAAAAACATGTGAAACGGGCATATGAGATCTTCGAGAAAACCTTGGGACCCGATCATCCAGAAACGCTGGTAGCTTCAGAACGGCTTCTTACCCTGGAGTAAAAGAGACGGCCAAAAGACCACATATCTCGTTTCCTTTCTTCTCCATGAAAGTAGCAGCACCAAGGACAAAAGAATCTGGTGAGCAGAAAACTCACCAAAGTCACCCAGGTTTTTCACATGGCAACCCCCCATTTGTTTGCCTCGTACAGGTCAACTTTTTTCACACGCGGAGAAAGCCCACAGTGGGCGGGTCAGAGTGCGAAAGATGCGAGGTATCTCGCAACAAATTTTCCGCAAAACTGTTCTCTGGTTCAGGAAGCCAAAAAGAAATGATCCAGGAAATAACTCCCGCAACAATCATCGAAAGGAAAAAAACTCGGTCAGAAAAAAGCGCATAAACCATTAAAAATACTGACGTTCCCACAACACCATAGGCGCCCACAAGGCCTGCAACCTGCCCCCCCACACGTTTTTTGAGAAGCGGGGCAAGCGCAAAGACCGATCCTTCGACCGCATGCACAAAACAGGATGAAAAGAAAAGAACGCTTGCCACCACTCCAAGCGGCCAGCTTCCATCCAAGAAAAACAAACTCAGAAAACCAAAAAGAAGTCCGAGAAGAAACCGCCGCAATGTCGTACGCCGCATTCCTCTTACGTCGGAGAGAAAACCCCCAAGAGGACGTGCAAAACAGTTCGTAAAAGTAAAAATACTTGCAATCCAAATAGCCGTGGGAAAAGAGACTTCCCATCCTTTCGAAAGAAAAGACGGAAGGATAACGAGAATCGCAAGTTCGGCACCTGAAGCACAAAAATATGCAGCACACAAAATTGCGACAGACCGCAAAGAATACTGATCATCGAGAGGATACTGGTTCTCTAGAGCAGGCTGGTTTACGGCAAAAATTTGGAAGATCTGAAAAGCAAAAAGCACAGTAAGCAGGAAAATAATCACAAGAAGAAACCATGCGGAGATAAGACCGGACCGCTCCAGTTCCCAAAAGAAAAGTCCCGATCCAAAAAATAAAGGAACAAAAAGAAACGTCAAGCCAAACACAGCGGAGCGAGACGTGACTTCAAGCGCCCCCTGCCGGCGAGAACGCGCGTAACTCATCTCATCAGGTGTATCCGACACGGCTCTCAAATAGAAAAGACCGTAGGCAAAAGCAGCAAGACCAGTCGCGCCTATCGACCATCGCCATGCGCCGTCGTCACCAAGTAGACCCAGACAAAGAGGAAATATCATCGCAGCACACGCACCGACGTTTCCCCATCCACCATACACGCCTTCAGCCGTACCAAGTTCTTTGACGGGAAACCATTCAGAAATCATTCGCACACCAACCACGAGACTCGCACCAATCAGACTTAAGATGAGACGAGTAAATACAAGAACAGTAAAAGAGGTGGCAGAAGCAAAAAACAGTGAAACAATGCCGCCTAAAATAAGACCGCCCCCATACACACGACGCGGTCCAAACCAGTCGATCACCATGCCAACATACACCCGCGCAAGAATCGTCAACGCAAAATTACAGAGAAAAAGCGAAATAAGTTGGTCGCGTTCTAAAGAAAAATCATCCCTGATATCACGCAGAAAAGGCACGAAATTAAACCAGAGAAGAAAAGACAGAAAAAAGGCCCCCCAGGTCAAATGGAGTACCCGGTATCTTCCCTCCCAGGAGAAAAGAGAAGGGAGATATTGTGAGACATCACGCAGACGACTATTTTGTTGTTTTTTCGAATTTTTTTCCCATTCATTTGCAGAGATATTATGAAACATGAAGAAATTTTTCTCAAAAAAAGTAAGTCACTTCCTAGAGAGAAGTGAAAAAATATAATTTATTTCCTTGGGTTTTAGCTCAATGTACAAAGAGTGTCAACAGAGAGTATCGGCCTAATACTTCTTGCCCCCATGGCGATCTCTTCTCGGTAACCTCGCGCGTTTTCCCCTCACCACAAAGGAAAATATCAAGAAAAAGACCTGCTTGTCGGAAAAAAGAACACGAGAAAAAAAGAAGCCGCTTTCACAGAAAAATACTCTGCAAAGAAACACACACAGGACGAAAAAACAACAAAATAGGGCAAAAACACAAGCTTCCAAAAAAGCCTAAAAAGTGCATTAAACAGACAAAAGACAGGAAAAAATTTACTCTGCAGAGTCCTCGACGGCAATCACTCCCACAGAGCACGAGACCCCGGTTCCCCCAAGTCCACAATATCCCCCAGGAATTTTTGAGAGATACTGCTGATGGTAGGATTCTGCGTAGTAAAAATCACCGGCAGGAGCCAGCTCTGTCGTAATCGCTCCGTACCCGGCAGCAGACAACGCCTCCTGATAGGCATCACGGGACGCTTCAATCACATTGCGTTGCGTGTCTGACGACCAATAGGCAGCAGAACGGTACTGAGTACCGACATCGTTTCCCTGACGCATGCCCTGTGTCGGGTTATGACTTTCCCAAAATACCTGGAGCAGATCCTCGCAGCTTGTGACACCAGGATCAAACACCACGAGCACAAGCTCTGTATGGGCAGTCCGCCCAGAACAAACTTCCTCATACGTCGGGTTCGGGGTGACCCCGCCCCCATATCCAACAGCAGTCGTCCAAACTCCGGAAAGCTCCCAAAACTTCCGCTCTGCACCCCAAAAGCACCCCATCCCGAACTGGAGGGTCTGAAATCCTATGGGAAAAGGCGGAGAAAGCGCATGTCCATTTACATGATGTACTTCTGACACCGGCATGGGTGTCGACCGACCAGGCAAAGCATCTTGAGGATCAGGCATACGCATTTTGGCTCCGGTGAACATCTTTCCAGTGTATGAGAAAAATCTCACACATGCGGATCCCAATCCCGCAGATTCCAGCCATTCTCAGAATACCTCCGGGCCCTTCGGGACTCTTCCCTCCACCCAGATTCGTAACCATACGCCTCTGGCACTGTCATCAAATCTCTCATTCCCGCAAGCTCCCTGCCCGACTTTTTTTCTTCGCCTTCTCTCCAGCCTGCAGAAATCTTCTCTCACACACCCCATCCGTCTCTTGATTCCGCTGCCCGCAAGAACACAAAAAAGCAAAGAAATCAAAAGAGGATTCTCCCCTTTTCCATGTCTTCTTTCTGGCAGTTCAGATGGGATTTTACACGAAATCCACGTGTTTTTCTTCCGCTCCCTGGCGGAAATCGCGCACAAGCAAAAAACTTCGTTACCGTCTACGCTAAAGAATGTCGGGAGAAGTGTCTTTCGGAAAGCCGGGAACGCTTCTTCTCGTCATCGTGTGGGGCCAAGAGTTTCCACATATTCAGACGTAGAAGCCTCCTTACAGGTAGATACCTGCTCGGTCTGCCCACACCTCCGAAAGAGGACGTTACGAGGAGATTGCAAAGAAAAAATTTCTGTTCCCCATACAAAAAGCTGCTGGCCAGACGCACCTCTTCTTCCCAACAAAGTACCTATATTGCCAGAATTTAACTGTTCAGCATTGAACCACAAGCAAGAAACATGCCACACTCTACACACAGGAACATTCGCTTTACATGGCATTTTGTACGGCATGGAAGCAAGCGCCCGCACGCCGACACTCCTGGGCGCCGCCTCGCCATACAAACCTGACATAGCGACAGGGCCGTCGCCGGCTCCCTGCAAGAGAAGTCTTTTTCGTGTTCTTCTCGACGAAAGAACACTGGGGTGTCATATGGACAAGCTGGGAAGAAAGCAGAAACCCTCTGGAGGGAGTTCCTGGAAAATGCTTGACCTGTGATGAAAACCTACCTTTCAGTTTGTCCTCGACAGACAAGTAGAAAAAAGCCGACAAAGGAACAAAAGGCGTATTCATCTTGCAAAGCGCGCCCCCGTGGCGAGAAGATTCAAGAAAGGACGGAAGGGACAGTAAATGGGGCCTAACAGCCCAAATGGCCTGGGAATCTCCGGCTTAACGAATATTCAAGAAATCGCAAGAGGGGGCAACGGCCGGATCTTCCGTGCGGAACAACCTGAATTCAATCGGGTCGTCGCGGTGAAGGTTCTGGCTGACCTATCTGAGCGGGCAGCGGCCAGATTTAAAAAAGAACGCCGCGCGCTTGGCGCGCTTGGCGCGCATCCGCACATTGTCACGATCTTTGATACAGGTTATACCCAAGATGATCGCCCCTATTTGTTGATGGAGTACCTCGAAGCAGGCTCCATCGCAGATTATTTACGGAGCAAAGGCCCGATCGACTGGGCAACATCAACAGACATGACAATACGGATCTGTGGGGCGTTGCAAACAGCGCATAACACAGGCATTCTGCACCGCGATATCAAACCTGCGAACATTCTTTTTTCTTCTTACGGAGACCCGATTCTGGCGGACTTTGGTCTGGCCACCATCGACACCCAACAGCGTACAAGCACAGGCCATGTCACCGCCACCGTCATCCATAGCGCTCCAGAGATCCTGGCTGGACAGCCTCCCTCGCGACAATCCGACGTGTACTCGCTTGGTTCCACTCTTTTCACCCTGATAACAGGGATCTCCCCTTTTGAGTCTGCGACCGACGAGTCCATTCTGCCGGTAATCAATCGTATCGCTACTGAAGCAGTCCCGGATCTACGCCTTCAAGGAGTGCCCGACGACCTTTGCACCCTTATCGAATGGTCAATGGCCAAACGTCTCGAGGATCGCCCACACACCGCGGAAGAGTTCGGAGGAGAACTGCAAAGCGTTCTCGCCAGACACAATCGGAACTCTCCCCCCATGCGGATAAGCGGGGAAATTGTCTCGGTCAACGCGGGAAACCTTCAAGCTGACAACACAGGAATGGATGCGGCGGTACTGCCTGAGAATAATGGGGCAATAAACTCCAAGCCGGTCGCTGCATCAAACACACCGCCAACTCCGCTTCCCCCCCTCCCGGCCAGGGAAAAAAACAAGAGCATCCCTCTTCCTCACGCAGGACTATACGAAGAATCAGAGGAATACCCCGCGCTGACATCATCTTTTCATGTCATGCAGAAGCCTTCACGCCGTCTTGCAAAAACTTTATTACTCAGCCTGGGCGCAGTCGTTTTGCTGCTCCTCGCGGTCGGGTTCCTCCTCCAAATGGGCGAAAACGACGAAGGAAAAGAAAAAATCAATGCGCTCCCTCAAGCTGAACAAGCCACCGCGACAATGGTTCCAATCCCGAACCTCGAGGGAAT
>Ga0209633_10001200_pt1 | contig 27532 bp, 31 predicted proteins | sample Cruoilmetagenom1_FD_187290 | JGI IMG/M metagenome (GOLD analysis project Ga0209633, IMG submission 187290) | Oil polluted marine microbial communities from Coal Oil Point, Santa Barbara, California, USA - Sample 1 (SPAdes) (version 2) | ecosystem: Environmental > Aquatic > Marine > Oil seeps ...
ATGTCTGCCCCTGGCGCTGTGATGCGGAAGTTGGTTCATATTTGTTTCGCTGTGTTAAAACACCAAAAAGCGTATTGTCCACGTGTCACACAGGGGCTTGTGGATATACATGGGAGATGGTATCTGAACAAGTCTGGACGAAGCTCAGGTACGATTCATCAGGTTCAGATTCTCGGGATAAATTGCGCGGGTTAGCAGGACTATTGCGAAGTTTTACAACTAAAAAAGTGGGCATAGGGGACGCAAGAACCGGGTTCATGACTTGTTCAGAGATTCCTTGGCGCCTCGCTTATGGACATGCTCAAGTTTCGGCCTACCAAAGACCTTTTCTTCCCCCTCAGATCTGCTGAACTGGAAACTGGCGAGTGAAACTTCGACCTGCTCGGCCTTTCCCGACAGGCGGCGAGCGACGCTGCCGATCTGCTCTGAATAACGAGCGCTTTCTTCCACCCGCTCGCTCAATCTCGATACGGTTTGAGCGATTTCCTTTACCGTATCATCCTGTCTTTGCGCGTTATCGGCGATATCAGTTAAGCGCTCATTGGCTTCTGTCACCGCCTGTTCGATGGACCGGATCGCTTCAACGCTATCTTGAATGGCATGATCTTCATTATTCTTTCTCTCAATGATGCTGTTGAGCAGATTTTCAGCCTGTTTGGCCTTCAGCCCTGAGCGATTTGCGAGATCCCTGATCTCCTTGGCCAGCACCGAAAAACCGAGCCCATGCTCACTCGCATTGGCAGCCTCAATGGAAGCATTGAGCGCCAGAATGTTGGTCTGGAAAGCAAATTCGCGCATCGTCTCGGACAGCATTAAGGTTTTGCGCGTTTCTTCGGCTGAAATGGTGATGCTGTCAGCTACTTTTACGACCGCCTCACTCGTAACGCTGGTCTTGTATTTGATTTTATCCACAAAATCACTGACGGTCTGTACATTCTGATTGGTGGATGATAATCCATGGGAAAACTGCTCAATCGAATTCCGAGCGTTTTCAAAGATATCAGCGATAGCTTTAGACGCCTGTTCCAGCACATTCTGTTGCATCAGCAATTCTTTGGAAATCCGGCTGGTTTCTTCGATATTGGTCTGCGTTACGCTCAAAGTTAGGGCCAGCTCATCAACGGTATGATTGAATAAATCGCGTAAGTCTCCCTCCGCACCCTGTGCTTCCACAGTGGAAGGCATAATATGCCCCCAGGCCAGTTGCGAGATCAAATCCGTGGCCAAAGCATTGAAACGCCGCAGTTCCTCTTCCTTGGCGATGATGAGCTCCAGATTGCTGGCGGTCAGGACAAACCAGCCCTCCCGGTAAAGTGGACTTATCGTCAATAAAGCCGGAACTCCGCTGCCGTCTTTTCTGACCAGAGTAGCCTTGAATTGTTGTTCCCTGTTCTGTCCAAGCTCCTGCCTGATCAAACTTCTTTCAGTTTCCGACATGTCCTTGGGAAATAATCGGCCAAAAAACTCGTTGGCCATGCTCATGCATTCCTCCGCTCCAAAATCCAGAAGGCTGCATAAAGCAGGATTGATTTCCATGAGAATCGATCGATCCCCTTCGACCCGCGCCACCAGCATGCCTTGGCCCGCCCCGTCAAAAATGCCGCGCCAGTAAGACCTTTGCTCCCGCAGCCGCTGTTCCTTTTCTTTCAGTGATGCAAGATCCGAAACATTCACTAAAGTGGCAATCAGTTGGTGCTCATGGGCGAAAGCCTGCAGCGTAATGAGCAACTGGAGTGATGATTGATCCTTGCGCACAATTCTTTGTTCGTAGTGAACCGGCTTATCCTGTTGCTCGGCCTCGATGCAATGATTCATTCCATCGTTCGCGGAACCCCACGGCGACAATCTGGAAAAAAAATCATTGCGATTCAGGATCTCATCCCGCTGATAACCCAACATGGCGCACAAGGCATGGTTGGCTTCTACGATGGCCAGTCCTCCTTGATCCGCGGTGTGGCTTATCACCGCCACGCCTTCAGTGAGCGCCTCGAAAATCCCTTGCCAGCGCTCTGCCTGTTTCTGTATCTCCCGTTCTTTCTGCTTGATCAGGCTCAGACTGGTGCAGGTCGCCACATAGACCTGCTCCCGCTGGAAAGGAGCGCCATCCGTCATGTTGAATGAAAGAAGAAAAGGTAGCAGAGATCCTTCACGATGGATAAAATCCTTCTCGAATGCCACCAACTCGCCACGTAAAACTCTTTGGGTTCGCTGCTCAAGTTCAGCTTCTTCCTGTTCGGCCATGAATGACGGAGTGATCGACTGCCAACTCCGTTTCATTATTTCTGCCGGAGTATAACCCAGCAGATTGGCGAAAGCCTGATTGCACCATAGAATTTGTCCATTATCAACTTCACAGATCAACATACCCTCGGAGGTACTGAAAAAAAAGGCTTGCTGCCACCATTGAGCCTGCTGGGACTGTTGTTCGAGCTTCCCGGTCTGAAGTTGGATAACCTGAATCAGAAAATGATGCAAATGACGAAAAAAATGTGCCGGAGCGTTTTTCTCCTGCGCTGTTTGTTCTACCCGACAGAAAGCCTCGACCAGCAAGCCTGGCGTAATGTTTAACGCATCATGGGCATGAGCGATCAGCTCTATCTCGCCTGGACTTGATTCGTTGTCTGCCAGGTACCGATCAAAAATTTCCCCTGTTTTCCGGGTCAAGCGCCGACGTTGAGGATGATACCGAACCTCATTCAATGAACAGTTAAACGCTAACGCACACCTTTGCACATAGTTCGCGTCAGCTAAAATAGTTTTTTGCAGTTCATCGGCGAGTTCAGTAGCCAATCCCATGGTTATGCTCCTTTGATAATTTTATCGACTATGGGACAGACCCGCACAAAAATTATTTTGACAGCGCTCCCCAACACATGCCAACTATAATTATAACCATAAAAATCCGACAGCAGACAGCTTGCGTCCTGTCGTAATCAGCATTGAAACACAAAGGGTCCCCGCTATCGTTCACCCTCGCGTGTAATCTGATACAGTGCAGTCTGCCCCAACAGATTCGGCCAGATCCTCATCCACCAGCGAGGTCGGTGCTGCATATCCACCATGGTGCGCTGCATGATTCTGATTTGCTTCACGGCGCACAATGCCTCAAAATCCCGCACGGTACATAAGTGAATGTTACGGGTTTCAAACCAGGCTGCTGGAAGCGACCGAGTCACCGGCATACGGCCATGAACAGCCAGATGCACCCGGCAGCGCCAATGTGCAAAATTGGGAAAAGTCACAAAGCCTTCCCTGCCGATGCGCAGCATTTGCTCCAGCAGACGCTCGGGTCGGTGCATCATCTGCAGGGCATGCGTCATCACCACATAATCGAAGCTGTTATCATCAAAGCGCTCCAAGCTGGTTTCAATATTGCTGTATATGGCATTGACGCCAATGGCAATACAACGGGTGATTTTACTCCTGTCAATTTCCAGCCCATAGCCATGAACCAATGAGCGAGCAGTCAACGCCGCCAACAAAGTACCCTCGCCGCATCCCAAATCAAGCACACGGCTATGCGGTTTGATCAGATCGACAATTCTCTGGAGATCAGGTCGCAGGTCTTCCATTCATTCTTCCATTCAGCCTTGTATTACGCCCCAGCTTCGCATGCATCCGCAATTTTGTTCATATAAGCCGAAAATACGGCGACATATTCCTGGATAGGCATTAAAAAATCATCGTGCCCAAGCTCCGATTCGATGCGAGCATAACTGACCGATTTATTGGCGCGCAACAAAGCCATCATGATTTCTTCTGAGCGTTCCGGAGCAAATCGCCAGTCACTGCTGAATGAGATCAGCAGAAAAGCCGCTTTCACATGAGCGAATGCCTGAGCGAGATCATGGCCGTATTCCCCGGCCGGATCAAAATAATCCAGAGTCTTGGTCATGAGCAGATAAGTGTTGGCGTCAAACCGATCGACAAAACTGCTGCCCTGGTGACGCAGATAACTTTCCACCTGAAATTCCACGTCAAAGCCAAAGTTTAAATGCCCGGAGCGCAACTCCCGGCCGAATCTTTCACGCATCGCCTGATCGGACAGATAAGTGATATGACCCAGCATCCGCGCCAGCATCAACCCGCGCCGGGGCAGCAGATTATTTTCGGCATAACGCCCGCCGCAAAAATCCGGATCCGAGATGATCGCCTGGCGCGCCACCTCATTGAAGGCGATGTTCTGAGCGCTCAATCTGGAAGCAGCGGCGATGACAATGGCGTGCGCCGTCATCTCAGGCTGATCGATAGCCCACTGCATAGCAAGCATGCCGCCCAGACTCCCCCCCGCCACCGCAGCCCAGCGCTTGATGCCAAGTTCCTCAGCCAGCCTCAATTCCGAATTAACCCAGTCCCGGGTGGTCACAATCGGGAAATCCGTTCCATAAAGCCGCTCAGTCTGCGGATCTACACTCATCGGACCCGTTGATCCATGGCATCCACCCAAATGATTGGGGCATACAATAAAAAAACGATTGGTATCCAGCGGCTTGCCCGAACCTATAAAATGCGCCCACCAGCCAGGCTTTCCGTCATTGGGATGATGGAAGCCGGCGGCATGATGATTTCCGGAAAGAGCGTGGCACACCAACACTGCATTGTCGCGCCGCCGATTGAGTCTGCCGTAGGTCTCATAGATCAGATCAAACTCGGGCAGGATTTTCCCGCAGGACAGTTTCAATGGATCCGGACTGTGGAATATTTTTGGTTCGACGATTCCCATGGTCTGGCATGGAGATGGGATCGACACTGAAACATTGGCGCCGGGATGTAAACCACCATCAGTCATCGGTAAAGTCACCCCCCTGAATGTTCTCGGGCAAATGCACCGGCTCACGCACCAGCCAGCGTTTCCATCGGTGATGATGCCCGGAGAGCAGGCTGATATGGCCGGCTGGAACACCGAACCACTGTGCCAGCAAATCAGCTAACGCATCATTGGCCTTACCCTGGCGGGAACAGGCACGCAACCGCACCTTCAAGGCATCGCCATGGAGCCCGTCAATTTTCTCCACACGCGCCCCCGGTTGAACATAAATGCGCACGCACAAATCATTGCCCCGCCATTCCCACCACATGCGCGATCATTCCCCGATATCAGATGCCCAGAAAACGCTTCAAAACCTCAATAAGAAGCAGAAAAATCACCGGCGAGAAATCAATCCCGGAAAGCGCTGGAATCGCGCGCCGGAGCGGCATCAGAATCGGCTCGATCAATGTGGTTATGAAAGTCAGAGCCGGATTGTACCCTCCCTGGTAAAACCAGCTGGAAAGCACATAGATCAGCAGCATGGTCTGGTAGGTCAGCAACAACAGGCGCGTCAAAGACAAAATTGACAGGCGCAACAGATCGACGATTCCTATGGAAAAGCGCGGATCCAGAGCTGCCACAAGAACTATCTGCAACATGGCGATCCCCAGCGCCAGCACCAGAAGAATCCAGTTAATATTCCCGCGTGGAGAGAATCGTTGCTCAAAAGGCTTTGTTAGAGATCCGCTGACTTGAATCAGCCACTGCATAACCGGATTGACCGGAGATATTCCAGTAATCTGACCAAAAAAACGCAACAGCAGCACCACTTGGGGCGCGGAGAAAACTACCGTAACTAAAAACTCCATACCATCCATCATCGACTACACTTTTGATTCGGTTTCAATCTGTTCGGCGATCAATGCCGCTCGTTCTTTGGCACTGAACATGGCTTCAGCCACCGCTTTTCTGAAGCCGTGACGCTCCAGCATATTCAAAGCCTGCTCTGTGGTCCCGCCTGGAGTCGCCACCTGTTTTCTCAATTCAGCCGGAGAACACGCACTCCGGGCAGCCAGTCTCGCAGCACCAAGTGCCGTCTGAACCGCCATCCGTCGAGCGTTGTCTGGATTCATGCCGATACTCACCGCGCTATCGATCATCGCCTCCATCAGCAGAAAAAAATAAGCCGGGCCACTCCCCGACAGGGCGATCACCGCATCAAGCAACGTTTCATCATCAACCCGGCACACGATCCCAAGACGATCGAAAATGGATGAGACCGACGCAATGGAATTCGGCTCAATATCCTCGTCGGCATACAAACCAATAGCGCCCTGGCCCATGGCAACAGCCGTATTGGGCATGATCCGGATCAGTGGTCTTTCAAGGCCCAGAGTTCGGCGCAATACGGCGCTCGGAACCCCGGCGCAACATGAAACTACAATCGTTGACAATGATAAAACCGGCGCAAATTCCTGACAAATCGGTATCGCCAGCGCCGGTTTGCAAGCGAGGATAATCAGATCGGCATCGCGTACGGCATCACGGTTGGCAGCATAAGCACGAACCCCGAAACGGGATTCCATTTGTAAACGTTTGCCGCCATCTGGATCCCCGACATGAATCCGTTCCACGGGCCAGCCGCTGATCGTCAATCCTTCGACCATCGCGGCTCCCATGTGTCCACTCCCCAAAAAACAGATACATTTTTCTTTCAATGGATCATCCATGCTTTAGCATCATTACTAAAAATAACGTGCAACCAGGGAACCAGCCCATGTCTTCCCTATATCATCGAGAGTTATCGCCATGAAATCATGGTTTCGCCCTGGATTGCTGCTGCTGAAGCCCCCATGCCAAACTGCTTACAGTAACATTCACAATGATACAGTATATTCCAAAAAGAAATTTTTCCAAACTGGTGCGCCTATCCCCCACTATTAGCCGGACAACCAGGCAATATCGAGTGCTGGCTTCTACCCAAAGGCCTGGTGACAAATACCACCAGATTCCCATACAGACTTGATAACATCAAAAATATACTGATTCTTTATATGAATTATGATTGCATTGAACATGGTATTTGAAGTAGTTTGATGACTTCAGATCATCAATAATTTATTTTTGCATCGGTTCCATCAATGATGCTGACAGAAATCGGAGTGGAGTAGCTATGGATATCACGCAGTATCTGGAATTTGCTGTCAAGCAGCATGCTTCCGATTTACATATCACCGCTGGCGGACCGCCCATGATCAGGGTAGATGGAGATATACGCAAGTTGAATGTGCCGCCTTTATCTTCCCGGGAAACCTTTGACCTGATTTATGATGTGATGGAGGACAATCAGCGTCGCATTCTCGAAGAGCATCTTGATCATGATTTTGCCTTTGAAATTCCTGGCTTATCCCGCTTCAGGGTCAACGTTTTCCACAAACTAGGCGGCCTGGGCGGAGCATTCCGTATTTTGCCCAAAAATGTGCCCGAACTCGATCAACTCCAGGCGCCCGACATTTTCAAGGATCTGGCACTGCACCCTCGTGGGCTGATTCTGGTTACAGGTGGCACCGGTTCAGGAAAATCCACACTGATGGCTGCCATGCTTAATCATGTGAATGATAACCGTTTTGCTCATATTCTGACCCTGGAAGATCCCATCGAATTTGTGCATAAAGGTCGTAAATGCCTGATTTCACAACGAGAAGTAGGCCCACACGCGACCGGCTATGCCCGCGCTTTACGCGCTTCGCTGCGTGAGGATCCGGATGTCATTCTGGTCGGCGAAATGCGTGATACAGAAACCATTCGCCTGGCACTAACCGCCGCTGAAACGGGCCATCTGGTCATGGCGACCCTGCATACCAGTTCGGCTGCCAAAACCATGGATCGTATCGTAGATGTTTTTCCAACGGGCGAAAAGGAAATGGCTAGAACCATGCTGGCAGAATCTCTGCAAGCCGTCATCAGCATGGCTTTGCTCAAGCGGGTCGGTGGAGGTCGCATCGCCGCCCATGAAATCATGATCGCCACACCGGCGGTGCGCAATCTGGTGCGTGAAGCCAAAGCCCCGCAACTTTATTCAGCCATTTCGACAAGCGCTCAGCATGGCATGCAAACCATGGATCAGTGCCTGCAAAAGCTGCTGCGTGCAAAAGTCATCAATGAGGAAACCGCCCGTTATCTAGCTATCAATAAAACCGGCTTCTGATCATTGATTGATGTCAATCCAGCCACAAGGAACCTTCTGCCATGCTTGATTCTGTAAACGAACTGCATCAGTTATTGCGCATGATCCTTGAACGCGCCGCTTCGGATCTATTTATCACCTGCGACTACCCCCCTGCGCTGCGCATTGATGGCAAAGTTTATCCCATCGACAAACCGGCATTGAATGCTGAGGCAGTTACCGGGATGGTTCATGTCACCTTATCCGAGCAGCAACGCGAAGAATTCGCCCACACGCATGAAAGCAATCTGTCTCTTCTAGTGGAAGATGTTGGTCGGTTTCGCGTCAACGTTTTCATGCAAAGGGGCAAACCCGGCATGGTATTCCGACCCATTAAAAGCACGATACCAACGATGGGAGAACTGGGGCTTCCGGATATCTGCAAAGAACTCGCCATGACCAAAAGAGGGCTCGTCATCATTACCGGTGGAACCGGATCGGGCAAAACCACCACGCTGGCTTCCATGATCGGCTACCGCAACCATAACAGCCACGGACACATCGTTACCATTGAAGATCCCATTGAATTTACGCATGAACATGACAACTGTCTGATGACCCAGCGTGAAGTCGGAATTGATACCGAACACTGGGAAACCGCGCTGGTGAACGTATTGCGCCAAGCGCCCGATGTTATCGTGATCGGTGAATGTCGGCGCCAGGAAACCATGGAAACTGCCTTGCAACTGGCTGAAACCGGTCATTTATGCCTGACCACACTCCATGCCAACAATACCCACCAGACGCTGGATCGTATCATCAATATGTTTCCTCACGAACGCAGAGAACAATTGATGATGGATTTGTCCATCAATCTCAAAGGCATCCTCAGTCAAAGACTGATTGGACACAAATCCGCGCCAGGGCGCGTCCTGGCGATGGAAGTTCTGATCAATACCCCTCGCATATCGGATCTGATTTTTCGCGGACAACTGCTCACTATTAAGGACACCGTATCCAATAGCCGAGAACAGGAAATGTGCACCTTTGACCAAGCGCTGTTCGATCTGTACCTGAAGCGGGAGATCAGCATGGAATCCGCGCTGCGCCATGCCGATTCCAAAAATGATTTGCGTTTACGCATAAAAATCGAGGGGCTGCCGAGCGATAAGCAGAGAGTCAATGAAGCCATTGACTCTCTGCGCATGATGGAACAATAAAGTCGGAAAAAGATCTACAGCGCTCCTTCGGATCTTATAGCCACCAAACGTCGGCAATCAAAAAGCGCATATTTATATGTGCATGGACATTATGCTACCTGTCCAGTAGATAAGTATAACTTTCAAGCGCGGCTGTTAATTGATCCAGGATCCTTGAACCCGCGTCAGGCTCAAGGCCGGATTGCTGTTCCAGATATTGATAATGGGCGCGCAAAGTTCCCGTATCAACATGCACCTGGCGCAACATATCACAGGCGCTCTGTCCCGGGGACCGTTCCGTTAGTTCAATGATGCCATTTTCGGCGCGAACGACGTTGACCGCATGCGTATTTCCAAACAGGTTATGGGGATCGCCAAGAATTTCCTGATAAGCCCCGACCATAAAAAAGGCAAGGATATAGGGCCTGCCCGGCACGGGCGAATGAAGCGCCATCGTCGGCTCAATTCCGGCTTCATCAATATAATGGGAGATATGACCATCGGAGTCGCAAGTCAGATCCTGAAGAATTGCCCTGCGGTTGGGACGTTCATTCAAACGCTCGATGGGCATGATAGGAAAAATCTGATCAATCGCCCAGGCATCGGGCAATGATTGGAACAGGGAAAAGTTACAGAAATATTTATAAGCAACCCGCTGTTCCAGCTCATCCCACAATTGCCGATGCCCACGCCTCTCAACCGATAATGCCTGCATCAGATAATGGCACAGGGCGTTGAAGATTTTTTCAAGCACCACTCGTTCACTTAACCCAAGCGTTCCTGCTACAAATTCGCTCTGCGCCTCGATCCTGATTCGGTGAATGGTGGCGAAAAGACTGCTGACAGGATACTGGCCTTTGTGCTCCCATAATTGCCATAGTCGCTTCACAGACGCGTGAGCATCAGGCTCCGGTTCTTGCGCCGGGGGAGGCAACCATGGCGATTCGACATCAGTGACCTGGGTCAGCAATACTGCGTGATGGGCTGTCATCGCACGCCCGACTTCAGTCATCAGAACCGGAGCCGGAATTCCCCCTAACATCACCAGTTCGGCGAAAGTATCCACCACACAAGCAGCGTAAGCACGCATGTCATAATTCATGGAGCAATCTTCGACGCTCTCCGTACCCTGATAATCTACGCCCAGACCACCACCGACATCGACATGGTCAATGCACAGCCCCAACCGGTTCAATTCCAGCCAGTAGCGCCCGATTTCCGCCATGCCATGCCTGAGATCATCCAGTGCCGCCACCTGAGATCCCAGGTGACTGTGCAGCAAGCGCACATGCTGCAACAAATCCAGACGCTCAAGCTGATTGATCATTTCAAGCAATTGACACGCCGACAGGCCAAATTTGGACAGTTCACCGCCGCTATTCTGCCATTTGCCTTTGCCCAGGCTCTCCAGACGAACCCGGATACCCAGGGCAGGTTGAATCTGCGTCCATTGCCCGAGCTGTTCCGCCAGCAATCCCAGATCGGGCGGCTGCTCCAGCACGATGATGGCATGAATGCCCAGTTGATGCGCAATCAATGCCAGTCGGATATATTCCCGATCCTTATAGCCATTGCAGACCAGCGTATCCCCGCGTTTCAACATACCAAGCGCCAGCATGAATTCTGCCTTGCTGCCCACTTCAAGGCCCATGGTCTGAAATGGCGAATGCTGCTGCAGCATGGCTTGAATCACGGTACGCTGTTGATTGACCTTCACCGGATACAAAGGCAAATAAGCACCCGTATAGCCACCAACATGCATAGCATCGGCAAAAGCCTCATTCAAACGCAACAGGCGATGACGCAACAAATCTGGAAAACGCGCCAGAACCGGAAGATCCATTCCCTCGTCTTTCAAACATCGCACCAGCTCGGTCAGACGGATGGCTTGATTGCGATCTTGTGTCGGCTGGATCAGAAGATCCCCATGGTCATCAATATCCACATAACCCTCACTCCAGCGTGGGACACGAAAAGCCTGGCGCGCCTTGTCGATATCCCAACTCGCAGGCGGAAGCCCAAAAGGAAAACAGGATTGACCAAATCTGCTCACGTTAAACAAACCTTCTTACAGCAACCAAAAACGGATTATATTAGAATAACGTACAACATAACAATGCCTTGCAACCAACATGGATACTAGCGTGGAACAAAACTGGTTTACCGAACGTGATGGATTATCCGGATCCGCCTTTTCCCTTGAGATTACGGACAGAATTCACGATGAACAATCCTCATTACAGCGGATCGAAGTTTACGAGACCCGCACCTTTGGTCGTCTACTCACTCTGGATGGCGTTATTATGCTCAGCGATCGCGATCAATTCATATACCATGAGATGATTGCGCAACCAGCCTTGTGCATGCATCCGCAGCCAAACCATGTCGCCATCATCGGGGGCGGAGATTGTGGAACGCTCCAGCAGGTCGCCCTGCATGATCGGGTTCAGCATATAGATTTGGTGGAAATCGACGAAAGAGTAGTCCGGGTCAGTGAGCGCTTTTTCTCCTACCTTTGCACCGCCAATACCGATCCTCGCGTACACATGCACTTCAGCGACGGAATCGCCTGGTGCGAACAACAGGCCGAATCCAGCCTCGATGTGATATTGGTGGACAGCACCGATCCGGTCGGTCCGGCGGAAGGTCTGTTTCGGGAACCCTTTTTCAGATCGGTACACCGTTCACTGAAACCCCAGGGATTGATGGTTCAACAAAGTGAATCGCCATTGTTACACCAGGATATTATTCTGCAAATGCATCAGCGCCTGCGTTCGGTGGGATTCAGCGATGTAAAAACCCTGCTGTTCCCTCTATGTGTTTATCCATCTGGCTGGTGGAGCGCAACCATCGCCGCAAAGGATGGCGTCATACCGGTCACCCCTCTGATCATTCCTGATTTTCCGTTCCATTATTATAATAATGACATTCATCAGGCGGCTTTCGCATTGCCTGCCTTCCTGCGCCGCATCCTTGAACAAGCCGATCCGGAGCAAAAGTCTGGTTGAAAACCATCATGATGATGCCTGGCGCCGTTTCTCTGAAAACACAGCGCTCGCAACCTGCGATTTTCCTGTTCTGCGCAGGCTGGCGTGAAAACCCGCAAGGGCGCACCCGCAGGGGCGCACACTGAAACGGAGCAACGATGAATCCCTGTAGCTTTGTCAACCATAGGATTTAAGGCTGTCGGGTTTGATATCTTCCGGAATATATGGGGCAAAGGCAGTGGACAAGGCGCGATGGATTGTGGGATTGGCGGTCAGAATATGGCCCTGGTTCAACTGCACCGGGCCGCCTCCGAGATGCGTAATGATACCACCGGCTTCCTGTATCAGTAATACGCCTGCAGCGATATCCCATGGAGATAAGCCGAATTCCCAGAAACCATCCAGCCGACCAGCCGCGACATAACTTAAATCCAGCGCGGCGGATCCTGCGCGCCGCAGACCGCCACAGTCGCGCACAACTTCCCGGAACATACCCATGTAGGCTTCAAGATACATCTTGTCTCGAAATGGCACGCCGGTTCCGATTAATGCAAGACGCGGATCACGCAACGGCGCAACCCTTATTCTGCGGCCATCGAGTTGCGCACCTTCCCCGCGTCCGGCAGTGAAAAGCTCATCGCGCACCGGATCATATACCACCGCCTGACTGAGAACACCCGATTCCTCCACCGCGATAGAGATGCTGAAATGGGGAAAGCCATGAATGAAATTGTTGGTTCCATCCAGCGGATCAATAATCCAGCGCACGGACGACTGACCACTGGAACCGCTCTCTTCGCCCAGAAAGGCATGATCGGGATAGGAACGCCGCACGGTCGAGATAATGGCTTCTTCCGCCTGTTTGTCCACCTGGGTGACAAAATCGCTGGGTCCCTTGCTTTCAATCTCAAGATCCAGTCCTTGACGATAGTAGCGTAAAATAATCTGTCCTGCAGATCGGGCAGAACGGATAGCGATATTCATTAAAGGGTGCATAGGTACTCCAGTTTAATTATAAGGATCTGGCATAATGATTATCGAGAATCATAACCGGGTACATTTTGTTTTAACGGAAACATCGCACCCCGGCAATATTGGCGCGGCTGCTCGTGCTATGAAAACCATGGGTTTTCATAGGCTGGTTCTGGTACGGCCCAAAATATTTCCTCATCCGGAAGCGACCGCCATGGCTTCCGGTGCAGAAGATATATTGCAACAGGCGATTGTGTGCAACTCTCTGGAAGAAGCCACCGCAAACTGCCGCAGCGTTCTGGGATTGAGCGCAAGAGAGCGGCGGATATCAGCACCTTGCGCCGAACTTCCGCAACTCGGTGAGTGGTGGTACGCTCAAACGCTGGCCTTGCCAATGGCGCTGGTTTTCGGACGAGAGCGCTCCGGTCTGACCAACGACGAACTGGATCTGTGCGATACGCTCGTGCATATCCCTTCCAACCCAGTATACAGCTCATTGAATCTTGCCGCCGCGGTACAAGTCGTTGCTTATACCCTTTTGAGTCAGACAGCCGACGAAACGCCGGCACCTGAGCAGCAATCCGTTTACCCAACAGCAGATCAATGGCATTCCTTTTACCCGCATTTGCAGAAAGTCATCCACCTCTCCGGATTCAAAGCATTTTCCGGTGAAGTTCTAACCATGCGCCGCCTGCGCAGTTTATGCTTTCGAGCCCACCCGACCGCACAGGACCTGCAATTGTTGCGAGGACTGTTGACCGCCATGGAACGAAGCATGCAATCGAGAAACGACCATGAAGAAAATTAATTTGTACACATGATAATAGGGCTGAAACTGATTATTCCCGGGAATGGGCGGAACTTCCGCGCCGATTCCTCCTGCGTTGTACTGCGCTGGAAGCCCATAGCCCCAGTTCAAAGAGCAGGTAGGTTGGTAATGCCAGCAAGGTTTGCGAAAACACATCGGGTGGCGTGAGCAGCATGCCGACTACAAAACACCCCACCAGGATGTAAGGTCGATTGCGCCGCAGTTGTTGAGGCTCAACCAGCCCGGTCAAGGTCAGCATAACCAGCGCAACCGGCGTTTCGAAAGCAATGCCGAAAGCCAGAAACATTTTTAGAATGAAATTCAGATAATTGGATATATCGGTCATGACCGATACGCCCACGGGCGCGGTAGCCACCAGAAAACGAAAAATCAGGGGTAATACGACAAAATAAGCGAAAGCACTGCCCAGATAAAACAAAAGGATGCTGGAAACAAGAAGCGGACGCACCAGATGCTGTTCATCCTCGTACAATCCGGGCGCCACAAAACCCCATATTTGATAGAGAATAAAAGGCATGGCAAGAAAAATTGCCGCGTAAAAAGCCAGTTTGAACGGGGTCACAAACGGCGCCACCACTTCGGTAGCGATCATCTGGGTGCCACTGGGCAGATGCTCCATCAGGGGGGTGGCAAGGTATGTGAACAGAGGATCCGCTATAATTGCCAGCGGTATAAACGCCACAAGAACAAAAAACAGGCTGCGCAGTATACGCAATCTGAGCTCGGCCAAATGTTCGGTCAGGCTTTGCTGTACCTCCAGTTCAGCCGATGGAACCGATCGGGAGTTATGGTTGTTTTCCTTCATGTTCGGACCGCTTCTCATGTTCACCGGACTGCTTTTTATTTAAATCCGGGTAGACACCGGGTTTTTGCGCCAGACGTTTGCGCCACTGCGCCTCGTTGTCGTCTTCGTCCGCATCAAGATCCATTTCACGTTCCAGTTCACGGCGCAGATTCTGGGCAGACATTCGCAAGCGCCGCAGCCAGCGCCCACTGGCGCGCGCGAACTCAGGCATCCGTTCCGGGCCGACCACCAGCAAGGCGACAACCCCCACGCTAAGCAGTTCCCAAAAACCTATATTCATCATCGATAAAGCGCTTCAATTCCACCTGGGCACAGGAGCCGTCAGGTAAGCTCTGATCAAGTCTGGGCGAAGCTCAGGTACGATTGATTCGAGGCAACAATTGCATGCAATAGCAGGGCTATTGCGAAAATCGTCAACCATGAAGCTGGGCCAGTAGGGGCGCAAGAACCGAGTTCATGACTTGTTCAGAGATTCCATCAGGGCTGCTTCGATTCAGAATGCTGTATCGAAGCAGAATGACCCTCACCTGCAGAATCCGGCTGGTTTTCCAGATGCGCCTTGAAACCTGCGTCTGTCTCCTTATCATCCTCAGCATCATTCTCGTTGAGAGCACGACGAAAACCTCTCATGGCGCTACCCAGATCGGAGCCTATATTGCGTACCTTATGCGTGCCGAACAAAAGAGCCACGATCAATAAAACGATCAAAAGCTGCCATAAACTGATTCCTGCCAACATGGTCGGTTACTCCTTAATTGTGAGGGCGTGACGCTTTTTCTTCCAGACCACTGCGTCCAAAACGCTCGGCCAGTATTCGCATGACGGCTGATGAGTCCATATCTCTGTAGGCAAGCACGACCAGGCAATGAAACCATAAATCCGCCATTTCAGCGGCAAGTTCCTGAGCGTCACCGTTTTTGGCCGCCAGCACTACCTCCGTCGCCTCTTCGCCAATTTTTTTCAACATCCGATCCAGTCCGCTTTTATACAGCGAGGCAACGTAGGACTGGTCTCCCCCCTGCTCGCGGCGCTGGCGCAAAACGGCTTCGAGTTGAGCGAATAAGTTATCCATGCCTGGTTGTTCCATCATAGGCATCCATGATTGACACCGGCGGGGCTATGACCCACTGGTCATCCTCAAGTCGGTAAAAGAAACAGCTCGGTCTTCCGGTATGGCAGGCGATACCGCCTTGCGCATGAACCATCACCAATACGCTATCGTAATCGCAATCCAGGCGAATTTCCACCACATCCTGCCAATGACCCGAGGTATCTCCCTTGACCCAAAGACTCTGACGGGAACGGGACCAGTAAGTGGCTTTGCGTGTCGCCCAGGTTTGTTCCAGCGCCTTCTGATTCATCCAGGCCAGCATCAAAATACGTCCGCTGCGAGCGCATTGAGCGACTGCCGGAACCAGCCCTTCCGGATTCCAGCAAACCTTGTTTAACCAGGAGATTTCCGGGATATCGTGGCTTTGCATTTTCTCGCTCATGGTTCCAGCCTGACCGGGACGCCTCGATTTACCAGGTATTCTTTCGCTTCCCGAATGGTAAAAGTGCCGAAATGAAAGATGCTTGCGGCGAGCACCGCATCAGCATGACCCTCAATAATCCCTTCCGCCAGATGCTCCAGGCTCCCCACACCACCGGATGCAATCACAGGTACGGCGACATGCTGATGCAGATTCTGCAGCAATCGCAGATCGAATCCACTTTTGGTTCCATCCCGATCCATGCTGGTTACCAATAGTTCTCCGGCACCGCGCGCAACGGCTTCTCTGGCCCAGTCCTCGACATCACGACCGGTATTTTTTCGACCACCATGCGTATAAACCTCCCATTTCGGTGCATCATCAGTGCTCCCGGGTACCCGGCGCGCATCAATCGCCACGACAATACACTGCGATCCAAACAAATAGGAGGCTTCATTAATAAGATCGGGACTGGTGAGTGCTGCAGTATTCACGGCGATTTTGTCCGCGCCGGCATGCAGCAATCGGCGCACATCCGCGCCGCTGCGCACACCTCCACCTACCGTCAGCGGAATAAAGACTTCCGATGCCACCGCCTGAATCAGATCAGCTACCGATTCCCGATTGTCACTGCTGGCGGTGATATCGAGAAACACCAGTTCGTCGGCGCCTTTGTCATCGTAAGCACGGGCGACTTCCACCGGATCACCGGCATCGACCAGATTCTGGAAACGCACGCCCTTAACCACGCGACCCCCATCGACATCAAGACATGGAATAATACGTTTGGCTAAAGTCACAACTCAGATTCCGGTGATGCTTGAATTTCCCTGCTGCGACTCAATGCATCAGGTAGGTCTATATTCCCTTCATAGAGCGCGCGACCCACGATAGCACCCAGGATATACGGGTTACGCAGCGCCTGTAAGCGCAGCAAATCATTGATCCCGGATATGCCGCCTGACGCGATCACAGGCATCTGAACGGTGCGGGTTAACTGATCGTATTGCTGCTCCTGTATTCCCCCCATCATGCCATCCCGGGCAATATCGGTATAAATAATCGCACCGACCCCCTTATCTTTCAAAGACAATGCCAGATCAAGCGCCTTAACGGAACTGGTTTCGCTCCAACCCTCGATTGCCACCCAGCCATCGCGGGCATCGATTCCAACATATATCCGCCCCGGATAAGACTGGCATAAGTCTGCAACGAAATCGGGACTTTGAATCGCCCGGGTTCCAATGATTGCGTAATCCACGCCGTTATCGAGGTAAAAACCTGCTGATGCCATATCACGGATTCCGCCGCCAACCTGCAGCATGATATGGTCGGGCAAAGCTTCGCGAATGCGCAAAATCGATTCACGATTGGCCATCACACCGTGCAAAGCACCGTCAAGATCGACGACGTGGAGCCGACTCGCACCCTGATCTACCCATTTTTTCGCCATGGCCGCAGGATCATGGGAGTAGACAGTCGGATGTTTGAAGCTTCCCTGACGCAACCTGACACATTGCGCCTGGTACAAATCAATGGCGGGGATTATTTCCATAAGTCGGTTAACTCGATTGGGGAACCGGATTCCAGTGTACGAAATTGGACAAAAATTTCAACCCAGTGGTATGACTTTTCTCGGGATGAAATTGAACGGCAAAAATAGTTCCTTTAGTGAGCGCAGATGAAAAATCAAGCCCGTATACGGTGGATGCCGCCCTGCCCTCGACGTTATCAGGCGCGTAATAACTATGCACAAAATAAAAGTAGGCCCCTGGGTTAATTCCATTCCACAAAGGATGGCTAATGGTTGGATAGATCTGATTCCAGCCGATATGCGGAATACGAATAGGCTCTCCGGCTTCATCTTGCAATGCCTGATCAAAAAGCCGAACTCTCCCCTTGATGAGGTTTAACGCCTCCACTCCATCATTTTCATCGCTGAACCCCAGAACGGCCTGCAAACCCAGACAAATACCGAGAAATGGTTTTCTGGGTGCCAGTTCCCGGATGGGTTTAACCAGATCCAGGCGCTTGAGTTCCGCCATACATTCGCGTATAGCACCCACGCCCGGCAGCACAATATGACTGGCTCGCTCCAGATCATCCGCATCGCTGGTGAGAACGATAGAGTCATTCACCGCAACATGTTCCAGGGCTTTGACAATGGAGAACAGATTACCCATTCCATAATCGATAACTGCGATTGATCCCACTTAATGTTTAAACCTCTGCTGAATGAGAAAAGAACCGATCCCTATGATACCGAAACCTGCGCTTCAGTTTACAGCAATTACAGCAAGCCTTTGGTGGAGGGGATCGCGGATAATGGCAGAACGATCCGCGTTGCATCATGAATGGCGCGGCCAAATGCCTTGAACAGGGTTTCTGCCATATGATGGGCATTTTGCCCCCTAAGATTGTCGATATGCAGCGTTACCATGGCATGGTTAACAAAACCCTGAAAAAATTCACGCATCAGGTCCACATCAAATTCACCGATCCGGGCTCTGGGCCATGAAACGTTGTAATATAAACCCGGGCGCCCGGAACAGTCGATTACCACCCGGCTAAGCGCCTCATCCAAAGGGACATAGGCATGGGCGTAGCGCCGCAACCCGGCTTTATTCCCCAAGACCTGATGGAAAGCCTGACCGAAAACGATCCCGACATCTTCCACCAAATGGTGCGCATCAATTTCCACATCACCGCGCGCTTTCAAATGGATATCCATGAGGCCATGGCGCGCCACCTGCGACAACATATGTTCAAAAAAAGGCACGCCTGTACTCAGTTCAGCGCATCCTGTGCCATCAAGTTCAAGTTGCAAAACAATCCGGGTTTCCATCGTATGGCGCTCAATGGTGGCAATCCGCGCAGAGTTATCCATCAAAATCCCGTTATATTTGTTTGCTGAACCATGACATCCATTCGAGTGAAAATGGCCTCCGCCTATGGAAATGCGCCCAAACCAAACCCAGCGACCAAGGCAGCCAGGAAAATACAAGCAGTGTGTCGATCACCTGAATAAACAGCGCACCAAATTTACCACGAAACTCCTGTCAAAAGTAGCCGCACTCATCCAGGTTCTAAAATATGATTACTCCAAGGAACCTCTAAACGAAGGTGATTAACGATTGTTAAGCTTGGATAAAAGGCGCAGGATCTCAATATACAGCCATATCAGGGTCACCAACAGACCAAAAGCACCATACCACTCCATGACACGGGGCGCACCGGCCAGTGTCTGCTCCTCAATGAAATGGAAGTCAAGCAACAGATTAAAAGCCGCCACACCGACGATCAATAGGCTGATACCAATACCTAGCGGGCCACTGTCATGGATGAAAGGAACCCCGATACCGAACATGCGCAGGACAATATCGATTACATATATAAGGGCGATGGCGCCGGTAGCGGCGAAAACACCGGTTATCAAACGGTCTGTCACAGGAATGATGCCGGTTCGATAAATGACCAGCATGAACGCGAATACGCCGAAAGTCAGCCCTGCTGCCTGCATCGCAATTCCGGGGAACTGCTTTTCAAGCATAGCCGACAGACCGCCCACCACGAAACCCTCAAGCACTGCATAAGCAGGCGCTATCCATGGCACCCACTGAACCTTGAAAACCGATACGAAGATCAGGCCAAGTCCGGCGAAAATACCAAACATCATCCAGGGCATTGGATTGGCGAGCTGCCAGGTCCAAGCGGCGCCAACAACCACTAAAGCCAACAGTATGGCTGTCTTGTTGATCGTTCCGCTTAGGGTCATGGCTTCCGTGCCGGGACGCCTGACCGCGAATTGATCATCTCTCAGTACTGGATTGCCCGAACGCATTATAAAACTCCTTAATCACTCGATATGGCGGATCGCCGATACAGCCGATTTAATTCATTGAATGAAGTCATAATTTTAACCGCGCTGACAATCCAGATCAACAAAATTGTCCAACCTTTCACCCAATCCCGGGTACGTCAGCGAATAACCCCACATCCAGCGCGCGGACCTCCGCCGCCCAGCGGCTTGGGATCATCCGAGTAATTATCGCTCCTGACATGAACGATCAGGGCATGTTTGCGTAGATCCTTGATCATAAGCCTCGGCGCAAGCAAGGGGATGCTTGCCGTTCGATCTGGATTGACCATCAGTACCGGCAAATCTCCGAGGTGACCTGTTGCGTAAGGACCTGCGTGCCTGCCTGTTTCCAGCGGGTCGAAATGTCCCCCGGCAGCGCCACCCGGTGTGACGATGCCATCTTTACCGACACTAACCCCGCAATTCGGGTGCTGATGGAGATGAAAGCCATGAGGGCCAGGCTCAAGCCCTTTGATATCCGGGTGCAAAAGCAAGCCATAGCGGGAATTTTCAAGCCTGATGGTGCCGATAAGTTCGCCCACGCCTTCATCGGTAACCGCGTGCATTTTTACAATGACAGCTTGTTGAGCATGCGCAATGATGCAACTCATACCTAAAAACACGCCCAAACCCCGGAACCATTTGTTGAAATGATAGGATCTCATGATTACTCCTGTAACAAGCCCGCACGGGTCGATCAATATGCAAATGATTCGTGGATCAACAGGTTTTCCTGGTGCAATACCCCTACTTATACCGCAAGTTTCGGAGATTTTTCAACCATCGGTTCTGCTCTGGAAGTTCTGTTGTTGAATCTGCTCCGCGAAATGGCAGGCAACCGCATGCAATGGCGTAATTGCGCGCAACTCGGGCGGCTGGATGCGGCACAGCGGTTGCGCCAACGGGCAGCGCTGATGGAACCGGCATCCTGGCGGCGGATGAGTGGGTGACGGCGGCTCTCCCGCCAGTAAAGTCGGCTTTCTATTACGCGCACGTACGGGATCGGGAATGGGCACCGCCATCATCAATGCCTGCGTGTAAGGATGCATGGGCCGAGAAAATAATTCGTCCCGCGTCGCATATTCCACGACCTGACCCAGGTACATCACCATCACTTCATGACTGATATGACGCACCACGCTGAGATCATGAGCAACAAACAACATCGCCAGCCCATGCTCAACCTGCAGGGACTGCAACAGATTGATGATCTGCGCCTGAACCGAAACATCAAGCGCACTGACCGGTTCATCACACAAAACCAGTTCGGGATGGACCGCCAGCGCCCTGGCAATACCAATGCGCTGACACTGTCCTCCGGAAAATTCATGGGGATAGCGCTCCATGTGCCTCGTGGATAAACCAACCTGTTGCAGCAGGTCGGAAACACGCTCATGAATCTGGCTGCGGCTTTGGCGGGGCAGAAGCGCGCGCATGGGTTCTGCGATAATATCGCGCACCACCATACGCGGATCAAGCGAAGCCAGCGGATCCTGATAAATGACCTGAACCGATTTGCGAATGCTGCGCCAGGCTTTTGGCTTGAGATTTTTCAATGACGCCTCTTTCACCAGAATATCACCGGCGCTGATAGGCGCAAAGCCAAGAATAGCCCGAATCAGCGTGGACTTCCCGCACCCGGACTCACCGACCACACCAAGTGTTTTCCCCCGCTGCAACTTCATGTCCACACCATCCACCGCACGCAGCAGATGATTCCCTCCTCGCCGGGCGTTTCCAGAAACAGGGTAATGCACCTTCAGTGCACGTGTTTGCAACAATGGCGCTGAACTCATCCCCCTAACCCATCATAAAAGCAGGCGCGCGCGTGATCTCCCGTTACTGTCTCCAACCCGGGTTCTTCCTCAAGACAACGCGCCATGACATATTCGCAACGAGGCGCAAACGGACAACCGGACGGAAGATGTTGCAGATCAGGCGGCGATCCTGGAATGACTTTGAGCCGCTCACCACAAGCTTCATCAACCTTGGGCATGGCATTCAACAGCGCCGCAGTATAGGGGTGATGCGAACGATAAAACAGATCTTCAGCCTGCCCCTTCTCTATGACTCTACCACCATACATTACCAGAACGCGCTCACACAGCCCCGCTACCACGCCCATATCATGAGTGATGAGAATAATGGCGGTATTGAAATCCCGCCTGAGATCGTCGAGCAGGTAGATAATTTGCGCCTGCACGGTAACATCAAGCGCGGTGGTTGGTTCGTCCGCAACCAGAACGGCAGGCTCACACAACAACGCCATGGCAATCATGACCCTTTGCCGCATACCACCTGAAAACTCATGAGGATAGCAACGGATACGTTGACGCGCGCCCGGGATTTTAACCGCTTCGAGCATTTCCAGGGCTCTTTTACGCGCAGATGCTACGCTCATGCCTTTATGCAAACGCAGCGTTTCCGTCATCTGTTTCTCAATGCGCAAATAAGGATTGAGGGAACTCATAGGATCCTGAAAAACCACCGCCATGCGGTTGCCGCGAATCGTGTTAAGGTCTCGCTCCCTGATGCCGAGAATTTGCCTGTCCTCAAGCCACACTTCACCACTTGCCACGCCATTGGCGGCCAGCAGACCGAGCATGGCCATCATGGTCTGGCTTTTACCTGAACCCGATTCACCAACGATTCCCAGCGCTTCTCCGCGCCGCACATCAAAACTCACCCCGCGAATCGCCTCAAGCGAGTGGTGGGCGAGATTGAAGCGCACCCTTAAATCCCGCACCTTCAGAATGGGAGAATCAGAGGTCTTTAGGATCGAGGGCATCGCGCAATCCATCTCCGATAAAGTTGAAACAAAACAGAGTAAGCCCCAGAAAAAGCGCGGGGAATATAAGCATCCAGGGCGCAGTTTCCATCTCCTGGGCGCCATCATTGATCAATGCGCCCCAACTGGCATTGGGCTCCTGGACCCCAAGCCCGAGAAAACCGAGAAAAGATTCCACCAGAATGACCTGAGGGATGGTTAGCGTGACATAAATGACCACCACCCCGAGTAAATTGGGAATGATATGCCGACGTACGATGGTGATGGAGGAAACGCCGGATGCACGCGCCGCCTCAATGAACTCCCGCTGCTTGAGCGACAGGGTCTGACCGCGAACAATGCGTGCCATATCGAGCCAGTTGACAGCGCCAATGGCAACAAAAACCAGAATGATATTGCGCCCAAACACCACCATCAGCAGGATGACAAAAAACATAAAAGGCAGTGCATACAAAATATCGACCACCCGCATCATGATATTATCAATCCTGCCGCCCATGAATCCAGCCATAGCGCCATAGCTGATGCCCACCAACAGGCTAACTCCGGTAGCCGCGATGCCAATGGCCAGCGATATACGCCCGCCGGCCAGCGTTCGTACGAACAAATCGCGTCCGACATAATCGGTACCGAACCAGTGACCGCTCGCAAGGCTTGGTGCCATGCTGATATGATCCCAGTCGGTAAACGCCACGCTGTAACGGCTCAACCACGGCCCAAACAACACCAGCAGTATGACTACGCCCAACACCCCAAGGCTGACTACGGTGGCACGATTAGCGCGCAGTCTCCGCCAGGCATCAAGCCACAAGCCCTGCCGAACATCCTCAAGTTCTTGCTCCACTTCCATGCGCCCCGGTGGCGCCGCGCTCATAAACGCACCCTCGGATCCATCCAGGCATACATCAAATCCACCACAAGATTCATTATTATCACCAATATGCCATAAAATACCACCACCCCAAGCACCAGCGTATAATCCCGATTGATCGCACCCTGAACAAAATAACGCCCGATACCGGGAATGCCAAAAATCTGTTCGATGACAACAGAGCCTGTAATGATGGCTGCAAAAGCCGGCCCCAGATAAGAGACTATAGGCACAATGGCGGGCAGAAAAGCATGGCGCAACAGAATCACGCGCCTCGGTAAGCCCTTGGCGCGAGCGGTGCGGATATAAGGACTGTTCAACACTTCAATCATGCTGCCGCGCATCAACCGTGAAATGTACGCCACATGCGGCAAAGCCAGGGCGATCACAGGAAGAATCAGGTTTTGCCATGCGCCGCCGCCATAACCCCCTGCCGGTAGCCAGTGAAGATTGATCGCAAAAATGAGCACCAGCAACGGCGCAACCACGAAATTTGGAACGGAAATCCCGGTCATAGCCAGGCTCATCACCGTATAATCGACCCAGCCATTGCGGTAAAGCGCCGCAAGCATTCCGGCAACCGTGCCGAAAACGAAAGCAACCAGCATCGCCAGCGCGCCCAACCGCAATGATATGGGAAAACCGGAGGCGATCAATTCATTGACTGTATAATCCCGGTACTGAAATGAAGGCCCCAGATCGCCATGCGCCACTTCCCACAGGTAACGAAAATACTGCTGCCACAAAGGTTCATCGAGATGATACTTGGCTCTCAGATTAGCCTCTATTTCAGGCGGAAGCGCGCGATCCGTGTCAAATGGCCCCCCCGGCGCCGCTCGAACCAGGAAAAATGCCAGGCTGAGAAGAATAAGCAAAGTCGGTACCGCGCCTATAAGGCGCTTGAGCGCATAGATCCACATAGCTTATAAAATCATCATGATAAAATTTTAGGTTCCCTAACCTGCCAGCCTTCAGCGACTCCCGGCTCAATCTGCCCCGCGCTATTATAACGTATCAACCCTTATAAACAGATCTAAATATCGGCGGCGGGTATGCCTTGCGCCAGATGGGGGGCCAGCGATCCAGGTTCAGTGCCATTACCGCGATGCAACTCCGCTGCCATGCTCCATGAGCTTAGCCACAGCAAAAGCAGAAAAGCAGCGTTTATTCCAGATTCCATGATCGGCATGCTCACGGCAACGAAAGTCAGGGACAAGTTAAGGAACGAGCCAACGACAAGCAAATAGCCCGACCCGTAATGGCAATGCGCGTCAATTCTTTAACTGTTCTGCCCATTGTATGGTAAAATCTTTCAGTTCAGTTAGACTGTAATGTATCGAGAGTTGCGCTTGTCTCCGTTACTCCAGGAATTTTACGCAAAAACCATGCTATGGTAAGCATGGATCATGGCTTCAGAGGATTTTTCATGGCTGTACAACAAAATCGAAAAACACGTTCCAAACGCGATCAACGCCGCGCGCACGATGAATGGAAACCACCCACTTTGTCGATTGATCCCACATCCGGCGAAACCCACCTGCGCCATCACATGACAGCAGACGGATACTATCGTGGACGCAAGGTTCGTTAAATCCTGCCCTTTCCACATGGTCATCCCGCTGAAGAAAACCATATGATCAAAATCGCGGTGGATGCGATGGGCGGCGACAACGGTCCAGCACCTATTATTAAGTCCTGTGCCCAGATGCTGACCGAAGATCCCGATCTTGCGATCACCTTGGTGGGCGATCAGGATACCATCCATACTTTGATGAAAGCCGACCGTAGAGCGAGAACAAGCACCGAGCGGCTATGCGTTCAGCATTGCGCGGATTTCATCCGGATGAACGATCCTCCCATGCGCGCCATGCGAAAAAAAAACTCGTCCATGCGTGTCGCGTTAAATATGGTCAAGGCGGGCAAGGCTCAAGCCTGCGTAAGCGCAGGTAATTCCGGCGCGCTCATGGCGCTGTCGCGCTATGTATCGGGTACCTGGGAAGGGGTTGACCGCCCAGCGCTGCTTACTTCCATGCCCACCCACGGCGGCAGTTGCTATATGCTTGATCTGGGCGCCAACGTGGAATGCGAAGCGCATCACCTGTACCAGTTCGCCATTATGGGCTCGGCTTTATGCACTGCCGTTAAACATATCAAGCATCCGCGCATCGGGCTGCTTAATGTCGGTTCGGAAGAAATGAAAGGTCTACCCAGCATCCGCGGGGCGGCGCAGTTGATTCAATCGAGCCAACAACTGAACTATATCGGTTTTATTGAAGGCCATGACGTACACCATGACCGGGCTGATGTCATCGTATGTGATGGCTTCGCCGGCAATATCGCCTTAAAAACCAGCGAAGGACTGGCCAAGCTGATCAACGAATTTCTGCGCGAGGAATTTTCACGTAATATTTATAGTCGGCTGGCTGCGCTGATTGCCTGGCCGGTACTTCGGGCTATGCGCCGCAGAGTGGATCCGCGACGTTACAACGGGGCTACATTACTGGGGCTGAATCACATCGTCGTCAAAAGCCATGGGCATAGCGATGCGATCGCCTTCATGAGTGCGCTTCAGCTTGCCATTGCCGAAGCCAGAGCCAATATACCTCAGCGTATTGGCGATCTGATCTCCCTCTCAGATGTCAACATCCAGTCGCCTTATCCACTTAGCTCCGCCAATCCGGGCGCTTAAATAAACAGATCAATTTTACCTGCCGATCATATGGCTTGAGAACCTGGCACATTGCGGCTGAATAAGCGAAGCGCATCCAGGACTTAATTTCCAGGCATCTTTGCCGCCGCAGTTCGCTCAAAGTCTGCACAAGGGTCAGGTCTTGCAATCAAGCATTTTCATTTTTTTGACAGCCCTGATCATTCAATTCGTAAAGCTCTCGCCATTCGACTATGGGGCGTTCTCAATTAAGCCAAATCAATACCGAAGCAAGGTGAAGCATCGACAAATAATTTTGTGCCAATCGATCATACCTTGTTGCGATCCGTCTGAATTGTTTCAGTTTTTGGAATAAGCGCTCCACCAGGTTTCTTTCCTTGTAGAGATGATGATCATACCCCCTGAGCTCATTTCGGTTACACCCTGGTGGAATAACCGGCACAGCGCCAATCGCCTTGATGTTTTCGATAAAATCGTTAGAATCATATCCTTTGTCAGCCAATACGAAATCTGTATTAAAACCTTCTATCAAGGCATTTGCTTGTCCGTATTCGGAAGCCTGGCCTGCCGTCAGTAACCATCTCACCGGGTTTCCCGGAGCGTCAACGGCTGCATGTATTTTGGTACTTGATCCTCGCGCGATTTTCCAACAGATTGTTCTTCCTGATCGTTTTTTTCGGCGCGCCATGTTGATGAACGTGGGCAATGCTGCCGTCCACCATCAAGTATTCCAGATCTTTATCCGTTGCGAGTATCTCAAAAATGGCAGCCCGATCCCCTTTTTTTGACCAGCGGTCATAACGCGCACACATCCGGTGCCAATGACCAGATTCCTCAGGAAGGTCTCGCCAGGGCGCTCCTGTACGAGCAATCCAAAGCACTGCTTCCAGGAAGGTCCGGTTATCTTTTGCCGTGACACCGCAATCCGTTTGTTTTCCAGGCAGCAGGGGTCGAATTCTTTCCCATTGGTCATCACGAAGAGACATTCTGGCCATTTTCATCCTTTGAAAATCACTACAAAGCCAGAATGCCAAATGAAAACCGCTTAAAATAACAAGCTAATTGAGAACGCCCCCTGGTCTCCGCTGATTATTAAAGGTAAAAGGATGTGCATCAAGCCCGCCGGGGCTGGCTCCTCATCATGTTTCCCGTCTTCTACCTCAGCG
>Ga0209633_10001201_pt1 | contig 27511 bp, 28 predicted proteins | sample Cruoilmetagenom1_FD_187290 | JGI IMG/M metagenome (GOLD analysis project Ga0209633, IMG submission 187290) | Oil polluted marine microbial communities from Coal Oil Point, Santa Barbara, California, USA - Sample 1 (SPAdes) (version 2) | ecosystem: Environmental > Aquatic > Marine > Oil seeps ...
TACGGGCTACGCCCTCCGGGGCAGAGCCCCCGCAATCCAGGTAAAAGCGGACAATTCATGTGCTATAAAAACCGGACAATTCTATTTGCTTCTAACAATGAAAGGTGTGAGCAGTGACGATTTGAGCGTGCCTTGATCCGAGAGCGCCAACGAGAAGACATCGCGCCGGCCAAACAGCGTGGGCGCATACCGTGTTGGATTTCAAACCCTTTTGCTGACCGCGTCGAGAGAGCATAATAAGGACCTTGATCGTTGATTAAAACGGGAGCTTTCGCAATGAATGAACAAACAAGAGTCGAACTCGAGGCAGCCGCGTTCAGACGTCTAGTGCGGCACCTTCGTGATCACACCGAAGTGCAGAACATCGATCTGATGATCTTGGCCGATTTCTGTCGGAACTGTCTGGCCAAATGGTATCTTGCAGCGGCTGCGGAGCGTGACATGGAAATGGATTACGAGACCGCACGCGAGATGATTTATGGAATGCCATACGCGGAATGGAAAGATAAATATCAAAAGAAGGCGACACCTGAGCAGATGGAGGCCTATGAAGAGGCTCAACGGAGACGGAAAAGTTCTGGGGAGGCTTGAAGGCGCAAACATGCGATTTAACATAATATACATTATGCGCAATACTCATTACTATATAAGCGAATCCTAAACTTGATCTTTAAACTACTTCCAATATTCACATTGAAAATATGGAGATCAAATGAACTTGGGCGCAACCCGTCTTCCGCGCCGCAATGTGTTGATTGTTCGTTCGATGACGGCAATTGAGCCTGCTGGGTGCCCATGTGGTTGATTTCCTCTTACCAAAAAAGCCCGCAACGTGGGTTACGCCCAATGGACTTCTACAGACTGCGGCTTGAAGCCGGCTCTACCCATCACGCAACGATGTTGCGAAAACCATTCGTAATTGGGGTTCTTGGCCCAAACCGCCGAAAATATGCACTAAGGATTCTGGGCTGCATAGAGCCTGGAAAGCTCTTCGCTGGAAAGCTCTTCGGAAGACAGCTGCTTGCGCATCTGCGCGAAGTCGAGCGGCGTGAAGTCGACGTCGAACTGGTAGCGCCCATAGAAGTTGATGTGCTGCCAGGCCACGGGTGATAGACGCTTGAGGACCTCGGCAGAAGCGATCTCGCCGCGGGTATCCAACTCCGCGAGAGCCTCGGAGAGGATTAGCGCGTTGTAGTAAACCACCGCGTTGCCAACGAGCCTGGAACACTCATTCCAAATCTCCTGCTCATGCTGGGAATGGACCCGGTAGCGGCCACCGTGGGCATACGCAATCGCCCGGCGAAGCTGGTGGTATGCTTCGCCGCGGTTGAGCGCCCGCTGCACATTGCGCCGCAGAACTGGGGAGTCGATGTAGTCTAGCAGGTAGAGGCTGCGGATGATGTTGTCGAACTCCCAAAGCGCGCGCTTCGTGCGATTCTTGCGCCGGTAGGCGCTCAGCTTGGCCACGATCACACTCTGGGTCGTGGTTTTCAGCGCCAGTGAAAGCAGAATGCGCTCAATATTCGGCCACTCCGAGAGGATCAGCCTATCGCGGATGCGGCGAACCGGCTTGATCGGGTATCCGTGGTATTGGCTTGGATGACGGAAGCCGTAGAGGCCGGTCTCCACCTTGCGTCGGACATTGCGGTACCGAGGTGCGAAACGGTAGCCGAACAGGTGTAGCAGCGCGAAGTTGACCTGATTGGTGCCGTGGGTATCGGTGGAATGGATCTCCGGGAGGATGTCGGTGGCGTTGTTGAACAAGATGTCGAAGACGAAATGGCTCTCGTGTTCGTTGGCGCCGATGATCCGGGCGTTCAGCGGCACATGGTTGGCCAGCAGGGTGTAAGCGACAACGCCCTTCTTCAGCCCGAAGTATTTAGAGGAGTGTCGGGCGTTGATCGTTGGAATCGTGGCCTCGAACTTCTGCCCATCACTGCTCGAATGCACCGCCTCGTCGATGTCGAAGTGGCGGAAGATCGGCAGACGCGCGGTGGCGTTGGCGATGCGCTCATTGGCCTCCTTTAGCGTCTCCAGCCGCATGAAGTTGCTGGCTGTGGTCGACAGCTCTTGGTAGGTCAGGTTGGAGATGTCCGCCATGCGACCCAGGCCGATGTTCGTCGCGTAGGCCATCAGCTGGCGATAATCGCGGGCTTGGACGGCGCGGCCTTGCGGTAGCGACCGAGCACATGCTCGAATGCCTCCATGAAGCCGTTGCGGCGATCGACGAATAACAGCAACGTGTCGATGTCGACCCGCTCGACCATGTCGAAGAGAGGCTCGTTCGGCAGCGCCTCCTGACTTCGGACAGCCCGTTCCCAAACAGCACGATCATCCTGCATGCGGACGTAGGCGTTCTCACCGGCCAGAATCCGCTGGTTGACGGACTCGAAGCGCTCGTCGATGAGCGTTCGCAGCTCTTCGAGCTGTTCCCGGATTGGCCGGCCTGCTGCCTCCAGGCCGTGCCGGGGCAGCAGGTCTGCACGCTGTCGAAAGGTCTCCTCGTCGACCAGATCGTCTTCGAAGCTGCGGAAACGCACACTGTCGCTGCAGTGCAGATCGCCGGCTTCGAGACGTTCGCGCAGCAACCGGTACACCAGAAACTCATAGCGGTCACGGACGATCATGCCGCCTGCATCGAAGACGTAACGCCTGGACCGAGCAGGAATCAAAGCGGCGGACACTTCGACTGCAGGTAGTGTTTCTCCCTGTGCGAAGGCCTTGGCCATGATTATCAGTGTCTCCAACAGCGAAGCGTTTGCCGGTGTTCCCTGCAGGGAGAGGAAGCGTAGAAGCGGTCGCAGGTTCCGCTTGACCTTCGGCATCACCAGGTCGACCTCCTTCCATTCGAACGATGCCTCGTCCAAAGAGGCGTCGCTGGCGAGGTGTTGGCACAGATGATCAAGGCGCTCCGGCGCCAGCAACTCGTGCGCCCGCTCGCGCACGGCCGAAAACGGCGTCTGTCCATCGATGGTCGGGTCCAAGAACAAGGTCAGGATCTTGGCCCCTTGATCAATGTCATCGTTCGCCTGACGCTTGAACCGGTAAATGGCCTCCTTGGCAGCCTCTTTGACCTCATCAGCGTATCGCCGGACCAAGGAGCAGAAGCCCGTGAGCAGATTGTCGTTGAGGCGCTGATACCGGTCGTGGATGAAACACAGGAGGTACAGATGGACCGTCTCTCGGTCCATCCGCTTGAGCTTGTAGACGGTGTAATAATCAACCAGCGAGGCATAATAACGTACGCTCTCGGCGGTCACGCCGACGGCGTCGATGACGCGCAGCGACAACTCGAACAGGGGGCGAATCTGCCTACCGCGATCGAGCTCGGCCAATAACTGCTTGTGGCTGAAGTCCCGAGGCTGGCGTTTGATCGCGGTGATTGCGTGCAGGCCCTCATCGTTCACGAGGAGTCGGTCCAGTGATGCGGCATCCTCCTCGCCGATCAGACCAGAGAGCGCACCGGTCAGACGCTTGCGCTCGAAGGTAAGCGTCTCCCGCACCACATCCTGAAGGAAGGTGTAGCCCGGCAGCACAATGCGCTTTTGGCGCAGCAGATCCACCAGTTCGCGCAAAACGTACACTGGTCGGCTGGAGATCCGTGCCGCTTGCCTCGCGTGCGCCTCCAGCATGGCCCATTCTTCCAGCGCGCAGAGCCGGTATCGGAACAGTCCAAGAACCGTCTCGATGTGGCGTTGACGGGTGTGCTCGGAGACCGCCAGATCGGCCACAACCACGTTGTCGAAGTAGCGCCGGCGCAGATAGTCGACGTCCTCGCGGACCGCCAGGAGCTCGAAGCGGAAGAAGCGCTGGCGGGCGCAGAAATAGCCCAGGTGCAGGAGGAAGTGGATCTTGGTGCGGACCGAGCGTCGCTGTTCCAGCGCCTCGCGTTCCGGTGCCGTTAGCGCAAAGAACAGATCCCGATCGGCCTGGGTGAACCGCGGAAAGCCTCACAGCAGTTCGTACTCTTCCGGCGAGAGGATCTGGATGCGATCGCTCTGGGGGCGGATCTCACCGTCGGGATCGTCGAACGGGATATCGAGCATGCATGCGTCGGATGGAGCGGAAAATCATATCTTAAGCGATTTTCGATCCAGTGCGTCTGGCCGATGGACTTTAGTGGTACCGTAACACTCTGATCCAACGCCGTTTCGCCGCGGCTACTCACGCGCGGCGCCGGATTGGCGCTGCCGTCGGCGCTAGTGCATATTTTCGGCGGTTTGGGCCAAGAACCCCACTACGCGCTTGTCGCGTGCTTGGAACAGCGGCCCAAGAAACCAGCTTACCACATGCTCGCGAAAATCCGGCGAGACATAGCCGACACGCAGCCGGCGCTCGGGATCGGGGTCGTTGTCATGGGGAATGATTTCGGCGGCGGCATGGGCCTTTTGGTAATGCCGGCCTTCCTCGAACAGATCGCGCTCGCTGACCTCGGCCTGATACTGCATACCGAGCAGAAGATTGGAGTGGGCCGAGGCAAAATCGGGCTGCAGGGCCAGCGCACGCCGGTAGCAGCGCACCGATTCGTCCCAATCCCCCAAGTCCTTGTGGAGCCCGGCCAGGTTATTCAACGCTTCGCTGTAATCCGGATTGATCGCCAGCGCCTTGTGCAAATGGGCGGCGGCCGCTTCGTTGCGTCCCTCCTTGTGCAGCAGTCCGCCGAAATTCAGGTGGGCCTGATAGCAGTTGGGATTGATCGCCAACGCCTGGCGAAAATGCTCGGCCGCTTTGTCCGGCATGTTCAGCACCTGGAAAATCGCCCCGAGATTGTTGTGGGCAAGATCCGCATCGGCCTCGAGCGCGATGGCCCGGCGATAATGGATCACCGCCTCGTCGAGCCGGTTCAGGCGGTGCAGCGCGGCGGCCAGGTTGTGGTGGGCTTCGAACCCGTCCGGCTCGAACACCAAGGCACGCCGGTAATGGCTGATGGACGCTTCCACGTCGCCGTGGTCGCGCAGGGCGTTGGCCAAGGCCAGGCGGCATTTGGGGCGACCGGGGCTGGGCGTCCACCGCCTGGCGCAGATGGGCGATGGCCTCGGCCGGGTTGCGCGGGCGCAGCAGCAGCGCCAAGTTGTAGTGGGCCTGATAGAAGTCCGGCTCCTGTTCCAGCGCTTTGCGGAAACAGCGTTCGGCCTCCGCCGGACGGCTGCCGGTTCTTGTGAATGTTGCCCAGGTTGGTGTAGGCGAAGGCGCTGGGCGCCACCGCTAGGGCGCGCTGATAACAGACCGCGGCGCGCTCGGGATGGCCGGCGCGCTTGTAGGCCACCCCCAGATTATTGAGGGTCTCCCGATGATCGGGTTTCAGCGCCAATACCTTCTCGTACAGTTCGATGGCGCGCTGGGTGTCGCCCTGAAACCAATGCAGGGTGCCGAGGTCGTACCAGGCCCGCCAGTGATCCGGGGCCAGACGGGTGGCGCACCGGTAGTAATCGGCCGCCTCCTGGTTTTTGCCCATCGGGCGGTACGCCTGACCCAGATGGTTCAAATACTCGGAGTGCTCCGGCTCGATCTTCAGCGCCCGCTCGATCAGCTCCGCCCCCACCTCAGGTTCGCCCAGAGCCACGCGAGCCAAACCCAGCCCGCTCAGAGCAGCGGCATCGCGGGGCTCGCGTGCGAGCACCTGCTCGAACAGGGCTGCGGCTTCGGCCGGCCGGTCCTGCCCGTGCAATGCGCGGGCTTGATCCAGCAGGACAGGGGTGGATTCAGGGGGCGACTTGTTGCTATCGGGACCGTTGGGCGTCATTGGTGGATTGCGGCTGGTTGGTGCAACGCGGGCGCAGCCGAATCCGGCTTGGCTGGCTTTGTCTATTATAGCCAGACAGCTGGATAGCGTCGATTGCTGAGAGTTCCTGCCTCATGCCACGGTTGCCCCGGATTTGGGTTGTGGTTTGTGCATCATGATTCAAGGAGCGGGCTGTTCTTTGTTTTTGTTTGACAAATTGGCCTGGGCAGGGTATTGGTTAACCGCTGTAAACGTAAAGAACATTGGACGCAAGAGGAGCGTCCTCTGGGAGCGGGATTCAGCGGGTTTTTGTTGGGCGGGTTGTTGACGGATCAGCCTATCGGTTGTTTTTGATGCAACGTCATTCATTTGACTGGGGGCAGCGAACGATGAACACCAAAAAGAGCACATTCGAGAGCGGTTTGATTAAGGGAGATTGGAGTTCGCGGGATTTGACCATAGGCGGACAACTGAGCGCTCCGCCGATGTGGATTGAGGGCGCTGTCGGTAGAGGAAAAACGGCGGCGTTGCATCGCGCGGTGGTGTTGGCCATGGGTCTTGGTGCGGTTTTGCAGGCGCCCGATGCTCTGGCCGAGCTGGACGTGGTGTTTGCCAATTTATTCGAAACAAACCGTGTGTGCCTGAACGACGGCTCCGGCGGCTTTTCCTGCGGCGACGTCAGCTCCGATACGAATAGCAGCCTCCGGCAAAAACGCTGCTGGACCCTTGAAGCCGCTCGCGCAGGGCGGAACCGGAAAAGGGGTTCCGCATTTCTGAAGACGGAGGACAGTCCTCCGTCTTCTGTCTTCCGGAAGGCGGATCACCCTTCGTGCATCCGCCTACGCACCGCTCTGACCGGCGCATTCTCGCACCCGCGCCAGAAACGTGGTTACGGCGTCTTATATGGTCCGCCCCGTATTGCAGGAAAAAATTCGTTCGTGACAAAAGAAATATTGCTCCCATATATCCGGCCTTCGGTTTCTGCGCAATTCGTTGCTTACTCTTTTGACTCTCTCTGTCTCGACAACCGTTTTACTTAACTTCTCTGCGCCTTGTCCGGGTGTGTCCAGGCGTAAAAATCCTGTTCGTATTTTGTTGCCGCCATGTATGTTTACCTTGAGCAATCATGGACAATACGTTGCAGAAAGACTATAGGACAAAACAGGATCCGACACAAACGTGAACTTTGCCACACACCCCGAGTTTCCACTGGCCGGAAATATCGTTTACCTCAACCACGCCGGCGTTGCGCCATGGCCACGGCGAACCACTGATGCCGTCAAAGCCTTTGCCGAGGAAAATGCGTGCACCGGCGCCGTCAACTATCTGAATTGGCTGCGTAAGGAAGCGTCTTTGCGCGAACAGTTGAAAGAGTTGATCAATGCCCCGTCCACTGACGATATCGCATTGGTGAAAAATACCTCCGAAGCGTTGTCACTGGTTGCCTACGGACTTTCCTGGAAAAAAGGCGATAATGTCGTTTCCAGCAACGAGGAGTTCCCTTCCAACCGGATTCCCTGGGAGTCCCTTGCATCGAAAGGGGTTGTGCTCCGCCAGACACCGTTGGCGGGTACGGCAAATCCTGAGGAACGTTTGTTCGAAATGGTCGATGAAAAAACCCGCCTCATCACGATCAGTTCGACACAATTCGCTTCAGGCATTCGTCTCGATGTGGAAAAAATCGGCCGGTTCTGCCGACAGAACGGCATATTATTCTGTATCGACGCAATCCAGAGTCTGGGGGCTTTTCAGTTCGATGTGCAGGCCAACATGGCGGATTTCGTCATGGCCGACGGCCACAAGTGGATGCTTGGGCCGGAAGGGCTGGGGCTATTTTATACCTCCCCACAGGCACGCGAGCTGCTCAGCTTGGCCCAATATGGCTGGCATATGATCGAAAACGACCATGATTATGAAAATGTACCCTGGAACATTGCCCCCACTGCGCGCCGATTCGAGTGTGGGAGTCCCAATATGCTCGGCATACATGCCTTGTCCGCCAGTCTCTCGTTATTGCTGGAAAGCGGCATGGAGACGGTCGAGCAACGAATACTGAGCCGGGCTTCCTATTTGATCGAGCGGATCATTGAGGCACCGTTTCTGACTGTGCTGTCACCGTTGCGGGAGGAACAACGTTCGGGAATCGTGGTATTTCGCCATGACAGCGTCGACAACGACGTGCTGTTTCGTCACTTGAGAGATCACGGTATCGTCTGTGCCGTTCGCGGCGGCGGCATCCGGTTTTCGCCCCATTTTTATATTACCGAAGCGCAGATGGATCAGGCGCTGGCGGTTGTGGATCGGATGAAATGAGCTGTGTTGCCTCTTAACTAAAGCCGTTAGTTACCCGTTGGCGGAGAAAACAGTCTGAAATAATTGCGCCTGCTCAGATCCGCGACTTTGTTGACAGAAATCCCGCGCAGGTCGGCAATGCGTTCGGCAACATGGCGGACATAGATCGGATAATTGGGTTTGCCTCGAAAAGGAACAGGTGCCAGATAAGGCGAATCGGTTTCGATCAGGAAACGGTCGTCCGGTACTTTGCGGGCAACGTCATGAACGGTTTTGGCATTTTTGAAAGTGACAATGCCGGAAAATGAAATATAAAAATCAAGATCCAATGCTCTGGAGGCCATGTCCCAGTCTTCGGTGAAGCAATGCAAAACACCGCCGACCTCATCGGCGCCCTCCTCTTCCATAATGCGCAACGTATCCTCTTTGGCCTCCCGGGTATGAATGATCAGCGGCTTGCCGGAGAGCCGTGCGGCGCGAATATGCTGCCTGAAGCGCTCTTGCTGCCAGCTTGAATCACCGTCACTGCGGAAATAATCGAGCCCTGTTTCACCGATTCCGACAACCTTTTCGTTCCGGGCGAGTTCGACCAGTTCATCGGCCGACGGCTCATGCCCTTCCCGTTCATTCGGGTGTACGCCGACGCTGATGGAAACGTTCTGATAGGCGGCCACCAGGTCACACATGGCCGGGTACGCTTCAAGATCGATGGCGATGCACAGCATGTGTTCGATATGATACTCTTTTGCAGCATTCATGAAAGCGCAAAAATCATTTCCGTAGGGGCTCAAATCAAGCCGGTCGAGGTGGCAATGGGAATCGACGAACATTTTGCGGTTTCGAGGTGTTACATGGTATGGGTCGGTCGTTCCGACCCCAGCAGGCCGGCCAACTGGGTTTCGATCTTGCTTCGAGCCCGCCCCCCGTCCTGATCACTGAACTGAACACCTATGCCTGCGGCCCGATAGCCTTCGGCACCCGGCGGTGTCACCCAGATGATTTTTCCAGCAACGGGAAGACGTTCCTTTTCTTCCATGAGACTAAGCAATATGAACACCTCTTCGCCCAACTGGTAAGAACGTGTCGTCGGCATGAACAGACCCCCATTGGTGACAAAGGGCATATACGCAGCGAACAGCGCGTTCCTGTCTTTGATTGTGAGGGATAAAATGCCCTGGCGTGGGGCGTTCATCGTGCTGGGCATGGAATTACTGTTGAGCGTTGAAAACTAAGATGTCCTAGGCAGTTGGCGCCATTTGATGAGTATTTCTTCCAGCAACATTTGTTTGTTCACCTGTGTGTTCAGTGATCGGGTCGATGTGAACAATAAGTCAAGGAAGCGAAACAGCTCCTTTAAGTTTAGCTTTTGTGCCTCAGCTTGCAAGCTGATGGACCAGTCCGGATTGTAAAGGCCAGCCACCGATGAACCATGATGCAATCGGATCATATCCATGACCCAACCGGTTATCCATAAAAGCACTCTGTCGCACGGTTGCTTGCACCACAGTTCGGCCACACTCACCGGGTCTGAAGCCTGCCGCGATACATTCAACCATGCTTGAAACAACGAAGCTCTGACAGCCAGACTGTTTTCCCGGGCCAATGCCAGAAGCGGCGCGCCACCTGCCAGCACCAGCAGAGCATCGGGCTGTTCATGAACCTTTTGTCGTCGAAGCCATTCGAGCGCATCGTTTTTATCCGGAATTCCGAGGGTCATTTGTTGACAGCGGCTCAGAATCGTTGCCGGCAGTGAAGAAGGGGAGTCGGTGAGCAGTAAGATGACGGTCTGATCGACCGGCTCTTCCAGCGTTTTCAACAGACCGTTTGCGGCAGCGGCATTCAACCGATGAGCCGGCATCAGCAACACAATGCGATATCCACCATATTGAGCTGTGAGCGTCAATAAATCCGATAATTCCCGGATTGCGTCGATTGTAATCGGCTTGCCCGGCTCTTTCGGTTCTATTCGAACGAAATCGGGGTGTGTATGAGCCTGAAAAAGCTGACAGCCGGAACATCGACCGCATCCCATCATCTGCTCATCGTGCTGCTCACACAGCAGCGATTGGGCAAACTGCATTGCCAACCGCAGCTTCCCCACACCCTCTTTTCCGGAAATAAGTAACGCGTGGGGAACGCGTCCGTTGTCAACGTACGCCCTCAGCAGTTGCCACTTTTTGCGGTGCCAGGGCAATAACTCGTTTGGCATTAGGCTGGAGAGGGAGCGCTTTTGAGCAGGCACTGAAGGTGACCAATTATTTCGGACTGAACGACGGCCAATGGCTGGGTGGCATCAACCTGCTTGATCCGTTCCGGAAATCGGACGGCCAGCTGCAGATATTCTCTTCTGACCTTTTGAAAAAACGCAATCTGCTCGGACTCGAATCGATCAGGCGCACCACGCCCGCGGGCGCGTTCGAGCCCTACTTCGGGCGGGGCATCGAGCAACAGAGTCAGGTCCGGCCGCAAACTTCCCTGTACCCATTCTTCGAGCATTTGAATACGTGTTCGGTCGATGCCGCGTCCACCTCCCTGGTAGGCATAGCTGGCATCTGTAAAGCGGTCACTGAGGACCCAACGTCCGGCTCGCAATGCAGGTCTGATGACTCGGTCCAGGTGCTGGGCTCGCGCCGCAAACATCAGCAGCAACTCGGCATCATCCGCCGGCGGTTCCGTCTCCGGGTTGAGCAGCAGTGACCGAATCGCCTCACCCAGGCGCGTACCGCCCGGCTCCCTCGTAACCACAACATCTTTACCCTGCCCTCTCAGGTAATGTGCGATCATTTCAAGATTCGTCGTTTTTCCTACGCCCTCCCCGCCTTCCAGGGTAATTAGTTTCCCAGGGTTCACCGCTTTTTCTTTTTCCTTTGATAAATATCCACCGCCCGGCCGTGCTCCTTGACGGTTGTCGAAAAGACGTGGGTTCCGTCTCCCCGCGAGACGAAATAGAGGCTGCTATCATCATTCGGGTGCAAAGCGGCATAAATCGATGCCGCCCCGGGCATGGCAATCGGTGTGGGCGGCAAGCCGGTATGAATGTAGGTATTATAAGGCGTAGGTGCAACCAGGTCCTTTTGTCGAATATTACCATCAAATTCCTCACCCATCCCGTAGATCACGGTCGGATCGGTCTGCAACGGCATGCCTTGGCCCAACCGGCGAGTGAAGACGCCCGCAATCGTGGCTCGCTCATTGGCCCTGCCTGTTTCCTTCTCGATAATCGATGCAAGAATCAAAGCGTCATAAGGGGTACGCAAAGGCAGCCCTTCCGCCCGGTTCGACCATTGAGCATCCAACACTGTTTGCATCCGCTGATAAGCACGCTTTAGCACGGCCAGGTCGGTTGTCCCTTTGGTAAAAAAATAGGTGTCTGGGAAAAAGCGTCCTTCGGGATGTTCATGCGTTGAACCGATCAGTGCCATAATTTCGTGATGACTCTTACCGGCCAGCGTCGCCGTTATGTTCGGATGGCGGCCCAGTTCGGCAAGAACCTGTCGAAATGTCCACCCTTCCACCAGCGTCAAAGTATGGTGGTGCACTTTCCCTGCGAGCAGAGTCGAAAGCAACCCGCGGGCGGTCATTCCAGGCTCGAGTTCGTATTCGCCCGCTTTCAGTTTATCGGCGTTTCCGCCGACGATCGCCATAATTTGAAACCAAAAAGGCGCGTAGAGGATGCCGTTAGACCCAAGCGATTGTGTGATCTTCCGCAGAGAGTCGCCTTTTTCGATTTCGAAGGTGAGCGGCTCTTTGATCAGGAGTGGTTGGTCGACGGCATGTTGGTAATCCAGCCACCCGCAACCGACAACAACAGCAATCAATAAGAAAATGAATCCGATAAACCGCATCATTGATTGTGAACCTCGTTTTGCTTGAGTTTGTCGATCCAATAACCGATTTGCCGGGTGACGGTTCCCGAGGGATAACGAATATTCTCCAATTCGATAATCGGCCAATAATCGATAATACTATTTGTTAAGAATAATTCATCCGCGTCAAGCAGATCATCGATTGTGATACGCGCCAATGTGACCTTCATATCATGGGCTTTTGCCTGCACGATCACAAGTGCACGCATAATTCCGGCGACGCCGCATCGATCGATTTTTGGAGTGAGGAGGCGGCCGCCTTTCACCAGAAAAAGATTGCTTTTTGTGCCTTCGACCACACAATCGTCTGTGTCGAGCATCAATCCTTCATGAATGCGCGGGTCGTCGCACTCGCGCATCGCCAGGATCTGTTCAAGGCGATTCATATGCTTGATCCATGCCAGTCGCGGATTGATCCCGAGCCGTGTTTCACACACGCGTGCTTTGATGCCGTTGCGCTTGAGTTCGGGAGGATAATTAGGGCTTGGGTGCACACTGAGCACCCGAGTGGTGTTGGAATCATCGGGACATCGATAGCCGCGACCGCCTTTCCCACGGGTCACCTGAATTTTCAAGACCCCTTCGCCCGCCGACCGACAAAGCATTTCAGCTTCTGCGGCTATCTGCTTTCGCTCCGGGAGTTCAATTGCGAGACGCCGGCAGCCTTCCGCCAGACGTTCGATGTGTTTCGAGAAAAACAGCGGTACGCCTTTGTGAATCGAAATGGTTTCGAAGAGACCATCGCCGTATTGAAACCCTCGGTCGGCACAATCGATCCAATGGGTTTGCTGACCATTGATAAGCACCGTGCAATGCATTGGTATTTTACGAAGGTTTAAGGACGGCTTCGCTTGTCGATCGCTCCGGTTTCTGTGTTGCCATAGGGGGCGCGTGCCCTACGCTCTGTTCTGGCTTGGCGTTGATTTTCAAACGCCTTAGTCGAACCGTTTGAATATCAAAGTTCCGTTGGTCCCGCCAAAACCGAACGAATTTGACATTGCAACATCGATTTTCATCTCGCGTGCCGTATTCGGAACATAATCAAGATCACACGCCGGGTCCGGAGTGGTTATGTTGATCGTTGGCGGCGCAACTTGATCGCGGATGGACAGTACGGAAAATACGGCCTCGATTCCACCTGCAGCACCAAGCATATGCCCTGTCATAGATTTTGTCGAGCTGACAGCGATATCGTACGCTTTATTCCCCATGACGGCTTTAACCGCTTGTGTTTCCGCGATATCCCCGGCCGGGGTCGATGTACCATGGGCGTTGATGTAATCGACTTGCTCCGGATCGAGTCGGGCATCCTTCAGGGCATTTCTCATGCAGCGAGCGGCGCCATCGCCGTTTTCCGACGGTTGCGTCATATGGTAGGCATCGGCGCTCATACCGTAACCAACCAACTCGGCGTGAATGCGGGCACTCCGCTTCCTCGCATGCTCAAGCTCTTCAAGCAGCAACACCCCCGCCCCATCGCTCAAGACAAAGCCATCACGTTCTTTGTCCCACGGACGGCTGGCTCCCTGTGGATCGTCATTGCGGCGTGACAGTGCGCGCGCTGATGCGAATCCACCCAACGCGGTCGGTGATGTCGTCGACATTTCCGCGCCTCCGGCGACCATGACATCGGCATCGCCGTACTGAATCATTCGGGCGGCATCTCCGATGTTGTGAGTACCGGTCGTGCAAGCGGTCACGATCGCGAAATTCGGCCCCTTGAGTCCGAATTGAATGGAAAGGTTGCCGGACACCATGTTGATAATGTTCCCCGGCACGAAGAAAGGAGAAATCTTTCTGGGCCCGCTTTCGGTGTAAATGGAATGAGCACGCTCGATGCCAGTGATCCCGCCGATGCCCGCACCGATGGCGACGCCGATTCGTTCAGCATTGTTTTCATCGATTTCCAGCCCGGAGCTCCAAATTGCCTGACAGCCTGCTGCAATGCCGTAATGAATGAAACCGTCCATTCGTTTTGCGTCCTTCGCGGGAATGTATTCGCTGATATCGAAACCCCTTATCGCGCCCCCAAAACGGGTGGCAAACCCCGAGGTATCGAACGAATCCAGCGGAGCTATCCCGCTTCGGCTGTTGAGAACACTCTCCCATGAATCCGAAACGTTGAGTCCGACGGGACTGATCGCTCCAAGTCCCGTGATTACGACGCGCCTTTTGCTCAAAATGGTGCCTAATCAGATGAATGAGGTGATGAAAGGGAAGCAGCCCGCCGGAAGTTCCTTGTGACCGGACTTTCCCGCCGGGCGGTTCTGCTTCTGTTACACGTGATTCGTGACGTAGTCGATGGCTTGCTGGACTGTGGTGATTTTCTCAGCTTCTTCATCAGGAATTTCACACTCGAACTCTTCTTCAAGGGCCATGACAAGCTCGACCGTATCGAGCGAATCGGCACCGAGATCGTCGACAAAGGAAGCCTTATTTGATACTTCTTCTTCTTTTACCCCTAATTGCTCAGCGACAATCTTTCTAACTCGTTCAGCAATGTCACTCATAGTGTTATATCCTCAAACAGTTTGTGTTTATGCCAGAAATCGGCGGGCTCATTTTATTCTGAAAGCGCGAAAAAACAAAAGAAAATTTCCTTCGGCTTCAAAAACTCCTTAAATCTAATCTTGAAATCAATTCACTGTGCTTATGGACCGAGCCCAATGATAGGGTCCGTGTCCATTAAACCTTATGGCATAAACATCCCGCCATTCACATGCAGCGTTTCCCCGGTGATATAGGCAGCTCGAGGCGAACACAAGAATGCCACCGCATAAGCGACCTCCTCCGCTTCTCCAAGCCTGTTCAGGGGAATCGATTCGAGAATCACATTTTTCTGTTGCTCTTCCAGCTCACGCGTCATGTCCGTGTCGATGAACCCCGGGGCAACCGTGTTGACCGTTATGTTTCTCGACGCCACCTCTCTGGCCAAGGACTTTGTAAAGCCGATGATTCCCGCCTTGGCGGCACAGTAGTTCGCTTGCCCCGGATTGCCGGTTGCCGCAACGATTGAACCGATGTTGACGATACGGCCGAAGCGTGCTTTCATCATGCCGCGCAGACAGGCCTTCGAGAGCCGGAAGATCGAGCTCAAATTCGTGCCGATAATATCCTCCCACTCCTCGTCTTTCATCCGCATCAGCAAATTATCCCGCGTGATGCCGGCATTGTTAACAAGGATCGTGGGCTGACCGAACTCTTCTCCTATTGCCGCCACGACTTCTTTGATCGATTCAGGGTCGGTGACGTCCAGCTTCATGCCCTTGCCCTTTACGTTCGTTTCGGCAAACGCTTTTGTGATTGACTCGGCGCCCGCCTCGGAGGTAGCCGTGCCGACAACAAGGCAGTCCGAAGAGGCCAGGGTCAGAGCGATTGCGCGCCCTATTCCGCGACTCGCTCCAGTAACCAGTGCAACTCGATTTGTCATTCAGCAAGCTCCAGCGCTTTATTCAGTGATGGATTGTCAAAAATCGGCTGTGTTTCGCAGCCCCGCACGACCCGTTTGTTCAATGTACTCAGAACCTTGCCCGGACCACATTCGATGAAGGAACCAACACCCTGTTCATGCATGAATTTCACCGAGTCCGCCCAGCGGACAGGGCTGTACAATTGCTTGGTCAATGCATCCCGGATGGCATCAGGGGCTGCATGGGATGCGACGTCGACATTATGAATCACGGGAATTTCCGGCGTACGGATCGTTATAGCGCGAAGAGACGCCTCCAGCTTCTCGGCTGCCGGACGCATCAAACTACAGTGTGACGGCACGCTGACCGGCAGCAATACCGATCGTTTCGCCCCCTTCTCTTTTGCGGCTTCGACCGCCCGCTTGACCGCTTCGGTATGGCCTGCAACCACAACCTGGCCGGGTGCGTTGAAGTTGACCGCCGATACGACATCGTTTCCGGTCGCTTCCGCGCACACCTCGGCAACCTGCTCATCATCCAGCCCAAGAATCGCTGCCATGGCGCCGGCGCCAGGCGCTATGGCTTCCTGCATGAGTCGACCGCGCTCAGCGACCAGCCGAACGGCATCTTCAAAAGCCAGTGCCCCGGCGCACGTCAGCGCAGTATACTCCCCCAGGCTGTGCCCCGCCATCCAGCGAGGCCGAACGGGGGATTGTCGACACCAGATGCGCCAAGTGGAAAATCCCGCTGCAAGCATGAGAGGTTGTGTGTTTTGGGTCAGATTCATCTGGCCTGCGGGTCCCCGGCTCGCCAAAGACCACAGATCGAACCCAAGTATTTCCGATGCAGACCCGAATGCCTCTTTGACTTCCGAAAAGGAATCCGCCAACTCACCGAGCATGCCCAGTGACTGAGACCCCTGCCCGGGAAAAACGAATGCCAATGCATTGTTATGTTTGCTCATACAATTCGGATAGTCGTTGTTTCTTAACCCGAAAATTTCATAAATTTGCGCCGATATCGCGCAGGATATTGGTTTCACAAGGAAATTTCCGAAGGAGTGGCGTATCAGTGACTACGACCGACTGAGGAAATATTTCTTGTGGAATCAAGAGACAAGCGAGATCAAGCATAATTTGTGAAAGATTCGGGTTAATATCGCAAAAGCGCAGAGCCCCAGACGAAACCACCGCCAAACGCCTCCATCAAAACCGTCTGGCCACGCTCTATTCTACCATCGCGCACCGCTTCGTTAAGCGCAAGCGGCACGGATGCCGATGATGTATTGCCCTGTTTTTCAATGGTGACGATCACATGACTCATGGGCATCCTCAATTTTCTGGCAGTCGCCGCAATGATGCGAATATTGGCCTGGTGGGGAACCAGCCAATCGATATCGGATTGCTTTAAATCGTTTGCGGCCAGCGTTTCATCGACGATTCTTCCCAGCGTATTGACGGCGACCTTGAATACATCGTTTCCCTGCATGGTGACAAAAGCACGACTCTCGGAGTTGACGTGAGCGGTCGGGTTCGGCAGGTACAGTAGATCTTGAAACCGACCGTCCGAATGAATGTGCGTCGATAAAATACCCGGTTCAGCGGTTGCTTCGAGCAGCACGGCTCCGGCACCATCGCCGAAGAGGATGCAGGTGGCGCGATCCCCCCAATCGACGAGGCGCGAGTTGATCTCGCTGCCGACGACGAGAACACGCTTCGCGGTTCCCGCCCGGATGTATTGATCGGCAACGCTCAATCCATAAATAAATCCGGAACAGGCCGCCTGCACATCGAAGGCCGCACAGCCGCTAATTTCCAATCGCTGCTGCAGCAAACAGGCGGTACTTGGAAAAATCCGGTCAGGTGAACTGGTAGCCAATACGATCAAATCGATGTGGCAAGGATCCAGGTCGGCGGCTTCCAGCGCCTGCCTGGCGGCAATCTCCGCCATGCCCGAAGCGGTTTCGTAACTGGCCGCGATGCGCCTTTCCCGGATGCCGGTGCGTTCAAAAATCCATGCATCGGATGTATCGACCGTCTCGGAAATTTCGTGATTGGTGAGCACACGCTCGGGCAGGTAACCGCCTGTTCCAATGATGCGTGAAAAGCGTCTCACGCACTTTTCCTTTCAGCAAAGATTGACTCCACGCGCTCGCCGATTCGCAGCGGAATGGCTTTTTCGACTTCAAGGATGGCAATCCTGATTGCGTTGGCAAAGGCCATCGTATCGGCGCTGCCATGGCTTTTTATGACAATGCCCCGCAGCCCCAAAAAACTGGCTCCGTTATAGTGGCGGGGGTCAAAATGGTTTTTGAAGCCTTTAAGCGCCGGCAGCGCCACCAAACCTGCGATTTTTGCCGCCCAGTTGGCCCTGAATGACTCCTTCAGTGCATGCACGATCATCTTGGCAACGCCTTCACTGGCTTTGAGCGCGATGTTTCCAACAAAACCGTCGGCAACAACGATGTCGACCTCGCCGGTAGAGATATGGTCGCCTTCGACAAAACCGATAAAATTCAAGTGTGAGTTCGCCAGCAACTTGGCGGCCTCCTTGACCTGTTCATTCCCTTTAATCTCTTCTGCGCCGATATTGAGCAGGCCGATCTTGGGGGCTTCTATATTTTCCACTGCTCGAACCAATTCGTTGCCCATCACAGCGAATTGGAAAAGGTGCTCCGCCGAGCAATCGACATTGGCACCAAGATCCAGTACGTAGGTATGCCCCAATATGGAAGGGATCGCGGTGATGATCGCCGGCCGGTCGATTCCGGGTATCGTCTTCAACACGAAACGTGCTGTCGCCATCAATGCTCCGGTATTGCCCGCGCTGACGCATGCATCGGCGACGCCCTCTTTGACCAGATTAATTGCCACGCGCATCGATGAGTCTTTTTTGTTTCGCAATGCCTTGGCAGGCGCATCATCCATTTCGATGCGTTGGGATGCATGACGAATCCGAATACGTTCCTTGCTTTCCGGAGGCGCCTCTGCCAAGTGTTCCTTGATAATCTGCTCGTCGCCGACCAGTATCAAATGCAAATGCGGGTTGCTGGCGATACTACGCAATGCCGCCGGTATGATCACACCGGGACCATGATCCCCCCCCATGGCATCAAGAGCTATCGTCGTTAGGGTGGCACTCATATCTTTCTCCATGTTTTAGCTTGATGGCCCGGATGAAAGGTGGAATGCCAAGAGGCTGTACAAAAATAGCGATCGTAGCGAGGGCTTGGCCGCAGTCGATCTACCTGTTCCCGGACAGCCTTCCAGGCTCGAATCAAAGAGCCAAACGAACTTAGTAACGGTGAATTCAGTGCTCGGTTCCGAGGCTATTCGTCATCCTCGGCCGCGGGCGTGATGATTTGACGTCCACGGTAATACCCTTCCGGACTCATATGATGACGCAGATGCGTTTCACCCGTCGTCGGTTCCTGTGACAAGGCTTTCGCTTTCAATCCATCGTGAGCGCGACGCGTTCCGCGTTTGGAGCGGGTCATACGGTTCTGTTGTACTGCCATTTTTATTTTCCTCCAGTTTTTCTTAATTCAGCCAAAATTGCAAACGGTTTTTCTTTAGGGCTACCCTCTTCTTCGCTCGACGCCGCGGCCATTTCGCACACGGAATGCCGGGCTATCAATGGAAGCCCCAGGATCAATTCATCTTCGACGATATCGCTGAGCGTCGTTTTTTCATTTTCAATCAACAGCGGCTCATAGGGTTCGGGCAACAACGACGCTTCATCGATGGAAGCAACGACTCCCAAGTTGACCTCTCGCTCGATCACCCACCGGGTCGACTTCAGACAGAACTGGCATTGCAGCGCCAGGTTCGCGCTGACATGTCCAATGACCGACGGAACCCTCCCCTCCAACCGGAAAGACAGATCGAATATCGCCTCCCCTTCGGTATCGTGCAGAAGCTCTGTTAGACGCTGCATCTTCGAAAGCGGAAGCGCTCCTTGAAACCTTCGTCTGGTTCTGACCAGGAACAAAGGATCGATGCGTTCAGGAAATCGCACTGGCATAACTGTGTAATAATATCTGGAAACCAGAATGCCTGTCAAAGATTGATCACGAAACAAGATGGAAAAAACGATGCCCACAGCGACATCTGAAGTAGTAAGAAGGCCCGGCATAGTTCTCGCCTCCGGCTCACCCTTTCGCAAGGTGGTTCTGAAAAAGCTGCAATTGGAATTCACGACCGCAGTGCCCGACGTTGATGAAAGTCCATTGCCGAACGAAACAGCGAAGGCGCTGGCGGCGCGACTTTCCCTGGCGAAGGCGCGAGCCTTGGCGACGCGATATCCGGAGCACGTCATCATCGGCTCTGATCAAGTAGCGATGCACGGCGTGAAACAACTGATGAAACCGGACAACAGAGAAAATGCAATAGAGCAGCTGCGGTGTGTATCCGGAAGCAGTGTGTATTTCTATACCGGCGTATGTGTGTTGGATGCGCGCAACAATGAGTATTTGAGCGAAGTTGACACCAGTATCGTTCACTTTCGCAGGTTGACTGAACGTCAGATCGAACACTATGTCGATCTGGATCGCCCTTTCCAGTGCGCCGGCGGCTTCAAAGCGGAAAGCTTGGGGATTGCCCTGCTTGAACGGATCGAAGGCGATGACCCTAATGCATTGATCGGGCTGCCTCTGATTCGCTTGATCCGAATGCTGGAAGCGTTTGGTATAACGATAATTTGATGGGGACAGGAGGGTAGGCTGGAACCTACTTGGCGCACTCCACATTCCCTTGTGTACTGGACCGCCGAGTGCGCTTTGCGTTCGTCCTATGACTACTCGTTACCGGCTAATTCCGATAAAACCTGAGGACACGTTTGACATATTCCCGGGTTTCACGATACGGCGGGACTTTGCGGCCATATTTTATGACGGCATTTTCTCCGGCATTATAGGCTGCAACTGCGAGTCGAACGTTCGAGTTGAACATTTTGAGCAAATCACGCAAGTAGCGTGCACCACCGTTGACGTTGTCCACGGGATCACGCCGATTTCTTACGCCATAGCGTTTTGCGGTGGCCGGCATCAATTGCATGAGTCCAACCGCACCTGCTCTTGATACGGCGTTTGGGTTGTAGCTGGATTCCGCTCGGATCACCGCGTGCAGCAGGTCAGGATCGATTCGGTGTTTTTTGGCCGCCGATCGAACCAAAGAGGAAAATTTGCTTTTGTTGTACGGCTGTCTACTAGACGCCTTGGTTCGTTTTTTGCTGCGGAGTATCAGCCAGTAGCCGGAGTGATTGGGGGAGTCTGTGAAATGAGTCACCCCAGATCGATCCTTGTACATATAGACATCGGCATGGGTTTGCAGCGCGAACAACATTAAAATCGATGCGGTGATAAAAGGAAGCTCCATTGCCATTGTCCCCCCAGTTCAGGTTCGGTCAACAACTTTAGCGGCACATCGGGTCTTTTCTTCATATTTTTTTGTCCAACAGCACGGCGTCGCCGACAAGAATTGCGTCATTCCCGCTCTGAGAAAAGCCGATTGTGCCGAGATGCTAAGATGCGCTTTATCCTTTGTTCCGCGGTCCTTCTTGTGCTGCTTCCCCCAGAACTCAGGCTGAGCCGTGGTTTGACCGCATACCGGCCATTGTATATGAAAGGGCTGTCCGGTGCGAAATACGATTCAGACTCGCGATTTAATCGGCAAGTGGGTGACAGAAGAGATGAGATAAGCTGCCCGACCGGAAATTCTCCGTGATGTTGCTTGACACGGCTTCCTGTGTAACGATAATAGGTTCTGGTGAGCTGGATATGTCCAAGCTTCGGGAAGCTGGGCGGTAGGCCACATGAAAAACAGAGTAAGACAACAATCTAGTACAATATTGCAGGGGGACGTAAAATGAATAAATCGGAACTTATCGATGCCATTGCGGATTCGTCGGGACTGACGAAAGCTGATACCGGACGCGCTTTAGATGGGTTGATCGACGCGATCACGGATACGTTAAAGAAAGGAGATAGCATCTCGTTGATCGGTTTTGGCACGTTCTCGGTTAAAGAACGGGCTGAGCGGCAGGGTCGTAATCCGCAAACAGGAGAACCGATTACGATCAGTGCGGCAAGAATTCCGTCATTTAAGGCTGGCAAAGCGCTTAAAGATGCGGTAAACTGATCGTTTATCATCGGGTGCTTAGCTCAGCTGGGAGAGCATCGCCCTTACAAGGCGAGGGTCGGGGGTTCGATCCCCTCAGCACCCACCAGATGTCAACGGAGTGGTAGTTCAGTTGGTTAGAATACCGGCCTGTCACGCCGGGGGTCGCGGGTTCGAGTCCCGTCCACTCCGCCACTGTACAGAAGTAAAAAGACCTCGAGACCGCGCCGGTTCGAGGTTTTTTTATGCGTTATTCATGTATGTTCTCATGATAATCCGGGGCAGCGCAAACCGGAAATGTCCCGGCTTTTTGAGAAGTTACTGATTCATTCTCTCCAATAATCCATTGTTAATTAAATTGATATAAAGGGTTGTTAGCGTATGCTACAAGCGATTCGAGAGCGGGCTCAAGGTGTTTTCGCGTGGGTCATTTTAATCCTGATCGCCGTACCGTTTGCCCTGTGGGGCATCCAGAACTATTTCGATACAGGCAAAGAAATGCCCGTCGCCGTCGTCGGCGACCGGGAATTTTTCCAGCGCGATGTCAATCGCGCCTACGAACAGGTTGCGCAGAATCTTGCCGACGTTACTCAGTTCGACGAACAGCAACTGAGGAAGCAGGCACTTGATCGTCTGATCCGTGATGAAGTTCTGTTGCAGGCGACTAAAGAGCTGGGTATCGTCGTGACCGATTCGTCAGTCCGCGACTTCATTCAGTCCATGAATTATTTTCAGACAGACGGAAAATTTGATAAAGAAAAATATAAGCTGATTCTTTCATCCCAACGCAAATCCTCGCCCGAATTTACGGAACAGGTGCGCAAGGCCCTGGAAATGGAGCAATATCAGCGCGGCGTTACCGCCTCCGGTTTCGTGACTGACTACCAGCTCGACCGATTCTTTCGTCTTTTCGATCAGGAGCGGACGATCGAGTATGTCTTGATCTCAGCCAAACCATCCGACGCTCCGGTCAATGATGAAGTAATAGAGCAATACTACCAAACACATGTGTCGTCGTTTCAAACACCCGAACGTGTGACCGTCGAATTTCTGGAGCTGAACCTTGAAGATCTGGCGCGGGATGTTCACCCGACCGAAGAAGAGTTGCGTGCCTTTTACGAAGAACAAAAAGATGTCTATACAACTGAAGAACGGCGGAAAGTCAGTCACATACTGGCTGCTGTTTCACCTCAGGCCGATCCGGAGGCACTCAAGGCGGCGCAGGAGAAAATCAATCGGGCCAAACAACGGATACAAGACGGTGAGGATTTTGCTGTGGTGGCTCGGGAGCTCTCCGACGATGCCATGTCCGCCAATAACGGCGGCGATCTGGGACTGATTACGCGCAGCATTATGGAAAAGAATTTCGACGAAGCGGCTTTTGCGCTGTCTGAAGGCGAAGTCTCCGAGCCGGTGAAAACATCTTTCGGGTTTCACCTGATCAAAATTACGGAACTCGAACCCGGCAGGACAAAACCGTTTGCTGACGTTAAGGAAGAGGTGAAAAAAGTCTATCAGCTTCAGGAAGCGGAGAACATGTTTTACCAGGCTGGCGAAACCTTGGCTGAATTAAGCTACGAGCATCCTGACAGTATTGAAACAGCAGCCCAGGCGCTGGACCTTACGATAAAGAGAACAGGTCCATTTACCCACGATAAGGGCGATGATATTGCCACCGAAGCAGCAGTGCGTCAAGCGGCTTTCATTGAAGAGGTCCTCAGCGGCCATAACAGTGAGCCGATCGAGATTGGTTCAGACCGCCTCATCGTGCTGCGTATCAGCGAACATTTTCCCGCTGAAACCAAGCCGCTCGCCGACGTGCGGCAACAGATCATCGAGGCAATACGATTGGAAAATGCCAGAAAACAAGCGCATGAACAGGCGAAAAAGCTGTATCAACAGCTGAAACAACGCCAATCTTTGGAAGAGCTCGCAGCGGCCAATGACCTTAAACCCGAAAAACCGGCGCCGATAAAAAGGGCGAAAAGCAGTGGGTTATCGTGGGCGTTGGTACAGGCGGTATTCGAGGCCGCAAAGCCGCAGGAGGGGCAGTCGACCCCCGTTCTCGTTGCACTGCCGAACGGCGATCAGGCCGTCGTCAATCTGGTGGCCGTCAAAGACGGCGGCATGTCAAAAGTAGATGCCAAAAAACGCGAAGCGGTGAAGGCTCAATTAGCGAACGCCGAGGGACAGGCGCTGTTTAACTCCTTAATCTCCCAGTTGCGCAGTGAGGCCGATGTGACGGTCATCGAACAGAAGAATTAATAAAACACGCCGAGTCAGACCCCCCCTCAGAGCGCGGGCTTCTCGCCTGCAGGCGAGAAGCCCGCGCTCTGAGGGGCGGCGGCATTTCCTTTTTTTGGGTAGTCGCTCCGGGCAAGCTGTCAGCCGTTCGCCAGGCCGGTAATGTTGTAACCGGCATCCACGTAAGTTATTTCCCCGGTGATGCCGGAAGCCAGATCAGAGCACAAGAAGGCTGCGACATTGCCCACCTCATCGATGGTGACGTTCTTTCGCAAGGGAGCCGCGTCAGCGGCCTTGCTCAACATCTCACGAAAATTACTGATTCCGGCTGCAGCAAGTGTTCGGATCGGGCCGGCAGAAACGGCATTGACGCGAATACCTTCGGGCCCCAACGAGGCAGCCATATAGCGCACGTTGGCCTCGAGGCTGGCTTTGGCGACACCCATCACGTTATAATTCGGAATGACGCGCTCGGCTCCCAGATAGCTAAGCGTCAGCAAAGCTCCATTTCTGCCGGCCATCATCTTCCTGCCTGCTTTGGCAAGCGCCGCAAAACTGTATGAGCTGATATCGTGAGCAATTCCGAACGACTCACGCGTCACTGAATCCACGTAAGATCCCTCAAGGGCTTCACGCGGCGCAAAAGCAACCGAATGAACGATGCCGTCCAGACCGTCCCATCGGGTCGCCAGATGGTCGAATACGGCTTCGATCTGATCGTCGCGGCTGACGTCACATTCGGTCGTGATGCTTGAACCACACTCGGCTGCCAGCTTCTCGACGCGTCCTTTGAGTTTTTCGTTCTGGTAGGTAAACGCCAGTTCCGCCCCTTCCCTGCTCATGGCTTGTGCAATACCCCAAGCAATCGACCGATTGCTGGCCAAACCGACGATCAAAACACGTTTGCCACGCAAAAACCCCATGTTATCCTCCCGATGTTTGTATTTAGGTGATTTTTATCAAAGAACTTACTACTACCTTGCTGGTCTTTTTGTCCGTCTTCTGCGTTGCGACATCAGTTACATAGCCCACTATGTGCCTGCTGTCGCGCCTTGAATACGAACAAAAATCCGGCGCAATCCGGTAGGTTCTTTTCCGGCAATCACCTTAATGCGCTGTAAGCGATTGTCCTTTGCGGACCGACTTCTTATCCTGGTCCGGGTGGACCGATGTGTCTTTGTCAAGCGGTGTCGGCATATACTGCAGAGCCGCGTCCAACACCTCGTCGATCCATCTGACCGGCCTTATGTCAAGATTCTGCTTGATATTCTTGGGAATTTCAGCCAGATCCTTTTCGTTCTCCTGGGGAATCAATACCGTTGCAATTCCTCCGCGATGTGCCGCCAGCAGCTTCTCTTTCAGGCCGCCGATTGGCAGGACCTCTCCCCGCAATGTAATTTCCCCGGTCATTGCAACATCCGAGCGAACCGGTATTTTGGTCAAGGCTGACACCATGGCCGTACACATTCCAACACCGGCACTCGGGCCATCCTTCGGCGTTGCGCCTTCCGGTACATGGATATGAATATCGTGCTTTTCGAAAACCTCGGGATTGATGCCCAACGCCTCTGCGCGGCTGCGCACGACAGTTTCCGCTGCCTGGATCGACTCCTTCATGACTTCACCCAGCTTCCCGGTCCGCAATATCTTGCCTTTGCCCGGTACGATGGCTGTTTCGATCGTCAGCAATTCACCACCGACTTCCGTCCAGGCAAGCCCGGTAACCAAACCAACCCGGTCATTTTCTTCCGCCTGACCGTAGCGATAACGCCGAACACCAAGGTAATTTTCCAAATTTCGCAAGGTGATCGAGGTCTTCCTCGTCGTTGGCTTGAGCAGCAGATCCTTCACCACTTTTCGACAGATTTTCGATATTCCCCTCTCAAGGCTCCTGACACCTGCCTCGCGCGTATAAAACCGGACAATCCCCTGGATGGCCGATTCGCTGAAATGAATTTCGTCTTCCTTGAGACCGTTCTCCTTGATTTGTTTGGGGATCAAGTAGCGGGTGGCAATATGGACCTTTTCATCCTCCGTATAGCCGGCCAGTCGAATGACCTCCATTCGATCCAGCAATGGAGCGGGTATATTCAGGGTGTTGGCAGTCGTAACGAACATCACCTCGGATAGGTCAAAATCCACTTCGAGATAGTGATCGTTGAAACTGTTATTTTGCTCCGGATCGAGCACTTCAAGCAATGCCGATGCAGGATCGCCCCTGAAATCCATCGCCATTTTATCAATTTCATCCAGCAATAACAGTGGGTTGCGTGTTTTTACCTTGCTCAGGTTTTGCAGAATCTTGCCCGGCAGGGAGCCGATGTAGGTTCGACGATGCCCCCGAATTTCAGCTTCATCGCGCACTCCGCCCAACGACATCCGAACATATTTTCGATTGGTTGCCCGCGCAATGGATTGACCCAGGGATGTTTTTCCGACGCCGGGCGGACCGACCAGGCACAAAATGGGGCCTTTCAATTTATTGACGCGCTGCTGCACAGCCAGGTATTCCAGAATGCGTTCTTTGACTTTTTCGAGCCCGTAATGATCGGCTTCAAGCACCGCTTCCGCCTTTTTTAAATCATGCCGGATCTTGGTTCGTTTTTTCCATGGCACACTGACCATCCAGTCGATGTAATTCCGAACGACCGTCGCTTCAGCTGACATCGGTGACATCAACTTGAGTTTGTTCAATTCAGCCTCGGCTTTCGTTCTGGCCTCCTTCGGCATCCCTGCCTTTTTGATTTTTTCAGCGAGCTCTTCGATCTCGTTCGGCACATCGTCCATTTCACCCAATTCCTTCTGGATCGCCTTCATTTGTTCATTGAGGTAGTACTCTCGCTGGTTTTTCTCCATTTGCTGTTTCACGCGCCCTCGGATCTTTTTCTCCATTTCGAGGAGATCGACCTCGCTATCCATGAGTCTCATCAAAGTTTCCAGGCGTAGCGCAATATCACTCATTTCAAGGATGGATTGCTTATCTTCGATTTTGAGTGTCATGTGGGCGGCGATCGTATCCGCCAAGCGGCTGGGATCATCGATGCCGGCCAATGAATTGAGCACCTCGGGCGGGATCTTTTTGTTCAGCTTGACATACTGGTCGAATGTCGTCGTGACTGTCCGGGTAAGGACTTCAACCTCTTGATCACCCAAGACCAACTCATCAAGCAAAGGCAGGATGCTGGCTGAACAATAGCCTTCCGCCATCTGATAACCTTTAACGATACAGCGTTGGCTTCCTTCGACGAGCACTTTGACCGTCCCGTCGGGAAGTTTGAGCAACTGAAGGATATTGGACAGTGTTCCCGCCTGGTGCAAGTCATCGAAAGCAGGGTCATCAACCTCTGCATTCTTTTGCGCAACCAGAAGAATCTGGTTGTTTTCGCGTATGGCAACATCCAATGCTTCGATCGATTTGCTGCGACCAACGAATAACGGTATGACCATATGAGGATAAACCACGACATCGCGCAACGGCAACACCGGCACCAAACCGCCAGATTCTTCAATTTTGGTAAGAGTATTCGATTTCATAAGGAACTTCTAAATTAATCGCGTCACGCTAATAATGGGGGCTGATCGGAGGTATTACAAGGTAGAGAATAATCAGGAACCAGCGTTGCCACCCTACCGACACTGATTGTCGCATCAGCCAACGTGCAACGGTTCACCCTTGCGCCACTTGCTTGTTATCGATGAAATCGTAGAGGTCAGCCGGCAGCATGGGCGGGTGAAGTGGAGGCAAGGACAGCGTCAAGCGAACATTCGTTCCCCCGGATGGATAGGCACAACGCTGGTATTCCGGGCTCGCGCCAACAACACCGAAACCGGCAATTCGGCGCGCGAGCGCTTTGGAGCAGA